>Ga0207674_10001013_pt1 | contig 36709 bp, 34 predicted proteins | sample KBSCornC72_FD_184303 | JGI IMG/M metagenome (GOLD analysis project Ga0207674, IMG submission 184303) | Corn rhizosphere microbial communities from Kellogg Biological Station, Michigan, USA - KBS Corn C7-2 (SPAdes) (version 2) | ecosystem: Host-associated > Plants > Roots > Rhizosphere > Soil ... | reverse complement strand
CGCGGCATCGACGTGCACAAGAATCTGCCCGACGTCTTGAAGGCGGCGCACGCGCACAAGGGCGCGAGCTTCGTCGAGATCTACCAGAATTGCGTGGTCTACAACGACGACGTGTTTGCAGGCTTCACCGCTCGCGAGATCGCATCCGACAAGCAACTCTGGCTGAAGGCCGGCGAGAAGATGCTGTTCGCCAACGGATCGAAGGGACTCGCCCTCGACGTCGAGGGCCTGTGCCTGAAGGTGGTCGACGGCGAAGACCCGTCGGTCATCGTCCACGATCCCAAGAACCGGGGCATTGCCGCGATGCTGATCCTGATGCCGGAAAGTTTCCCGGTGGCGCTCGGCGTGATCTACGAAAACCCGGCGCCGACCTTCGAATCCGCCGTCCTCGAACAGAACCGCGAGGCCGCGTCGGGCAAGTCCGCCGATCTCCAGAAGCTGGTCAGCAAGGGCCAGACCTGGATGGTCGAAAAGGAGCCGCACAAGCTTTGAGCGAGGAAGGCGAAGAACCCTCGCCCTCCGCGGCTGCGCCGCTCCTCCCTCTCCCGCATGCGGGGGAGGGTCGGGGTGAGGGCCTTCTTTCTCTCAATCTCTGAATGGACAATATCACGCATACCTTGGCCGGTGCGCTCATCGGCCAGATGGGGCTGAAGCGCCGTTCACGCTTCGCCTTTGCCGCCTGCCTGCTCGGAGCCAACGCGCCCGACATCGACGTCTTCGCTCCGCTTGCTTTTCCCGTTGACGGGATCGAGTTTCACCGCGGGCCGCTCCACGGGGTCTTCGCGTGGCCGGTCCTCGCCGCCGGAATTGTGTTGATTCTGTGGCTGGTCGATCGTCTTCGCCCCGCTCCGCCCGATGCGATCCCCTTTCGACCGGGACCGTTGTTCGTTGTCGCTTTCCTTGCCGTACTGACCCACCCGTTTCTCGATTGGCTGACGACTTATGCGATCGCGCTGCTCGCTCCTCTCAGCTGGCGGTGGAGTTCGGGCGATGCGATCTTCATCATCGACTGGGTTTACTGGCTGCTCATGGCTGTGGGCATCAGCTGGTCCGCGATCCGTTGGCGTCGAGGAACGGCGCACCCCGGCCGCCCCGCGCAGATCGCCGGCCTGCTCATGTTCATCTACATCGCCTTCAACCTTGGCGAGAGCGCGCGTGTCGAAAATGCGACGGCCGCCGTCCTCCGAAGCCGGGGCATTGAGCCGACCCTCGTCGTCGCTGGTCCGCCTCCGCTCGCCTTCTGGGAACGGACGATCCAGTGGCGCAGCGCGGATCGCTTCGGCAGCGGGACCTACGACTTCACGCACGGCCTCATGATCGATCGGCAGAGCCAGCCGCTGCGGTTGGACGATCCGAAGCTGGCGCGCGCCAAAGCGCATATGCGTTACGTGGTATCGTTCCTTGTCTGGTCGCGAATGCCGATCGTCGTCGACATCGACGGACGCACCTATCTTTCGGATCAGCGCTTCTACGGACCGCTTCGTTCGCGTTCGGTGCCGGCTGCCGTTCGCCGATTCTTCCGCGGGCATGCCTTCCTCATCCCGCTCGACAATCCGCCCCCAAGTTCATAACTCGTGAGGGTCCAGTCCCGTAGCCAACGAGGCCGTGGTGGAGACGAAAAAGTGTTCTGGGAGTGCGCGAGTGAAGCGGAATAGCATAAGCTATTTAGCGAACGAGCGAGCGTGCCAGAGCATTTTTGCGTCCCACCCGAAGGGCATGGCCCTGCCGGCGCCGGATCGTCGTCGAAGCGCTCGGACGGGGGCCTACTGGCCCGCCCTTCGCGCTTCTCCTAGCCCATCATCCGGCAGGAGCCATGTCACGGCTCTCGCTGGCTACGGGACTGGACCCTTATCATGAGCACGCGCGGCGAACATCTGGTGCGCGCGGACCGGCGCTTCGCGACGGGTGGGGGAACGCTTGCGCGTCTCGCCGCTCCGGCAATCTCGAAAATCCTCGATCAGATTGACACGCGCCTGCAACGTGGCGGGATTCACCTGACGTTGCCCGACGGGACCGAACGCGAGGTCGGCTTCCGCTCGTCGGGACCGGACGCCGTCGTGATCTTGCATAGCTGGATGGCGCTGCTTCGGCTGGCGACGGCCGGATCGGTCGGCTGGTACAAGGCGTGGACGCTCGGCGAATGGTCGAGCCCGGAGCCCGTCGACATCTTCGAACTGTTTTCGGCGAACGCCGCTCAGCTGGGCGAGGTCGGCCGGGCCAAAGGGCCGTTCCGCTGGATCAATCTTCTGGCGCATCGACTGCGCGACAACGCGCCGCACAAGGCGCAGGCGAACATCGCCGCCCATTACGATCTGGGCAATGATTTCTATTCGGCCTGGCTCGACGAGACGATGACCTATTCCTGTGCGCGTTTCGCGTCCCCGAAAGACTCCCTCGAAGATGCGCAGCTGCGCAAGGTCCACACCTTGCTGGACAGGCTGGCTCTCCGTCCGCGCGATCGCCTGCTCGAGATCGGCTGCGGTTGGGGGACTCTGGCAATCGAGGCCGCGAAGCGGGGTGCGGAGGTTGTCGGCCTGACCCTGTCGAAGGAGCAGAAGGCCTGGGCCGAGGACAAAATCGCCAAGGCAGGGCTGTCGCACCAGATCGAGATCCGACTTCAGGACTATCGCGATACGGCCGAGCAATTCGACGCGGTCGCTTCGGTGGAGATGGTCGAAGCCGTGGGCCAACGTTGGTGGCCCGCGTATCTCGACTGCATCGCCCGGAATTTGAGGCGCGGTGGCCAGGCGACGCTACAATTCATCAGCATCGATCACCGCATCTTCGATGGCTATGCCCGCGGCGCGGACTTCATCCAGACCTATATCTTCCCCGGCGGAATGCTGCTCGACGAGCCGCAGTTCGAAGCGCTGGCTGCGGAGCGCGGGCTTTCGTGGGAAGACCGCGTCGGCTTCCGCCTCGATTATGCCGAAACGCTGAAGCGCTGGCGGATGCGCTACAATGTCGCGGTCGCCCGCGGCGATCTCAAAGGGTTCGGCGAATCCTTTCACGATCTATGGCGTTATTATCTGATGTACTGTGAGGGCGGTTTCCGCGGTGGCGCCATCGACGTTGCTCAAGTGACGATGGTCAAGTCTTGAAGGCTATTTACGATCGGCCGCGAGCCCTTGCTCAGGGTCTCGCCGCGATCCGCACCCAGTTTCAGCTGCCAGGCGGCTTTTCACCCGAGGTCGAGGCTGCAGCAACTGTGGCGGCTCAAAAGGCACCGATCGACCATGTCGACCGCACGTCTGTTCCTTTCGTGACGCTCGATCCGCTCAGCTCGACCGATCTGGACCAGGCGTTCTCCATCGATCAATCGGGCACGGACATCATTCTCCGATATGCGATCGCGGACATCGGATCGTTCCTCGCCGACGGGGATCCAATCGACACGGAATCCTGGGCGCGGGGCGAGACCATCTACATGCCCGACGGCAAGATCAGCCTCTATCCGCAGATGCTGAGCGAGGGCGCAGCCAGCCTTCTTCCGGACGCCGACAAGCGGGCAATCATCTTCACCGTACGCATCGCCAGCGATGGAGCGGCGAGTCTCGACGGCGCCGAGAGGGCGCTCATTCGGAGTCGCGCCAAGCTTGGCTATGCGACGGTGCGGCCCGAAGATCTTCCCGCCGGGTTCGACGAGCTGGCGCGGCGGATCCAGGCCGCGGAAGATACACGCGGCGCTTCGCGCGTCGATCCGCCGCAGCAAGAGGTGGTGGAACAAGCGAATGGTTGTTTCAGCCTGGAATTCCGGCCGATGAGCGCGGCGGAGCAGGCGAACGCGGCTCTGTCTTTGGCTGCCAACCTTGCAATTGCCGACGTCCTTTATCGCCACGGGACCGGCCTCTTTCGGGTCATGCCCGAGCCCGACGATTGGGCGATCAGGCGGCTGCGGCGCAGTGCCAAGGCAATCGGCATCGAATGGCCGAAGACGATGAGCCTCGAAGACCGACAGCGTAACCTCAATCCCAACGATCCGAAGGACGCCGCATTCATGCTCGCGATCCGTCGGGCCGGTGCCCATGCGAGCTATGCGCCGTTTCACTCCGGCGAGCGGCCATGGCATGCGGCCATGCGCGCAACCTACGCGCACGGAACGGCGCCGCTTCGGCGCCTCGCGGACCGTTATGTAACCGAAGCAACGCTTGCCGTAGCCAACGGACACACTGTGCCCGATGCGATCAGCGCTGCCTTCCAAAGGCTTCCCGACGTCATGAACCGGGCAGAGGCCAAGGCGGGCCAAGTGGACAGCGCGGTCCTGGAACTTGCAGAATCCGTCGTTCTTGCGAACCGCGTGGGCGAAACTTTCACAGGAACGGTTACGGACATCGATCGGCGAGGCGCTCGGATCCAGCTCAGCGATCCGGCCGTGATCACGCGCGTGCCGCCCAACGGAACCGAGGTGGGAGATCCGATCACGCTGAGGCTCGAGGAAGCCGACCCCCTGCGTCGGCTGACGCGCTTTTCGATCGCGACGGCGTGAATCTGCCTCCCGATCTCGAAAAGACGCTGACGATGATCGCCGACATTACGGCGGATGCTTCAGAGCCCTGGTGGATCATTGCCAGCGCCGCAGTTGTTCTTCACGGGGTGGACACGAGTGTTGCCGACGTCGATCTCCTGATGAATTCGGGGGACGCGCTTCGCGCTCTGGAGCGGCTGGGTGTCCCGTCGATCCCCGACACAGATCACGCACAATTCCGTTCCAAGGTCTTCGGAACCTGGCGTGATCCGCCACTTCCAGTGGAGATCTTCGCGGACTTCAGCATTGCGGAGGGCGGTGGCTGGCGACGCGTGACCCTGCAAACGCGAGAGCCAGCAACAGTTGCGGGACGGACATTATTCGTACCGGCAAGAGAAGAATTGCATGCGCTGTTGGTGTCGTTCGGCCGGCCGAAGGACCTCGAACGCGCGCGCCTGCTGATGGCGGGTTAAGCCTCGACGCGGACCTTTTCGCCCGTCGGGGAATCCGCACGAAGCCGGTCGACGATCGCCCGCGCAACGACCTCGGGCCCCTTGAGACTGTCGGGCTCCTCGCCGGGAAAGGCGAGGGCGCGCATCCGCGTGCGCGTAGCTCCCGGGTCGATGATGTGGACCCGAAGCTTGCCGGTGAATTCCGTTTCGTCGGCATAAGCGCCAAGCAAAGTCTCGAGCGCTGCCTTGGAAGAGCCGTATGCGCCCCAGAAAGCGCGGGGCTCGCCGCCGACCGATGAGGTGAGCGCGACGACATCGGCGCGCTCAGCCTTGCGCAGCAGCGGATCGAAGGCTGCGATCAGCGCCTGGTTGGCGAGCAAATTAAGGCTCAAAAGTCGCGAATATTCTTTCGGATCAATGTCTTGCACCGGTGTTAGGGAGCCAAGCATCGCGGCATTCAGCACCAGCACTTCGAGCACCTTCCAGCGCTCGGCGACTGCCGCGGCGAGCTTTCCGATGCTCTCCCCGTCGGTGAGATCCAGCGGCGCGATGGTCGCACTTCCGCCGGCTTCGTGGATCCGTTCCTCCACCTCTTCGAGAGCCTTGGCCGTGCGAGCGACGAGGATGACATGCGCGCCAGCCTTCGCCAGCTCTTCCGCCGTCGCCGCGCCGATACCGCGGCTGGCGCCCGTCACGAGCGCGAGCCTGCCTTGAAGAAAATTCGAATCAGTCATGGTCGCGCGTCATTGAACGTTCACCTGCAAAAAGGCGACCGTTTCTCGAAAGGCGGTTCCCTCCCTGCGAGAACCCCGAAAGGGGAGCTTTCATGGACTGGAAGACAGCAAGCCGGCTTTTCTTCGGACTGACGATGATCGCAATCGGCGTGATCGGGATCGTCAGCGGCGACTTCGCGCCGATCTGGCAACCGGTTCCCGAGACGACGCCGGAACGCCAGGCCATCGCCTATCTGTGTACATTCGTCTCACTGGCCTGCGGCGCCGGGCTGCTGCTGAGGCGAACGGCCGCGCCTGCCGCGCTGGCCTTGTTGGCGGCCCTGGTAGCGTGGACAGTCGCGTTCAAAGGGCCGTTCATTGTCCAGGCGCCTTTTGTCGAAGGGACGTATCAAAGCATCGGAGAAAGCGTGGTCCTGATCTCGGCCACGTGGGTGCTTTATGCCAAAACGGAGGACAGCCACAGGCTCCTGGCCAGCGGCTCCGCAGTGCGGATTGCTTATTTGCTCTTCGGCCTGGCGCTGGTCGCCTTCGGTCTTTCGCATTTCGTCTATCTCGAGCTGACTTCGCCGCTGGTGCCCAAGTGGATGCACGTACCTGTGTTCTGGTCCTATTTGACCGGCGGCATCTACCTGGCGACCGGTCTGGCAATCGCTTTGGGAACGGCAGCACGCTGGGGCTCGATCATCGCGGCCGCGCAGATCGCGCTCATCACTTTGTTGGTTTGGGGGCCGATTGCCTTCGCAGGCCACCTTAGCGCCATGCACTGGCAGGAAACGATCGTATCCTGGGCCCTAACCGCAGGAGCATGGGTCCTTGCTAGCGGCTCGCCACCAACGACAGGTTGGATCCATTTTCCTTCTCGGTCTGGTCCGTCAGCATTGTCGGATAGTCGCCGGTAAAGCAGGCGTCGCAGCGCTGCGGATTGGCCGCATCGCGCTCTTGCTTGAGGGCGCGATACAGGCCCTCGATCGAGATGAAGGCGAGGCTGTCCGCGTTGATGTAATCGCGCATCTGGTCGACGTTCATCTGCGCCGCCAGCAGCTTGGCGCGTTCGGGCGTATCCACTCCATAGAAACAGCTATGCTTGGTCGGAGGCGATGCGATGCGCATGTGAACCTCGCGGGCGCCCGCGTCGCGCATCATCTGCACCAGCTTCACGCTCGTCGTTCCGCGAACGATCGAATCGTCGACCAGAACGATCGTCTTGCCGTCGACCAGCGCCGAATTGGCATTGTGTTTGAGCTTCACTCCGAGGTGCCGCACCTCTTGCGTCGGCTGGATGAACGTGCGGCCGACATAGTGCGAGCGGATGATGCCAAGCTCGAACGGGATTCCGCTCGCCTGGCTGAAGCCGAGAGCGGCCGGAACCCCGCTATCCGGGACCGGAACCACATAATCCGCTTTGACCGGGGCTTCGCGCGAAAGCTCGGCGCCGATTGCCTTGCGCACCTCGTAGACCGATTGCCCTTCGGCGATCGAGTCCGGACGCGAGAAATAGACGTGTTCGAAGATGCACGGCCGCGGAGCAACCTTCTCGAAGGGCCGGAATGACCGGATGCCCGATGCGTTGACGAGGACCAATTCGCCCGGCTCGACATCGCGAAGGAAGGTGGCTCCGATCACGTCGAGAGCGACCGTTTCCGAAGCAAAGATCGTCGCCTCGCCGAGCTTGCCCATGACCAGGGGACGAATGCCGAGCGGATCGCGGCAGGCGATCAGCCCTTCATCAGTCAGTACCAGAAGGGAATAGGCTCCCTCGACCTGCTTCAGCGCGTCGGTCAGGCGATCCAGTCCGTTGGTGAAACTGGACGTTGCGACGAGATGGATCACGACTTCGAGATCGCTCGTCGACTGGAAGATCGAGCCGCGACGGTTCAGCGTGCGACGAAGCTTCATTGCGTTCGAAAGATTGCCGTTCTGCGCGACCGCGAATCCGCCGTCGTTCAGCTCGGCGAACAGGGGCTGGGCGTTGCGGAGGCCCGGGCCGCCCGCGGTCGAATAGCGGACGTGACCGATCGCGGTTCGTCCGGGAAGCATCTTGATCACCTCATCGCGGTCGAAATTCCCCGCGACGTGGCCCGTTGCCTTGTGAGTATGGAAATGCTGGCCGTCGAAGCTCGTGACCCCGGCTGCCTCCTGGCCGCGGTGCTGCAGCGCATGGAGGCCAAGCGCAACGAAGCTCGCGGCATTGTCGGCACCCCAGATGCCGAAAATCCCGCATTCTTCATGCAGTTTGTCGTCGTCGAACGGATTGGTCGTCAGCATGTCCCCGGGCCCGTGCTGGAGCGATCTTTGACGTGATATAGGAGGAGGAGTGCTCTTTGTCGCCCCTCAGCTGAATAAGGCGTGAAATCTTAGCGGCTTGTAGCTCTAGGCTTTGAAAAGGCCGGGATAGCTGGATTTCAGCGCTGCGACCTTCGGCCGGTCGTTGAAAAGGATGTAGGGCTCCCAAGGGTGGTTTCGCGCATAGCCCTGATGATAGGATTCCGCCGGGAAAAACTGCCCTTTTTCGATCCTTGTGGCGATCGGCTTCTTGAAGGCGTGGGTGGCGTTCAGTCGCGCAATGAATATTCGCGCCTGCTGCGCCTGACTGGCGCTTTGGGGGAAAATCGCGGACCGGTAGCTCGTCCCCGTATCCGGGCCCTGGCGATTCACTTCCGTCGGATCGTGAGCGACCGTGAAGAAGATCTGCAGCAATTGCGCATAGCTTAGCTGGGCCGGGTCGTATGTGATCTTCACGGCTTCGGCGTGGCCGGTCCGTTCCGAGCTGACCGCCTCATAATTGGCGTCCCTCGCGCTTCCGCCGGCAAAGCCGGAGACGACGTTGCGGACGCCTTTCACATGCTCATAGACGAGCTCCATTCCCCAGAAGCAGCCGCCTGCAAGCACGGCAGTCTCCGTGTGCGGTGCTGCGGAAGCCGGAGCAGCCAGAAAAGCCGCGGCGATCAAGGCAAGTCTCTTCATTGCCCCAATGTAGTGCGCCGCTGGACGCCTTGCCAGCGGCGCAATAGGGGATGCTGACACGGAGGTCAGCAGAATGCCCATCTACAATGCGCCGGTCCGCGAAACGCAGTTCATCCTGAACGACGTGCTCGACATCGGCCGATATTCGAACCTCCCGGGCTTCGCGAACGCCACGCCCGACCTCATCGAGGCCATCCTGGAAGAGGCCGGCAAGTTCGCGGCCGAAGTGCTCGCCCCGCTGAACCGCGTCGGCGACGAGGAAGGATGCAAGCGGCGCGACGACGGCTCGGTCCAGACGCCTCCCGGTTTCAAGGAAGCCTATGATCAGTTCTGCGCGGCGGGCTGGCCGACGCTGACCGCGCCGGAGGAGTTCGGCGGGCAGGGACTGCCGCAAGTCGTGGGTACGGCGGTCACCGAGTACATCCTCTCGGCGAACCACAGCTTCGAAATGTACCAGGGCCTCACCCACGGGGCGATCGCTTCGCTGCTGATAAAGGGCAGCGATGAGCTGAAGCAGACCTACGTGCCGAACATGGTGACCGGCAAATGGACCGGAACGATGAACCTGACGGAGCCGCATTGCGGCACTGACCTGGGCCTTCTCAAGACCCGGGCGGATCCCAATCCGGACGGCAGCTATTCGATCAGCGGCACCAAAATCTTCATCTCGTCGGGAGAGCACGACCTTAGCGAGAACATCATCCACCTCGTTCTCGCCAAGATCGCCGGAGCGCCGGACAATGTGAAAGGCATTTCGCTTTTCGTCGTGCCGAAATTCCTCGTGAACCCGGACGGGTCGATCGGGGAGCGCAACTCGCTCTCCTGCGGCGCGCTGGAAAAGAAGATGGGCATTCACGGCAACGCCACCTGCGTCATGAATTATGACGGAGCGAAGGGCTGGCTGGTCGGTGAGCCGGAGAAGGGCCTTGCGGCCATGTTCATCATGATGAATGCGGCGCGGCTGGGCGTGGGAGTCCAGGGCCTGGCTCAGGGCGAAGTCGCCTACCAGAACGCGGCCGCCTACGCGAAAGATCGCCGGCAAGGCCGTGCCCTCAAGCCGGAGGAGCATGAGGAAGGCGCGAAGGCCGACGTCCTGCTTGTTCATCCGGACGTCCGCCGAATGCTCATGGAGATCAAGGCGTGGAACGAAGCCGGCCGTGCGCTTGCGCTGTGGGGCGCCCTCCAGGTGGACCTGCTCCGTCGTTCCCAGGACGAGGCCGAGCGTCAGCAAGCGGACGACCTGCTCGGGCTGATCACGCCGGTCATCAAAGGCTATCTCACCGACAAGGGCTTCGAGGCGGCGGTCTATGCGCAGCAGGTGTTCGGGGGTCACGGCTATATCCGTGAGCACGGCATGGAGCAGTTCGTCCGCGATGCGCGCATCACACAGATCTACGAGGGTACAAACGGCATCCAGGCCATGGACCTGGTCGGCCGCAAGCTGCCCCGCGACGGGGGTCGCGCGATCCGGACGTTCCTTGGCCTGGTCGGCGGGGATATCGCAGAAGCGAAACAGGCCGGCGATCCGTCCGGCGTGGCGGCTGCGCTCGAGCCCGCTCTTGCCGACCTTCAGGGCGCCACCATGTGGCTTGCGCAACACGCCATGGCGGACCCGGACAATGCGGGTGCAGGCGCCTACGCCTATATGGACCTGCTCGGCCTCGTCAGCCTTGGATGGATGTGGCTCAAGATGGCCGCCGCCTCGTCGCGGGCGCTCGCCGACGGAACGGACGACAGGCCGTTCCACGAAAGCAAGCTCAACACGGCGCGGTTCTACGCCACTCGCGAGCTTCCGCTTTCGACGGCCCTCCGCAGAAAGATCGAAGCCGGCGCGGAAACGCTGATGAAAGTGCCCGCCGAAGCCTTCTAAAAATTTCACCTTGTCGTGGATGCACCTCCTGGCGCCGCCGTTCGTTGTCGGGCCGACGAAATTCCGCGTGCAAGGAGGGCGATATGAACCCCACAATCTGGATAATCGCAGCAGTCGTGATCGTCGCGCTGATTATCGGCGCATTCCTTTTTGCCCAGCGCCGCCGTTCCGAGCATCTGCGATCCCAATTCGGCCCGGAATATGAGCGCGCGGTCGAGGAAAGCGGCGACCGCCGCAAGGCAGAGGCCGACCTCGCCGATCGCGAGAAGAGGGTCGAAAAGCTCACGATTCGGCCGCTCGACCCGGCGGCTCGAGAAGAGTTCAGCAGGCGCTGGCGAGACGTCCAGGCGCGCTTCGTCGAAGATCCGCCCCGTGCTCTAGCCTATGCCGATGCATTGCTTGCGGAAGTCATGCGGGCCCGGGGCTATCCGGTCAGCGACTTCGATCAGCGCGCCGGTGACATCTCGGTCGATCATCCGGGCGTCGTCGAACATTATCGCGCCGGACATGAGATTGCGGTCCGGCAGGAACGCGGCGAAGCCGCCACGGAGGACCTGCGGCAGGCGATGATTCATTATCGTGTGTTGTTCGATGAGCTGGTCGGCGAACGGGGTGGGGCGGAAAGGCTGCCCGAAGTCACCCACTAGCGGCTAGCCGGTACGACGATCGATATACCAGGGCCGCATCATCGTCGTCTCGGTGCGACGCTCTTTCTTGGGCGCCAGACGGGCAAGATCGAAACGCTCTCCGAACTTGACCCCGAACTTGCCGGACTGGGACCATTGTACCGTCGCCCGAATGGGCCCGACCCCGACGATGTCGATCGCAAGCTCGGTGCCCGGAAGGACGGGCAGGGGACATTCGACCGATGCGCCCATTGACGAGATGTTCCTGAGCCTCACCTCGACCGTTTCATCGTCGATGCAGGTAATTGCGCGGCGCATCAGGCGCTGGCGTGGCTCACGGACGCATTGATAGCCCTCGGCCTCCACCGTCGCCCGATTGGCGAGCTCCCGTGCTTCCTCCGCCGGGGAGGGCCGGCCGAAGATGTAGCCCTGGACCATGCTCACCCCGAGTTCGCGGATCAGGTGCAGGTCGTCGTGGGTTTCGACGCCTTCCGCGCAAGTATCCATTCCCAGGGTCTCGGCCAGCGTGACGATGGCCAGGATAATCGCCGCGTTGCGGTTCGTCGCCGATGCCGCGCCGCGAACGAAGCTCTGGTCGATCTTGATCTTGTCGAACGGAGCCTTCTTCAAATAGCCGAGCGAGCTATAGCCCGTGCCGAAATCGTCGAGTGCGAGGCGGACTCCGATTTCCTTCAGCTTGGCAAAAGTCTCGTCGGTCGAATCCCCGTCGGCGAGGAACACGCCCTCGGTAATCTCAAGCTCCAGCCTTTCGGCGCGGACCCCGGTTTCGGAAAGATGGTTGGCGACCGCCTGGGCGATGCCTGGATCGTTAAACTGAATGGGCGACAGGTTGACGGCGATCCGCACCGAATCCGGCCATCGCGCCGCTTCCTCGAGAGCGGTCTTCAGCACCCAGTCGCCGATCTTGCCGATCAAGCCCGCTTCCTCGGCCAGCGGGACGAACTTTTCTGGCGAGATCGGCCCGCGCGACGGATGGCTCCATCGAACCAGCGCTTCGAAGCCGGAAATTTCATCGCCCGCAGCGCGAACGATGGGCTGGTAGGCAACGCTAAGCTCGCCGCGTTCGATCGCCTGGCGAAGGTCATTCTCCAACAGCTGACGTTCCGCGGCTTCGCTGTGCATCGACGGTTCGTAGAAGCAATGTTTGCCGCGTCCGGCGGCTTTGGCTGCATAAAGGGCGAGGTCGGAATTGCGTACGAGGGCATCGGCACTGCTTCGCCCCGGATCGCCGATCGCGATGCCCACCGACGCTCCGATCGTGACCTTGTGGCCTTCGATATTGTACGGCCGGGAGATCTGGTCGATCAGGGTCCGCGCCAGGGATTCGAGCAGGCCGATGTCGACCGTGCCCGGAAACACCGCCTGGAATTCATCTCCGCCCAGGCGCCCGACCTGGCCGTGATTGCCCATCACCGATTTCAGGCGGTCGGAGACCTGGCGCAGCAGGGCGTCCCCGATCGGGTGGCCGAGCGTGTCGTTGACGTTCTTGAAGCGATCGAGATCGATCAGGAACATCGCGCAGCCCTTCTTTCGAACGGCGGCGTTGCGCAGCGCTTCCTCCAGGGTCTGCCGCATCATCGCACGGTTCGGCAGGCCGGTCAGCGAATCGAAGCGGGCGAGACGTGTGATCTCCCGCTCCGACCGGCGCTGCTCGGTCAGATCGGTGCCGATGCCGCGAAAACCCAGGAACCTGCCGCGGTCGTCGAAGATCGGGTTGCCGGAAAGCGACCAGTGCACATCCTGGTCGCTCGCGGGCCGGACGACCACGTCGGAAAATGGGAAGCGCGCCGAAAGGTGAAAGCCGAGCGTCTTCCCTTCCTCATTGGTGGCCGCGGGATCGGTGTCGACCGAAAGGAGATCGGTAAACTGCCGTCCGAGCAGCTCTTCGGGTTCGCACTGAAAATCGTCGGCGAGCTGGCGCGAGACATAGGACAGAGTTCCGAGCGAATCCGTCTCCCAGAACCAGCCGCGCCCGCTGTTTTCGAACTCGTCGACGAAGCGAAGCGCCTTTCGCGCCAGCCGGTCGAGCCTCAACCGCCCGCGGCCCGCGACGAGGACCTTGCGAGTCCCGGCGATGCTGTACGCGACCAGCACCAGCGACAGGATCTCCACACCGATCGGAACCGGCGAGATATTGGCGAGGACGATCGCCGCGGCGGCGGACACGATCGCGTTGACCAGCGCAAGCGGGGGAGAGCCGATCGACACGATCGCTCCCATCGCGATCCCCGCGCACATCACGATCTGAGCGGCGGAAATCGGCGCGGTGAACAGGTCGTCCTGGACGGTCTGGCCAAACCAGATCCAGAGCAGGCCGGCGGTGGCAAGATAAGCGCAAAGTCCGCGAACGATCGTGTGCGGCTGGAATTTGAAGCGGTGCCGCAAGACCAGGGCCGATGCCGCCGCAACATCCAGCATCAGGACCATGGACGATGGGATCAGCGGATTGTCGAAGCAGGCGCAAAACGGAATTTTGGCCGACAGCAGAACATAGCCGATCGTGATCAGCAGATGGGTGAACCCGAGCAGGATGGCGACATGATCGAGACCGGCGACGCGCCAGTCGGCCAGCGACATCTCGTCCGTGGTTTCGGGATTGCGGAGATCGTACCACAATGCCTCGCTGATCGACGGCCGCTCACCCGCGGTGTCGTTCTGATCGATGGCACTGACAAATCGGGATCTTCGCATCACGCCCCACGCAGAATCCGGGCGCATCCACGCGCGCGAACGAGGCCGGTTTTAACCTTGGCGAGTTAACGGCAGGACGAACGAGCGAGGTTACCGGTGTATTAAGCTTGCCCTGGAAGGAAGTCGGCGACGGAAAGGTAACGTTCGCCGGTGTCATAGTTAAAGCCAAGCACTCGCGGACGGTCTCCAAGCTCCGGAAGCTTCTGCGCGATCGCCGCGAGGGTCGCCCCCGATGATATGCCGACGAGCATGCCTTCTTCGCTCGCTGCGCGCCGCGCCATGTCCTTGGCGTCTTCAGGGGAGACCTCGATGATTGCGTCGAGCAGGTCGACCCGCATAATCGCGGGAATGAAACCGGCGCCGATCCCCTGGATCGGGTGCGGGCCCGGCTCTCCGCCCGAGAGCACGGGCGAAAGGGTCGGCTCGACGGCGAAGACCTTGAGGTTCGGCCATTCCTTCTTGAGGATCTCCGCGCAGCCGGTGATGTGGCCGCCGGTCCCAACTCCGGTGATCAGCGCGTCGAGCGGAGAGTCGGCGAAATCGCGGAGGATTTCCTGCGCGGTCGTGCGCCGGTGCACTTCGACGTTGGCGGGATTTTCGAACTGCTGAGGCATCCAGCTGTTTGCGGTGGAATCGATGATTTCCTGGGCACGCGCGATCGAGCCTTTCATGCCCTTCTCGCGCGGGGTAAGCTCGAATTCCGCTCCGTAGGCGAGCATCAACCGCCGACGCTCGACGCTCATGCTGTCGGGCATGACCAGTATCAGCCGATAGCCCTTGACCGCAGCCACCATCGCGAGACCGATCCCGGTGTTTCCGGAGGTGGGCTCCACAATCACTCCGCCGGGCCTCAGTTTGCCGGTCCGCTCCGCGTCCTCGACCATGGCGAACGCGATACGGTCCTTGATCGACCCGCCCGGATTCACCCGCTCCTGCTTGATCCAGACTTCAGCCTTGTCGCCGAACAGGCGGTTCACACGCACGTGCGGCGTATTGCCGATGGTCTCGAGGATATTCGCAGCCTTCATGTGGCGGACTCCTTGGTTGTCGAGGCGGAGAGGTCGGGTGGCTCGAAGCGTCTTGCAAGGCGCAGTTCGGGGAACCACCAAGCCCAGATCAGAACGACGGCGAGAGCGCCGAAGCCGCCGGCGATCACGGAAGCGACGGGGCCGATCAGCGCACCGAGAAAGCCGGATTCCGCTTCGCCGAGCTCGTTTGAAGCGGAAATGAAGAGCAATGATACGGCCCCCACCCGGCCACGCATCTCATCCGGCGTGTAGAGCTGGATGAGCGACTGGCGGACGTAGACCGAGAACATGTCCGCGGCGCCAAGGGCCGCGAGACATATGAGTGACAAGGGCATGGACCGTGAGAAACCGAAGATGATCGTCGCGCAGCCGAAAACACCAACAGCGGCGAGCATCTTCACGCCGACATTGTGCTTCAGCGGGCGGATCGAGAAGAATGCGGCGGTCAGGGTGGCGCCGAGCGCCGGTGCCGCGCGAAGGTGGCCAAGACCTTCCGGGCCCGCGTGAAGGACGTCGCGGGCGAAGACCGGAAGCATTGCGGTCGCTCCACCGAGGAGCACGGCGAAAAGGTCGAGGCTGATCGCACCGAGCACGAGCCGGTTGCGGCGGACGTAGTGCAGGCCTTCCACCATTTGCGACCAGGGGCTGGGCCCGCGGACGATCTCGGGTTTCGCGACAGGCCCGATCGCGAGCAGGCTCACGAACGCAATTGCGAACAAGAGCGCGCTTCCGGCGTAGGGCGCGTAAGGCGCGTAGGCGTAGAGATAGCCGCCGATCGCCGGACCCACGATGGCTCCGCTCTGCCAGGCGATCGATGAGAGAGCGATCGCCCGCGGAAGGATTTTCCGGGGCACGAGGTTCGGTGCGAGGGCCTGGAGCGCGGGTCCGGCGAAGGCTCTCGCGACTCCGAGCAACGCCGCAACCCCGTACAAGGCGAAAAGCGTCGTCGTCCCGGTCCACGCGAAGATCGCAAGCGCCGTCGCGCAACCGAGCTCGAGTCCGATCGAGGCGCGCGCGATCCAGCGCCGATCGACGCGGTCTGCGGTCCATCCAGTGACGAGGGTGAGGACGAACAGGGGCACGAACTGGACGATGCCGATGATTCCGAGCCGAAGCGCGGCTTCCTTGAGGCCCATTGTCTCGCGCGCGATGCCGTAGACTTGCCAGCCGATCACGATGACCATCGCCATCTGCCCGATCGTCGAGGCGAGCCTCGCCAACCAGAAATGACGGAATGCCGGGATCTTGAGGGGCTCTGGTAAAAAGCTCACTGGCGGCGCCTAGCTAGGCGTCGGCTTCCCGGCAACGTTCCTCTTCGCTGTCCTTGCCACACACGATCTTCAGCCGCCTGACCAGCGTGGGCATCGTCAGTCCCTGAACGAACAGCGAGAATGCGACCACCAGGAAGGTCATGAGGATGATCGCGCCGCGTTCAGGAATTTTCGGCAGCGCGAGGGCCAGGGCCAGCGCGAGGGCTCCGCGCAGCCCTCCCCAGAACAGGACGTGCTGGTAGCGGGTTGGGACCGCCAGCCTTGATCGCCTGAAGGCCGTGGACAGAGAATAGACCCCGGCAGCTCGTCCAACGAGGACGAGGACGACGGCGATCGCGCCCGTCGTGAGCCATGGCAATCCCACAGGCATTCTGGCGACGTTCATGCCGATCAGAATGAAAACGAAGGAATTTGCGAGGAATGCGAAATAATCCCAGGCATCCCGCAAGTGCCCATGACCCTTGTGAGAAATGGCCCCCAACCTGCCCACGTTGCCGATGACCAGGCCTGCGGTCAGCGACGCGAGCACACCCGAAGCGTGGAGGTCCTCCGCCGCCAGGAACGACCCATATGCCGCGACCGTCGTCAGCGTGATTTCAACGAGATGATCCTCGGTTCGTCCGGCGATCAACAACACGGCTCCGCCGCTCAAAAGGCCGATCACGACACCGCCGCCCATGGTCCAGAGGAAGTCTCCCAACACCGAGGCGGTAGAGGACGATCCCCCCACCACGATCGCCAACAAAACCGCGAACAAGACCGCCACGACGCCGTCGTTGAGCAGGCTTTCCGATTCGACCAGCATGCTGAGGCGCGGCTCGACCTTGAGCTCGCGGAAGGAGGCAATGACGCTCACTGGATCGGTAGCGGCGATGAGGACCGCGAAGAATGCCGCGCCGAGCCAGCTCCAGCCGACAAGCCAGTGCATTCCCGCGGCGACGACCGACGCGGCGATCGCGACGCCCGCGACGGCCAGGATCAAAGTAACGGGCAGCTCCCTCCGGAAAGGCTTCCAGTCGAGCTGAAGAGCCGCTTCGAATATCAACGGCGGAAGAAAGATGTTGAAAATGAGGTCGCGCGACAGCGGCAATTGGGGCGCGTCAGGAAGATAGGCGATTCCCGCTCCGGCCGCCGCAAGCCCCACGCTATATGGCCAGCCGAAGCGCCGGGTGAGCATCGCGATCAGGCATGCAACCAGCAACAACATCCCGATCGGGGCGAGTGAGAAGCTCGTCATGCGCGACGCATAACAAGCCCATTCACCGCCGTCTGCCGAAAGCGGCCTTGTCGCTACCTTTTGCGTTCATTACCGACGCGCGCTCGGAGGAGAGACATATGCGCGCATTCTTGATCGCCTCGGCCGCTGCGGCCGCTTTAGTGCTCGGTGGCTGCAAGGTTTCCACTGGCCCGGGCAATGGCTCTTCCCAGGAGGTTCAAGCCAAGGACTGGCCGGGTTTCGTCAACAATTTCATCGAAGCCAGCTTCAAGGCCAATCCCGGGTTCGCCGTTTCGCAGGGGCGTCACGAATTCGACGGCCAGATCGCGGACCTCTCGCCGGCCGGAATCAACGCCGAGGTCGAGCGGCTGAAGACGGCGATTTCGGATGCCCAAGGATACACCGACGACAAGCTCACGCCGCAGCAGCGCTTTGAGCGCGATTATCTGATCGCGGTCGCCAAGGGACAATTATTCTGGATCGATCCGACCGGAGCCGACCAGTTGCATCACAATCCGGCGTCCTACCTCGGCTATCTCGATCCGTCGGTTTACGTGACCGTGCCCTACGCCTCGAAGGAGCAGCGGCTGAAGTCGTACATCAAATTTTTGCAGAACGTCCCGCGGGCCGCCGAGGAAATGCGGGCGAACATCCAGACGCCGATGGCGACCAGCTTCGTCGATTATGCGAAGAATGCGTTCGGCGGGTTCGCCGAATATTATCCGGGTGATGGAACGGCTGCCTGGAAAGGCGTCGGCACGCCTGAGGATCAGCAGGCGTTGAAGACCGCGACCGACAATGCCGTCAAGGCGATGAAGGACACGGTTGCCTGGGTCGAAAGCCAGCGCGCCGCCTCCAAGCCAAACTTCGCGCTCGGCAAGGAAAAATTCCAGCGGATGTTGGCGGACACCGAGATGGTGACCACTCCGGTCGATCAACTGGAGCAGATCGGGCGTGCCGACCTCGCCGCAAACCAGAAGCTGCTCGGGCAAGCCTGTTCACGCTATGCGCCCGGCCAGACGATTGAAGCGTGCATGGTGAAGATGAGCTCGGACAAGCCGGTCGGCGGGCCGGTCGCGGAGGCGCGCCGCCAACTGCCCATGCTGAAGCAGTTCATTATCGACCATGATATCGTGAGCATCCCCGGGACCGAGGAAGCCCACGTCGAAGAAGCCCCGGCCTACAACCGCCAGAACGCGGCCTACATCAACATTCCCGGGCCGTATGAGCACGGCCTGCCGTCGGTCTATTATATCGCTCCGCCCGACCCGACCTGGACCAAGGCGGTCCAGGACGCCTTCATTCCCGGCAAGGACGACCTGCTCTACACTTCGGTGCACGAGGTGTGGCCCGGCCACTTCCTCAATTTCCTCCACGCCAACCGGTCCAAGTTCATTTTCGGCCGGGTGTTCGTCGGCTACGCCTTCGCCGAAGGCTGGGCGCATTATGGTGAGGAAATGATGCGCGTTTCCGGCCTGCGGGCGGGCGACGATGGGGCGCTGATCGGCCAGCTGTCGAACGCACTGCTCCGCGACTGCAGGTTCCTGTCGGCGATCGGAATGCACACCGGTTCGATGACCCAGCAGCAGAGCTTCGACCTGTTCCGAAACCAGTGCTACCAGGACGAAGGCAATGCGAAGCAGCAGGCTGCACGGGGCACCTACGACCCGGCCTATCTCAATTACACGATGGGCAAGCTCATGATCCGCAAGCTTCGGGATGACTGGGCGGCGAGCCGCGGCGGACAGAAAGCATGGAAGGCCTTCCACGATCAGTTCCTGAGCTTTGGCGGACCGCCGATTCCCCTGGTGCGTCAGCAGATGATGGGCGGCAAGGCCGAAGCAGTGTTTTAGCTCTTCACGTTCGCTATTTGTTCACGTAAGCTGAACGCATGGCGAAGGTGAAAGCGCGCTACGTCTGCCAGGCCTGCGGGTCGGTCTCGCACCGCTGGCAGGGCCAATGCGCCGATTGCGCGGAATGGAATACGCTCGTCCAGGAAGCAGCGGAGGTGTCGAGCATCTTCGCGGCCAAGCATAACCTTCAAGGCGGCGGTCGAGTGATCCCGCTGGTCGGGCTGGAAACGCCCGCGGCGCTTCCTGACCGCTTGCCGAGCGGGCTTGCCGAATTCGACCGCGCAATCGGCGGCGGAATCGTCGCCGGTTCGGCGATGCTCGTCGGCGGGGACCCGGGAATCGGCAAATCGACTCTTCTTCTCCAGGTCGCGGCACGGCTCGCCAGCGAGGGCCGGCAAGTCGTCTATGTTTCCGGCGAGGAATCGGCCGAGCAGGTCCGGCTTCGAGCTGTTAGGCTGGGCCTCGGCGGAGCGCCGGTCCGCCTCGCCGCAGCGACTTCGGTCCGCGACATCCTGACGACCGTCGGCAACGGCGAACCGCCGGCTCTTCTGGTCGTCGATTCCATCCAGACCATGCATTCCGACCTGATGGAGGGCGCGCCCGGCACGGTCAGCCAGGTCCGCGCTTCGGCGCAGGAGCTGGTGCGCTTCGCCAAGGAGCACGGGACCGCGGTCGTCCTCGTCGGTCACGTCACCAAGGACGGGGCGATCGCCGGCCCGCGCGTTCTCGAGCATATGGTCGATACGGTGCTGAGCTTCGAGGGCGAGCGCAGTCACCAATACCGCATACTCCGGGCGATGAAGAACCGCTTCGGCGGCACCGACGAGATCGGCGTGTTCGCGATGGAGGGGCAGGGGCTGACCGAGGTGCCGAATCCGTCGGCCCTGTTCCTGACTCACCGGGGTGAGCCCGTCAGCGGGACCAGCGTATTCCCGGCGATCGAGGGCTCGCGGCCGGTACTCGTCGAGATCCAGGCGCTTGTCGTGCGGCTTGCCACCGGAGCGACTCCGCGACGGGCGGCCGTGGGTTGGGACAGCGGACGTCTGGCGATGATCCTCGCCGTGCTGGAGGCGCGGTGCGGCATGAGCTTCGCCACGGCGGAGGTCTATCTGAACGTCGCCGGCGGTTACCGCCTGAGCGACCCGGCAGCGGACCTGGCGGTTGCGGCGGCGCTGGTGTCCGCGTTGTCGGAGCGACCCGTGCCGTCCGAAGCGGTCGTTCTCGGAGAGATCGCGCTGTCGGGCGAGATTCGGCCGATGGCGCATGCCGGGCTGCGGCTGAAAGAATCCGCCAAGCTCGGCTTCGAGACGGCCTGGGTGCCAAAGGGCGTTAAGGGCGGCGAAGGATTGCACGTCGCCGAATTCACCAACCTTCGCGGGCTCGTGGATCAGATCCTCGGGCGTTAGGGACTGGCGAAGGGAAAGCGAGGTCGCTAGCGCCGCGATAATGACCGCGCTCGACGTCTTCGTGTTCCTGCTGCTGATCGGCGGCGCCGCCGTGGGCTTCGTTCGGGGCTTCGTGCACGAGGTGATCTCGCTGCTCGCGTGGATCGTCGGCATCGCGATGCTGAAGCTGTTCCACACGCAGCTGTGGAGCGGACTCGAGAACAGCTTCCACTTCAGCCCTGCGGCGGCCGCCGTGCTCGCTTTCGCGATCCTGTTCGTGCCCAGCTTCGTGCTGGTGAAGCTGCTTGCCCGCTCGATCGGCGGAAGGACGCGCCGGCATAATGTGCTCGGGCCCTTCGATCGGGTGCTCGGCGGGGGATTCGGCGCGCTCAAGGGCCTGCTCGGGGCGACGCTCTTTTTCCTCCTCGCCAACCTCGCGACCGACATGGTCTACGGCCCGACCGCCGATCGGCCGGAGTGGATGCGCAAGTCGAGCACCTATCCGTTGCTGAACGCCAGCGGTCGCGCGATCGTCGACTGGGTCGAGGCTCGGCGGCATAAGCCTGCTCAGGACTCCAAATGATCCGCCTTCACGACACTCTGGCGCGGGAGAAGCGCGAGTTCGTCCCCACCGACCCGAAGCGGATCACCATGTATGTGTGCGGGCCGACGGTCTACGGCCGAGCGCATATCGGGAATGCGCGCCCCGCAGTCGTGTTCGACACGCTGGCGCGTCTTATCCGGCACGAATTCGGCGAGAACAGCCTCGTCTATGCCCGCAACGTCACCGACGTGGACGACAAGATCATCGCGTCGGCCGAGGCCGAAGGCGTCGACCCCTCGGTGATCACCGAGCGGTACGAGCGCTTCTACCTCGAGGACATGGGCGCGCTCGGGGTGCGGCCGCCCGACATCGCGCCGCACGCGACGCAGGAAATCGCGCCGATGATCGCGATGATCGAGCGGCTGATCGAGACGGGCAACGCGTACGAAGTGCAAGGCCATGTGCTTTTCTCCGTCCCGAGCGATCCGGACTATGGCCTTCTCAGCAAGCGCGACCGCGAAGCAATGATCGCCGGAGCCCGCGTCGAAGTCGCGCCGTACAAGCGGGACCCCGCCGACTTCGTCATGTGGAAGCCGAGCAAGGACAATGTGATCGGCTGGGATTCGCCGTGGGGCAGGGGACGGCCGGGCTGGCACGTCGAATGTTCGGCGATGATCGAGCGGCATCTGGGGGAGACCATCGACATCCATGGCGGCGGCCTCGACCTCATCTTCCCGCACCATGAGAATGAGATCGCGCAGAGCCGCTGCGCGCACGGTGGGAAGCCTCTCGCGCGCTTCTGGGTGCACAACGGGTTTGTCGACATGGGCAGCGAGAAGATGTCGAAGAGCCTCGGCAACATCATCACTCCCGCGGAGCTGCTTGCCGCGGGGCATCGTGGAGAGACGCTGCGGCTGGCGCTGCTGTCGGCGCATTACCGCCAGCCGTTAAGCTGGACCGAGGAGGTGATCGCCCAGGCGAAGACCAACCTCGACAAGCTTTATCGGGTCGCCGGCGACGCGGAAGCGGGACGAGTCGACCAGGGCGTGGTTGAGGCTCTGTCAGATGACCTCAATACACCGCTCGCACTCACCCGGCTGATGGCGATCGAAGATGCTGCGACGCTGAAGACGAGCGCTGAGTTGCTCGGCCTGATTCAGGGTTCGGTGGATGCGTGGTTTCGCGGAGGCGAATCCGACGCCGATGCGATCGAGGCCCGTATCGCAGAGCGCGCGGAAGCGAAGAAGAATCGCGACTTCGCGGCTGCCGACCGAATCCGGGACGAGCTCAAGGCCGATGGTATAGTGTTGGAGGATGGGCCGGGCGGCACTAGTTGGCGGAAGGAATGACCGAGCCGCTCTACACGACGGAAATCCTGCGGCTGGCGGCATCGCTGCAGGATCCGCATGAGCTCGACCGCGAGGATGGACGCGCCGAGGTCCGCTCTCCGACCTGCGGCAGCCGGGTAATCCTCGCCGTCCAGCTCGACGACGAACGCCGCGTCGAGCGCATATCGATGCGGGTCCATGCCTGCGCATTCGGTCAGGCATCCGCCGCGCTCCTGGAGAAACACGCTGTCGGCCGCCGGCATGACGATGTCGCCGACGCGCTCGTCATCCTGAGCCGCTGGTTGGCGCACGATCATGAGCATCATGGCGACTGGCCTGGCATCAAGGCCCTCGCACCGGCGCGAAAGCACAAGGGGCGGCACGGGGCGATCCTGCTTCCCTTCCGAGCACTCCTGTCCGCGATGGAGGCGGCCGAATGACCACGCCCGCCGAGACCGCGCAAACCACCAGCGCGATCCTCGAAAGCGGCGCGGTCATGCTCTGCGCCGCGCTGGTGTTCGTGATCCTGTTCCGGCGCCTGAAGCTTGGAGCGACCCTTGGCTACATCGTCGCCGGAGCGCTGATCGGCCCGCAATTGCTCGGGCTGATCCGCGACCCCGAGCAGCTGCTCAGCATCACCGAAATCGGCATTGCGCTACTGCTGTTCATCGTCGGCCTCGAGCTTCAGCCGAGTCGGCTCTGGCGGCTGAGAAACGACATTTTCGGACTTGGCTTCGCCCAGGTCGCGCTCTGCGGGGTCGCGATCAGCCTTTTCATCTATTTCGCGCTCGGTTTCTCGCTCAAGGCGGCCTTCGCGATCGGTCTTCCGCTCGCGCTCTCCTCGACGGCCCAGGTCCTGCCGATGCTTCGCTCGGACAATGAGCTGAACACGCCCCAGGGTGAGCGCGCCTTCTCGATCCTGCTTTTCCAGGACCTGTCGATCGTCCCTCTCATCACGATCATCGCCGCGATTGCACCAGTCGCTCCCGATCCAGGCGCGCCGACGGGATGGCTGCTCGCCGGGATGACGCTCGCGGCGGTCATAGGGCTGGTCATTGTCGGCCGACTGGTCCTCAACCCACTGTTCCGGCTCGTCGGCCGGCTCGGCGAGCGCGAGCTGTTCGTCGTCGCTGGCCTGTTCACGGTCGTCGGATCTGCCGCCGTGATGCATGCGCTGCATTTGTCGGTGCCGCTTGGCGCCTTCGTCGCGGGCGTGATGCTGGCCGAATCGCCCTATCGCCACGAACTCGAGAGCGACGTCGAGCCATTCCGCTCGATCCTGCTCGGCCTGTTCTTCCTGTCGGTCGGGATGTTGCTCAACCTCGGCGTGATCGCGGATCGACCGCTCTTCGTGATTGGCATCGCAGCCGCGGTGATCACCATCAAAGCGATTTTGATCACCGGACTCACCCGTTTGTTTCGCTGCAACTGGGCGCTCAGCATGCGATTGGGTCTGCTGCTGAGCCAGGCTGGCGAGTTCGGCTTCGTCCTGTTCGGGCTGGCGACGACGGCCAGGCTCATCTTCCCGGAAGCTGCGTCCCTTTTCGGTGCGGTCGTCACCCTGTCCATGGCGACGACACCCTTCCTGATGCGCTTCATCGATTTTCTCGAAAGACGCGAAGTCAGGAGCGGCGAAGGCTTCGACGGACCGGAGAAATCGCCGGAAACGAGCGCGATCGTCGTCGGATACGGCCGCTTCGGCCAGACCGTCGCGCAAATGATGCAGGCCAAGCGGATCGGAGTCACCCTGATCGACAAAAAGCCAAGCATGATCGAGCGGGCGGAGGAGTTCGGAACGAAGGTTTATTACGGCGACGGATTGCGCCTCGATCTGCTCCGCACTGCCGGCGCCGAAACGGCCAAGGTCATCGCCTTCTGCAACGACAATGAAGGGGGCGAGATGACCCGCGAGGCTGTCAGTGCCGTCCTCCGCGCTTTTCCGCAGGCCTCCGTGATGGTGAGAGCTTTCGACCGTGTGCACCTGATGGAGTTCGACGGCCTCGACCTCGCATTCGCCCAGCGCGAGCTTTTCGAAAGCGCGATCACCATGGGCCGGGCGGCGCTCAAGGCGAGCGGCATCGACGGGCAGGAGATCGACCGAGTCGAGAGCGCTTATCGGTTGCAGGACTGCGAGCGGCTGGAGCTGCAAAGTTCGACCGGCGATCTTCACGCGGGCCAGGAGCGCGCATTCAGTGAGGACCGGGCGTTACCCGAGAAAGAGGTCCGCGACCCGGCCTAGCCGCCATTCGCCAGAAAATCGTCGAGCGCCTGGACGATCGCTTCGACCACTTCCCGGTGTGCGCCATCGCCGCTCTTGATGTGGATATGCGCCTCCGCGCAGGCGTCGCGCTCGACCTTCGCGATTCGCTCAAGAGTCCGCTTCGGGTCGCCGTTCTTCAGCAGCGGGCGCGTGTCCCGGCGAGACGTACGCTCGTGCAGGATGTGCACCGGCGCGTCGAGCCAGACGGTGATCGCCCGTTCCTTGAGGAGCTTGCGCGTGTCCGGGTTGACGAAAACGCCGCCGCCCGTCGCAATGACCCGCACTCGGTCGTCGATCAGCCTGGCGATGAGGCGACGTTCGCCGTCTCGATAATCCTGCTCTCCGTAACGCTCGAACAGTTCGCCCCAGGGAAGCCCGACGGCTTCTTCAATCTCCGAATCGCTGTCGACGAACGGCAGGTCGAGCCGCCGCGCGAGGCGGCGCCCGACAGTCGACTTTCCTACTCCCATCAGCCCGACCAACACCACTGGGCGGTCGAGGCGCTTAGCCAATCCAGTCACTGATTGGGGCTATACAGCGCCTTTGCGCCTCGGCAAAAGCGCCTCCCATGCCAAGAATTGTCGTACTCATCCTCGTGCTCGCGCTAATCGTTGGCGCGCTCTTCTTCGTCTCGACGCTGGCGAGGGAGCAGCCGACGCGAACCATCGAAGTCGACGTTCCGCAGCCGAGCGCCCCGGCCGGCAATGCAACCTAGATTTCTATGGATCGCAGGCGCAGCGGGGCTCGCGCTGACCCTTCCGGCGCTCGCCCAGCAAACCCAGCCGCAGCCGACGCCGACTCCGGCGCCGCAGCCGCTGGCCCAGCCGGGCGGCGAGCCGGCAACATCGCCGGTCGGTGAACTGTCGACTGGCCCGGGCGAGAGTGAGACGACCCTAGAAGACCTGACGACCGCGCAGCTTCAGCCGCCGACTCCGCCAGTCGAATATCCCGCCAACGCTCGACGCGATCCGAACGTGGTTGGCGCACTCGATCCCCGGCAGGCAGGCCTCGGCGCGAGCCCCTGGGGCGGAGCAAGCGGCACTTTCCTTTCCACGCTCATGCGGCGGATGGACACGCCGATCGCCTCGCGCTGGGCGCACATCGCCTTGCGTGATGCCCTGTTGGCGAAAACGCGAGCGCCGCGAAGCGTCAATCCGGTCGACTGGGTTGCGGAGCGCGCCTGGCTTTTGCTGAGGCTGGGAGAAGCAGACGCTGCGCGGATGCTCATCGCCGGGGTCGATACGGACCGGTTCACTCCAAAGATGACCCAGGTCGCGGTGCAGAGTGCGTTGGCGAATGCCGATCCCCCGGCTCTCTGTCCGCTGGAGGACGGAATCCGCAAATATGATGGCGCGATTCGCGCCCTGGTAAGCGCGATTTGCGCATCGCTTTCGGGTGAGCCTGAAAGCGCTTTCGCGCAGATCGACGACGCGCGGCGCCACGGCCGAATAGGCGGAATCGACCTTAATCTTGCCGAGAAGGTCGTCGGCGCCGCCGGCGGCGGGCGTGCGGCCACGATCGAATGGGATCCGGTCGACCGACTTACGGCGTGGCGGTTCGGCCTCGCAACCGCGACCGGAATGGCGGTGCCCGATCGATTGCTTCGCTCATCTTCGCCGCAATTGCGCGCTTTCCAGGCGCGGGCGCCACTCCTGACTGCCGATCAGCGGCTGGACTCTGCGCGCATCGCGACAGGCCTCGGCGTCTTTTCGTCGCAGTCGCTGATCGATCTTTATTCGGCGATTTATGATTCGACCGATCCCAGCGACCTGCCGACCACCGATGCATGGTTGTTGCGCCAGGCATTCGTCGGAAAGGATCGCGACTCGCGCATCGCCGCGATCCGCAAGTTGCTTGATGAGGGGAAGGATCCGCTCACCAAGGAAGCGGCTCGCGCTCTCGTCGCTCGGGCGGCGACGCGCATCGATCCCGACCCAAGTCTCGGCGCTGACGTCCCGGAGCTGATCTCCGCCATGCTTGCCGCCGGTTACGACCGCGCGGCCGCACGATGGATCGGCGCTATCCGGCGGATGGAAGGCGAGCCGGGGGACCGCGCATGGGCGATGCTCGTCTTGTCCTCGTCTGACCCGCGAGGTCTCGATATCAGCTTCAGCCGGATCAACGGCTTCATCAGCCGCGACAAGAGTCCCGGCAAGGTACGCAGCTCGCTCCTGGTCGCTGCTCTCGCCGGCTTGGGAAGGATCAGCATCGATGCGGCGAGCACCCTCAATCGGCGCAACGGCCTTGGCCTTGGGAAGCAATCGAAGTGGACGTCGATGATCGATTCCGCCGCCGGATTTGGCCAGTCGGGCACGGTCCTGGTGATGACCGGAACCGGATTCCAGACCACCGCCTTCGCGAACGTCCCGCCGGAACATCTGTATCACGCAGTCGCCGCTCTCCAGCACACGGGCCAGGATTTCACCGCGCGGATGATCGCCGCGGAAGCCCTGTCGCGGACGTGACAGCGAGGACATGAGCCCCGACGATCGAGCATTGGTCGATCGCTTTCTCGACATGATGGCCGCCGAAGCCGGAGCGTCGCGGCACACTCTGGCGGCGTATCGCAACGACCTCGAACGCGCTTCGGAGGCTCTCGGTGGTGTGCTGGGCGAAGCTTCATCGGAAAAGGTGAGCCTGCTTGGTGAGAAATGGGCCCAGTTGGCGCCCTCGACGGTCGCCAGGCGATCGGCGGCGCTCCGGCGCTTCTTCGGCTTCCTTTCCGACGAAGGCCTTCGCCGCGACGATCCGTCGTCGGCCCTGCCGCGCCCTCGTTTCGAACGGCCGCTTCCACGGATTCTCGACGAGACTGAGGTCCAGCGGATGTTCGAAGCAGCCGAAGACCGTGCCGCCGCCGGCACATCGACCGCCGTTCGGAACCTCGCGCTGCTGGAACTGCTCTACGGCTCCGGCCTTCGGGCGAGCGAGCTCGTGACCTTGCCGCGCGGTGCGCTACGCAAGGGGCAGCCATTCCTCATCCTTCGCGGCAAGGGCAGCAAGGAACGGCTCGTGCCCATTTCGTCGCGCGCGGAGGCAGCGGTCGAGCGCTGGTCCGAACATGTTCCCGGCAACGCCTTGTGGCTCTTTCCCAGCGGAAAGGCGCATCTCAGCCGAGTGCGCTTGTTCCAGATCGTGAGACAGATGGCTGCCGACGCCGGCATTTCGCCCGAGCGCGTAAGCCCGCATGTGCTCCGCCACGCCTTCGCAACGCACCTGCTTTCAGGAGGCGCCGACCTCCGCGTTCTGCAGTCGCTGCTGGGGCACGCCGACATCGCGACAACGCAGATCTACACCCATGTCGACAGTGCGCGGCTCGTCGAGCTGGTCAACAGCCGTCATCCGCTCGCCGACCGCCGTCGTTGACGCCGGCGCTCCCTTCGGCTTACCGCGCGCGACGAACATGCTGACCTACCTCGACTTTGAAAAGCCGATCGCCGAGCTCGAGACACGTGTCGCCGAGCTCAAGGAGACGGCGAACAGTTCCGACGACATCGACATCGAAGCCGAAGTCTCCAAATTGGAGGCCAAGGCCTCGAAGCTGCTTCGCGACACCTATGCGAAGCTCAGTCCGTGGCAGAAGGCCCAGGTCGCCCGCCATCCGGAACGGCCGCATTTCAAGGATTATGTCGCTGGAATTGCGGACGATTTCCTCCCGCTGGCCGGAGATCGAGCCTTCGCCGACGATCCCGCGATCATTGGCGGGCTTGCCAGGATCGACGGACGCCGCGTGATGCTCATCGGCCATGAGAAGGGCGACGACACCGCGTCCCGGCTGAGGCACAATTTTGGAATGGCAAAGCCGGAAGGCTATCGCAAAGCGATCCGCCTGATGCAGCTTGCCGATCAGTTCGGCCTTCCCGTTGTCTCGCTGGTCGACACACCCGGTGCGTTTCCAGGTGTCCAGGCGGAAGAGCGGGGGCAGGCCGAAGCGATCGCCCGTTCGACCGAGCAGTGCCTCGCTCTCAAGGTTCCGATGGTTGCGGTCGTCGTGGGTGAAGGCGGCTCAGGGGGAGCCGTCGCGATTGCCGCGGCCAACCGGGTGCTGATGTTCGAACATGCGATCTATTCGGTCATCTCTCCCGAAGGTTGCGCGTCGATTCTCTGGCGAACCTCGGACAAGGCCGCCGAGGCTGCGGAGGCGATGAAGATCACGGCGTCGGACCTCCAGGCGCTCGGCGTGATCGACCGGATCGTTCCGGAACCCCTCGGCGGCGCCCATCGCGATCCGGAGGCTGCCGTAGGAGCCTTGAAGGGCGCGATCATTGAGGAGCTGGACGGTTGCTCCAAGCTCGGCCCGGACGAATTGCTGGCTCAGCGCCGGGCAAAGTTCCTCGCCATCGGCTAATCGTTTCGGAACCGCGCGCAGTCATTTCCCGTTCAAATTCCTCCCGCTTAATTCGGCGCCGGAGGTCATTGATGCGGAAAGGCGTACTGTATCTCGCCGCAGGGGTAGCGGTGATCAGCCCGGCACTCCTTGTTGCCCAGCCCGCGCGGTATCTCGACCCGCGTGACGTCGCTCAGGCGCAGCAGGAACATGCTGCGTTCATCCAGGATCTTGGCGGCGCGGAGACGGGGCCTCGAGCCCTTTATGTCGAATCCGTAGGCCGTCGCATTGGTGCGCAGGCGGGGATCGTCAACGCCGGCCAGGCATTGCACTACACGACCCTGAACTCGCCGGTCGAGAATGCTTTCTCGGTGCCCGGCGGCTACGTCTACATCACGCGCCAGCTGATGACCTTGATGGACGATGAGGCGCAGCTCGCCTTCGCTCTTGGGCATGAGACCGCCCATATCGCCGCGAACCACGCCCACATCCGCGAGCAATATGCCGAGCGCGGCGGGATCTTCGGTGTGTTCGGCCAGATTTTCGGCTCGATCTTCGGGGGGACGCCGCTCGGCACTTATATCGCGCAGCAATCGGCGCTGCGGACGCTGAGTTTCTCGCGCGACCAGGAATATCAGGCCGATACGCTCGGGCTGCAGTATCTCATCAGGGCGGGCTACGATCCGGAAGGAGGGCCCGGCATTCTCGCGGCCCTGAGCCGCAATAGCGCTCTTCAGGCGCGCGTATTGGGTCGCACCAACCGCCAAACGCCCGAATGGGCGAGCACCCACCCACTTAGCGAAAATCGCATGCAGCGAGCGCTTCAGGAAGCGCGGGCGAGTGGTCGGCTTGGGACCGGAATCCGCAACCGCGACACATTTCTGAGCGAACTCGACGGGATCTATGTGGACGACGATCCCGCTCAAGGCGTGATCGATGGGCCGGTGTTCACGCATCCCGACCTTCGAATCCAGTTTCAGGTGCCCCCCGGCTATTTGATTTCCAACGGCACCCGGGCGGTCACGATTTCCGGCTCGGCTGGAAAGGCGCAATTCTCTGGCGGGAGATTTAACGGAACGCTCGAAAACCACATCTTTCAGGTGATCCAGTCATTGACTGGAGGGCAGGTTCCAATGTCGACGGAACCCATCCAGCGCACCACGATCAACGGCATGGCGTCCGCGTTTACGACCGTCCATGCGGATACCGGATCCGGGGTCGTCGACGTCAGCGTGGTCTCGTACCAGTGGGATCCGCAGACGGTCTATTATTTCGTGACGCTGACGGCGGGCGGTTCGCGGCTCGGCCCATTCATCTCCCTCGTGAACTCGCTGCGGAAAATCTCTCCTGCGGAAGCCGCGACGATCCGCCCGCGCGTGATCGACGTGGTGACCGTCGGCCCCAGCGACACGGTTCAGTCGCTGGCCAGTCGCATGGCCTATCGGGATTTCAAGCTTGACCGCTTCCTGTCGCTGAACGGACTTACGGCGAGCAGCCGGCTTGCGCCGGGCCAGAAGGTCAAGCTCGTCGTCTACGGTTCACGGCGCAGCTGATTGAGCCGCGCCAACGCTTACATGTTGCTCTGAACCGTATTGTTGAGCTTGCTCCACATGCCGCCCACGCCGCCGCCAAGGCCGCTGAGTGCGCCCACGATGGCCACGCCGATAAGCGCGACGATCAGGCCATATTCGATCGCAGTCGCTCCACGCTTGTCTCGGCGCAGCCTGCGCAAGTTTTTTCGGATAGCGTCCAAGCCACCCTCCTCTGATCCACGTCCACGCGGCGGATTTACGGTAAGGTGGGTTAACAACTCTTCCCTTTGACATCGTTAACGCCGGCTCAGCCCTCTTGCTGCGCTGAGGGCGTCCAACCGGCAAAATGCAGGATTTCAAAGGTTTCCGTCGTCCGCCCGTTCTCGCCAGCCGCCGCAAAGGCCAGGGCCGCAGCGGTGCATTCCGCCTTCAGCAAAGGGATGCGCGAACGCGCCCGAAGCACGTTCGTCACGCCCATCGCGCGAAGATCGGCGACGAGCCGATCCAGCGATTCGTAGGAAGCGCGCACTCGGTCTACGTCCACGACGGGGTTCGCGAACCCCGCCGCCGACAGCAACGATGAGAGCGCCGACGGCTCGATCCGCGGGTGGACGTGGGCAACTGCAGTTCCGGTGACCCTATCGGCTGCGCGCATCGCGTTGCGGAGCTCGGGGAGGGTTTCGCCGCCGGCCATTGCACCGATGAAGAGCGCGTCGCTCGTCAGGGACTGCCGAATGGCGAAGAGCACCTGCGGAAGGTTGTTCACCGTATCCAGGGTGCCGACCGCCACGCAAAGGTCGTGTCCCGGGCTTCCGGGCCATCGGTCCTCGACGACTTTTTCTCCCCCCGCGGCATGGGCGAACTCGGCACCAGGCTCGATCACTTCCACCTTGGCCGCATGCTCATTGAGCCGTAGAGGCCAGCCCGCGTCCGGACAACCGATCAGCAAGGCCGACTGGAATCGCCGGTTCACAAGACCGATCCGTTCGAGGCAATCCTCGAACGCCCTTTCGCAAAGGAACAGGTCGGACCCGGCCCGAAACGCCCGGTCGCGGCGCATGGCCCGCAGATTCAGATCGAACAGGTCAGCCGGCATTCGCCCGCTTGTGCGACGCACGGTCTCACGCGACAAGCGAGACATGATTGGCCAGCTGCTCAGGGCGGTTCTCGATTTCGCGCTTCCGCCGCGGTGCGCGGGTTGCGGGAGCGTGGTTTCGGATACGCACAGTTTCTGCACCGAATGCTGGAAGCAGCTTGAATTCCTCGGCTCGGGCGGTTGCGAAACCTGCGGCATGCCGCTTCAATCCACGGAATCCCGCACCTGCGGCGTCTGCCTGGCCAAGCCGCCGCGAATTGCCCGGACGCGCGCCGCGGTCGTCTATGACGATCTCTCGCGAAGCCTTGCGATCCGCCTCAAATATGGCCGCAAGGTCGCAGTGGCGAAGACGATGGCGCGCTACGTCGCGCCGCTTGTAGGGGAGCTGTCGCCGAATTGTGTTCTCATTCCGGTTCCGCTCCACCGCACTCGCCTCTGGAGCCGCGGCTTCAACCAGTCGGCGTTGATGGCGAGCGAGCTATCGCGGCGTCTTCGGATTCCAGCGGATCCGTTCATCCTCCGGCGTGTTCGCCGAACCCCGGCGCTCAAAGGCATGAGCGCACTTCAGCGCCGAAAGGCTGTCGCCGGTGCATTTCTCGTGACGAACAAGGCGGCGCTCAGCGGGAAGACCGTGATCCTCGTCGACGACGTGCTGACGACCGGAAGTACGGCCGAAGCCTGCGCCCGCGCGCTCAAGCGCGCCGGGGCCGATCGTGTCGAGCTCGTGACTTTTGCCCGCGTGGTCCAGCCATCGCAGTTGATGCGTTGACTTGCGTGCCTAAGTATCCCGTCCGGAAAGGTCGTTCGTGACGGTCATTGAAATCTACACCAAGACGTTTTGCCCATATTGCTGGCGCGCGAAACACCTGCTCGAAGAAAAGGGTTTCGAGTATAAGGAGATCGCAGTCGATGGGGGCGGCGAGGTGCGCCAACGGATGATCGAACGGGCGAACGGGCGCACGACGGTGCCGCAGATCTTTATCGGTGAGCGGCATATCGGCGGTTGCGACGATCTCTTCGCCCTGGATCGGTCGGGCCGTCTCGACGAATTGCTCGCCGCATGACGAAGATCGCGCTCTTCCAATCGAATACCGGCATCGATCCGAAAGCGAACGCCGCCGCGCTGTTGAACGCGATCTCGGAGGCCGCCGGCGGCGGCGCGACGATGTTGTTCACGCCCGAAATGTCGGGCCTTCTCGATCGCGACTCCGAGCGCGCTTCCGCCAATCTGCGGGTCGAAGACGAGGATTCTGTGCTGGCCGCCTGTCGCGCGGCCGCTCGTGAGCACGAGATTTGGATCCACCTCGGCTCGCTTGCAGTGCGCGCAGAGGACGGAAAGGTGGCCAATCGCGCCTTTGTGATCGATCGCCTGGGCATTGTTCGAGCGCGCTATGACAAGATCCACCTGTTCGACGTCGACCTGCCGACCGGTGAGAGCTGGCGTGAATCGTCTGTCTACCGCGCCGGCGAGAATGTCGTCCTCGTCAACGGCACGCCGGTCGGCAAGCTCGGCCTCACCATCTGCTACGATCTTCGCTTCCCGATGCTTTTCGCACGTATCGCAGAGGCGGATGCGGACGTGATTGCCGTTCCCGCCGCTTTCACGGTCCCGACGGGCAAGGCGCATTGGCACACCCTGCTTCGAGCGCGAGCGATCGAGGCGGGCCTGTTCGTTGTTGCGGCCGCGCAAGTCGGGCGCCACCAGGACGGCCGCCAGACGTTCGGTCATTCGCTCGTCGTCGATCCCTGGGGCGACGTCCTGCTCGACATGGGTGAGGAAGTCGGCGTCGGCTTCGCCGACATCGAACTTGCGCGAATCCCCGAGGTGCGCTCGCGGATACCTGCGCTTAACCACCGCCGGCCTATTCCGGATGCGGTGACCCAATGATCGTCTTCGATCTTCAATGCCGCGATGGCGGCGAGACCTTCGAAGCCTGGTTCCGCTCGACTGCGGACTTTGAAGAACAGTCCGGGGCGGGGCTCGTTCGCTGCCCATTCTGCGAATCCGCCCGGGTGGCCAAGGCGCCGATGGCGCCCCGCGTCCCTCGCAAAGGCGGCGATCCCTTGGCCAGGCTTGCGGCTGCCCAGGCCGAAATGCTCAAGGAATCGCGCTGGGTGGGCGACGAGTTCGCCGATACTGCACGCGCCATGCACAGTGGCGAAATTGAGCGCGAACAGGTTCATGGCAATGCGACGCTGGAGCAGGCGAAATCACTGGTCGATGAGGGCATTCCGGTTGCGCCGCTGCCGCTGCCGGTCGTTCCCCCGAGCCAAGTGAATTGATTGAACGGCAGCGAGTCCGTATCTCGCTCCCCGACGACCCCGTAGCTCAGCAGGATAGAGCATCAGATTCCTAATCTGAGGGCCACAGGTTCGAATCCTGTCGGGGTCGCCACACAGCGGGGCGTCGATTTTGCGAAGGCGTCCCGGGAGGGGCCAATGGACAATCGACAAACTGCTATTCCTGACAATCCTCTTCATCGGCTGTTCGTCGAGCATCCCAAGTCGCTCGGCATGACCTGGGCGAGCCATGGCGTCGGCGCCGTGAAGATCGGGGCCGAGCTGATCGGGGCAGGGTGTGCGGCCATCGTCCACGCCGCCGTGCCGGGACTTTTCACCGAAACGGCGGGCCGAACCGTCACCCGGATCTACGATCATATCCAGCAGCGGAAGACGGGCGCGGAAAACCCCGAAAAATGGCCCGATTATGAAATCTGATCGGCCCGCGCCGGTCGCAATTGTCGGTGGAGGCTTTTCAGGGACGATCCTCGCCGCGCATCTCGCCCGGCGCGGCATCGATTCCGTCCTGATCGATGGAAGCGGAAGGGTCGGGAAGGGGGTCGCTTATTCGACCAAAGAGCCTGCGCATCTTCTGAATGTGCGTGCCGAGGGAATGAGTGCCTGGGCCGACGAGCCCAACCACTTCGCGCAGCATTTCGAAGCCAAAGGCGGCGACCGCCGGGGTTTCGCGGAACGCAGGCTTTTCGCCGACTATATTGGAGAAATCCTCGATGGCGCGGTGGCCAGCGGCCATGCTCAAATCGATCACGGCTCGGTCGTGTCGGCGACCCGAGACGACGGGCACTGGTCGGTCGGGTTCGCCGACGGTCGCTCCGTTCAGGCCGGTGCTCTCGTACTGGCGATCGGCAATCAGGAGCCGGATCGTCTCCACAAGTTCGAGGCGGCAGGGGAGCGTTTCATCAACAATCCATGGGCCGCGGACGCCCGCTCCGCCATCGAGGACCTTGTCGAAAATGACGGCGATGCATTGATCGTCGGAACGGGCCTGACGATGATCGACCTCGTGCTGTCGCTCGACGCAGCCGGTTTCCGAGGCAGCATCGTCGCGCTTTCGCGCCGCGGCCAAATCCCGCGCTCGCACGCCGATTTCGAACCCGCGCCGGTGGAAGAAAGCGATCTTCCCGCGGGTGACCTCATCGGCCTCTGGCGATGGCTGCGGCACCGGGCGGCAAAAGTCGGATGGCGTGCTGCGGTCGACAGCCTGCGACCCCATAGTCATTCGTTATGGCAAAGCTTCGACGAGGATCGCCAGCGGCGTTTCCTGCGACATGCCCGCGCCTGGTGGGATGTCCACCGGCATCGCATCGCACCAGACGTCGCACGAGCGATTGCGAACATGGTCGCCGACGGTCGCCTGCAGATCATGGCCGCGCGCATCCAGAAGGTTCGACCGGTCGATGGCGGCCTCGAAATCGACGTACGCAAGCGCGGTGCCCCCGACGCCCGAGCGATGCGCTTCGCTTATGCGTTCAACTGCACCGGACCGCTTCATTCCATTGAGCATACTCGGGATCCGCTCCTCCGCAGCCTCCTCGATGCTGGCGAGGTCGCGCCCGATCGTCTCGGCATGGGGCTGGCGGTGGACGAAAACTCCCGTGCGGGCGAGCGGAACATCTGGGCGCTCGGTCCGCTGACCAAAGGCAGATATTGGGAGATTATTGCGGTTCCCGACATTCGGGTGCAGGCGGCAGCCGTCGCCGAAGATATCGCACGGGAGCTTGAGGCATGAATCCACCGTATGACCGCGCCGATCCTGAGGACGGCGACCTGGTCGAACCGGCGCCCGCCTGCAAGGTGCCGAAGGATGTGGCGGAGGCGGTTCGAACGCTGATCCGCTGGGCGGGTGACGATCCGGACCGAGAGGGGCTGCTCGATACCCCGCGCCGCGTTGCGCGAGCCTGGCGCGAATATGCGCGCGGCTATTCCGAGGACCCGTCAGTGCATCTCAGCCGGACCTTCGAGGAGGTCGGCGGCTATGACGAGATCGTCCTTTTGAAGGACATTCCGTTCCAGTCCCATTGCGAGCACCATATGGCGCCGATCATCGGGAGGGCCTCGATCGCCTATTTGCCGCGCGACAAGGTCGTCGGGATCAGCAAGCTCGCGCGGGTGCTCCATGGCTTTGCCCGCCGGCTCCAGGTGCAGGAGCGGCTTACCGCTCAAGTGGCCGATACGATCTGGGAGCATCTCCAGCCCAAAGGTGTCGCGGTCGTCATCGAGGCAACCCATGCCTGCATGACTGCGCGCGGGGTCAACACGCCGGGCGTCACCATGTCGACCAGCCGGATGATGGGGACTTTCCGCGAGGACGAGCGCAGCCGCCGCGAGGTGCTGGCGCTGATGGGCTATTAGGCTCAGCTAGCTACGGCCTCTGCGAAGTCTTAGCTGCCGAAGCCACGCGAGCCGAAGCCTAAGCCCAAGTTTCAAAGCATAAACCGCTCCGACCAGTGCTGGCGCGAGAAGCGCTAATACCAACGCGTCATGGTCTGTCGGCGAACCGTAGCTTGCCCAAGTGAAGGCAGAACCCGCCAGGACAAAGAGGGCGGAGCCGATAAGCCACCGTTTCAAATAGGCCGGGCCAATAATGCCGAGAACGGCGCGCGGGGTCGCCGCTTCGTCAGGATTCTGGAGCGGTTGCAGGAGGTACGCCCACGCAGCTGCAACGAAGGCCACGGAGACGTATAGAAGACAGAGGGGACCGGAGAATCGCCACGGACGATCATCGGTGAGATCTACTAACAGCTTGCC
>Ga0207674_10001012_pt1 | contig 36710 bp, 43 predicted proteins | sample KBSCornC72_FD_184303 | JGI IMG/M metagenome (GOLD analysis project Ga0207674, IMG submission 184303) | Corn rhizosphere microbial communities from Kellogg Biological Station, Michigan, USA - KBS Corn C7-2 (SPAdes) (version 2) | ecosystem: Host-associated > Plants > Roots > Rhizosphere > Soil ... | reverse complement strand
TCGGCGCCGCCGCCTTCGTCGTCTCGCTGCGCGCACGTGTGATCGCCGACGCGGCGCTCGATGCGGTGCTCGACACCCAGCGCGCCGAGGTCGCCGTCCTGCTGGAGCGCGCGCGGATCCCGGCCCGCGGCAGGGTGCCCGGACTCGGCAACCGCGTGGCGCGTGCCCTGGCGATCCTGCGCGAGCAGCAGAAGAACTAGGGTGTGAGCCATGACGGCCACGCCTCCCCATTCGACCGCGGCTCATATCGCCAGCACCGTGACGCCGGAGGCGCCGGCCGAGGTGCAGGCGGCGACGTTGGACGCGCCGCATCCTCAGCTCGCGCAGCCCACCGCGCACCGCTCGACGCTGCTCGTCGTCGGCATCATCGGCTTCCTGATCGTGGGCATTGCCGCCCTGATCGTCGTCGTCTACTTCCTGTCGTTCCTCGGCCCCGGCCTGACCTTCGTGGGCGGGATCCTCGCGCTCGTTCCGCTGACCATCGTGCTGTTCGGCATCCGCTGGATCGACCGCTGGGAACCGGAGCCCTTCGGCATCCTGCTGTTCGCGTTCTTCTGGGGCGCCGGCGTCTCGATCGTGCTCGCGCTCACCGTGGACACCGCGGCCCAGATCGCGATCGGCAGCCGCGGCGGGCCGACCAGCACCACCGATCTGCTCCAGTCGGTCGTGCAGGCGCCCATCGTCGAGGAATCGGCCAAGGGCTTCGGCGTGCTGCTGATCTTCCTGGTGGCCCGCAAGTACTTCGACGGGCCCGTCGACGGCATCGTCTACGCGGCGACGGTCGCGGCGGGCTTCGCGTTCAGCGAGAACATCCAGTACTTCGGCGTGCAGATCTCGACGGAGGGCGGGTTCGACGGCTCGGTCGCCGAGATCTTCTTCATCCGCGGTCTGCTGTCGCCCTTTGCACACGTCATGTTCACCTCGATGACCGGGCTCTTCATCGGGATCGCGGCACGGCAGGGCAGCCGCATCCTGGCGATCGGGCTGTTCTTCGTCGGCCTGATCCCGGCCATCCTGCTGCACGCGCTGTGGAACGGCGCGCTGGCGATCGTCTACGACTTCTACGGCTACTACGCGCTGGTCCAGGTGCCGCTGTTCGCGATCGCGGTCGTCGGGGTGGTGCTGCTGCGACGCCGAGAAGTCAAACTGACCCAGCTGAGGCTGGCCGAGTATGCCGCGGCGGGGTGGTTCAACGCGGCCGAGGTGCAGACCCTCGCCACGCCGGCCGGTCGCCGTCGCTCGCTCGCCTGGGCGAAGAGCCGCGGGCAGGGCAGCCAGATGAAGATCTACATCCGGGATGTCACGCGACTCGCGTTCGTGCGCAACCGCATCGTGACGCAGCGCGACCACACGGCGGCCCAGGCCGACGAGGCGGTGCTGCTCGGCAAGATCACCGCGGAGCGCACCGCGCTGGTCGCCGCACTCGCCTCGGCGCCGAGGGGGCCAGGGGCGGCAACGGCACCGGCGATCTAGTTGCCGAAGAAGTCCGAGAAGAAGTTCCAGCCCCAGAAGGCGATGAACGCGGCGACGATCACGATGCTGATCACCGAGACGCCGCGTTTGAGCCGTGCGCCCTGGGGCGCGACGATGTTGACAGACGGATCGCCGATCCGGTCATCCGCATAGCGCGCCGTCTGGTTGAGGGCCTTCGCTCCGACGGTGTCGGCGATGGTGAACAGCCGCTGCAGCACGGCCGGATCGGTGAGCTGGAACATGCGCGACGAGTAGACGAACATCCACTGATCGACCAGCTCCACGTCGAACGGCGACGCCTGGTCGATCAGCAGCGACATCAGGTCGGGGGTGAAGATGTACAGCGCGTCCTGCTCGTACTCGGCCGGGCAGTACAGCGTGAAGTGCTGGTCGAAATCGCCCTCGAGGTGCAGCACCTGCTTCTTGTCGAGCACGACGGGCAGGTTGCTGCTGAACAGCGAGTTGTTCGCTTTCGCGTCGAGCACGATGTTGGGCATCGCGCGATCGAGGGAGAGGGCGAGAAAACCCCAGTGGTGGGTCGTCTGGCTCTTGCCTGATCCGGTGATGTAGCTGAAGTTGCCGATGTCGAGGTAGCGGCCGCCCGTGGTGAGGTGCTCCAGCACCTTCTGGTCGCGGCCGATGTGGAAGATCTCGCCCGGGTACGACGGCGCGACATCCATCGGTTCGAAGCGCATGCCGTTGGCGCGCGCGAACCGGTCCAGGCGGTACCACTGCTCCCAGCGGCTGCCGTTGGTGAGCCGCGAACGCACGGCGCCGATCGTCACGGCCGCGATCACCACGACGAAGATCGACGGGAATAGCACGCCGATCGGGTTGCCGTTCTGAATGCCCTCGGTCACGAACGAGGCGAGGACTCCGCCGAACACGAACACGAAGATCGCTACGAAGAGGCCGACCCCGATGGCCGACCCGAGCGCGAGGGTGTTGTTCGCCCACAGCCGGCCGGATGCGCGTGCCTGAGCCCGCCAGGCCGCGACGTCCGCGCGCGCGACGGGCTCGGTGAGCGCGGAGTAGTCGAGCGTGCGAACCGCCATGGGGACGATCTAAACAGACTCGTCGTCCAGAACCGCTCATCGCCCGGACAGACTCATCGCCCAGTGGCGGGTCATTGACTCCGGCTCTTCTGGGCGATGAGTTGTTCTGAGTCCAGCGTGCACCCGGGCGCGCACGAGGTCAACCCTTTGCGGCGCTCTCCGGGCACACCCGGGCGCCTCCGCCTGCGCACCCTTCTACGATCGAGAGCATGAACCGTGCGGTGCGTTTCCATCGGTTCGGCGGCCCCGAGGTCCTCGAGCTCGTCGATGAGCCGCTGACCGAGCCCCGGGCAGGCGAAGTGCGGGTGGCGCTGCGGGCCGCCGGGCTCAATCCCGCCGACTACAAGCGTCGGCAGGGCGGACCGCAATACACCGTGACGCTGCCGACCGGTATCGGGCGCGAGCTGGCAGGCGTGGTGGAGGCCGTCGGCCCCGCGGTCGACGGCCCGGGCGGGCGCCTCTCGGTGGGCGACGAGGTCTTCGGCACCGTTCCGGATGGCGCGTTCCAGACGCACCTCGTCGCCGATGCGGGCTACTTCGCCCGCAAGCCCGCCACGGTGCCCTGGCCGGTCGCCGGAGGCCTCGCGCTGGTCGGCCAGACCGCGTGGGACGCGCTCGCCTCGCAGCCGCTCGAGACCGCTGCCGGCGAACCCAGACGCACGATCCTGGTGAGCGCGGCCGCCGGAGGCGTTGGCGGCATCCTGTCGCAGCTCGCGGTGCTGCGCGGAGTCCGGGTGATCGGCAGCGCATCGGCCGACAACCACGCGTGGCTGCGCTCGCGGGGCGTCGAGCCCGTCGAGTACGGGCCGGGCCTGGTGGATGCCGTGCGAGCCCTCGCGCCCGAGGGCATCACGGCCGCGTTCGATCTGCACGGCGCGAGCAGTATCCGGCAGTTCCTCGAGCTGGGGATCCCGCCGCACCGGATCAACACGAACGCCATGGATCCGACGCAATTCGGCGTGCGCCGCGTCGGGCGCGGGCCCACCAGCATCCCGACCCTGGATGCGCTCGCCGCCCTCGTCGTCAGCGGCGACCTCGAACTGCCGATCGCGGCGACGTTCGAGTTCGACCGGGTGGCCGACGCCTTCCGGCGTCTGGAGACCGGGCACCTGCGCGGCAAGGTGGTCATCGTGTCGGGGGAGGCGGCTACACCCGAGTCATGACTGATACTGCGACCGTCTCCGCCTGGGTCACCAAGTACCGCACGGCATGGGAGACCAATCTCGACGCCGACATCCGGGCGCTGTTCACCGATGACGCCGAGTACCTGTTCGGGCCCAGCGACGAGCCGGTCCGCGGCATCGACGCGATCGTCGCGACCTGGCTGTCGCGGGCCGAGAAGCCCGACGACACCACGTTCAGCTCGCACGTGATCGGCATCGACGGCGAGCTGGCGTTCGTGCAGGGCAAGGTCGACTACATCGATGGTCAGCTCTTCGACAATCTCTGGGTGATCCGACTCGCCGCCGACGGGCGTGCCACCTCGTTCACCGAGTGGTGGATGAAGCGGCCGGGTTCGAAATAGAAGGGGTGCAGCCTGGGCTGGGGGTTCTGGTCGCTGACGCGCAGCCCGTTCATAGGGTGCTCCGAGCATCCGGGCTTCAACTGAGGACATGAGCGACAACGACCCGCAGCCCGCCCACCCCGTCCCCTCGCAGAGCGGCGCGCCCGACGCATCCTTCACCGGCCCGGCTGGCGGCAGCGCCGCGACCCACGCCAACGCCGCCCCCGCCGACGCCGCCTCAGCCGACGCCGCCCCGGTCAGCGCCGCGCGCCGATACCGGGGTCTGCTAATCGGCGGTGCGACCGCGATCGCGCTCGGCATCGGAGCCTGCGGCGTCGGCGTCGGGTTCGGGCTGTCCGAGCTGTCGAGCTCGACCAGCCAGGCGACCGGCGGCTCGTCGCACGGGGCCTTCGGGGGGCGCGACGGCTCGGGCGGATCCGGCGGCCGTCAGGGCACGTTCGGCGGCCCGGGCACGGCATCGGTCAACGCAACCCCTGCGACGGACGCCCAGAAAGTCGGCGTGGTCACCGTCGTCTCGACCCTGAACTACTCGCGCGCCGAGGCGGCCGGCACCGGCATCATCTTGAGCTCGACGGGCGAGATCCTCACCAACAACCACGTCGTGCAGGGATCGACCGCCATCACGGTGACCGTGGAATCCACGGGCGCGAGCTACACCGCCAAGGTCGTGGGCACCGATGCGACCGACGATGTCGCGTTGCTCCAGTTGGTCGACAGGAACGGCTCCAAGGTCACCGGACTGACCAAGGCCACCATCGACACCGACACGCTCTCGACCGGCGATGCGGTGACCTCGGTCGGCAACGCGGAAGGCACCGGCAACCTGGTGGCCGCGACAGGCACGGTCACCGCGCTCGATGAAGCGATCACCGTCGCCAACGACATCACCGGCAGCCCCGAGCACCTCAGCGGCCTCATCGAGACGGATGCCGACGTGGTCTCCGGAGACTCCGGTGGTCCGCTGGTCGACAAGCAGGGCGAGGTCACCGGCATGGTGACCGCGGCATCCAGCGGATCGCGCACCGTCACCGGGTATGCCATCCCCATCAAGTCGGCGCTCGCGATCGCCAAGAAGATCGTCAACGGCGAGGCGAGCTCGAGCATCGTGATCGGGTTGCCCGCGTTCCTCGGCGTCGAACTCGCAACCGCGCCCGGCGGAGCGGGTGCACAAGGCGGACCGGGTGCACAGGGCGGACCGGGTGCGCAGGGCGGGTCGGGTTCACCGTCCGGTTCGGGCGCTCAGCCCGAGCCCGGCGTCCTGATCGGCGGCATCATCGCGGGCACCGGCGCAGCGGGCTCCGGTCTCGCGCCGGGCGACCGGATCACCGCCGTCAACGGAACCACCGTGTCCAACGCCGACGCGCTGCGCTCACTCATCACGGCGCATTCGGTCGGTGACCGGGTCACCATCACCTACACCGACTCGTCGGGTGCGTCGCAGCAGACCACGATCACGCTGACGGCGGGGCCGGCGGCCTAAGGCGGGCCTCCGCGAGGCCGGCAGCCAAGAAGCGCGGGCAGCCCAGCAGCGCGGGCAGCCCAGCAGCGCCGACAGCCCAGAACCGCCGACAGCCCAGAAGCGCCGGCTAGAAGTGGATGCCGAGCAGCAGGAGCACCCCGAGCGCCGCCATCACGAGGGCGGCACCGCCGAAGATCGCGGTGACGGTCGCCAGAACGAGGTCCCGTCGCTCGAATCGAGAGTTGTAACCGCTGGTCATGTGAGCCCCCCTCACTGCTGTGTCATCCTGACCCTAGTTCGGGGGACACCGCCGTGCCAAGCGCGAGGCATCCGCCCTCAGCGGATACCCAGGGAGCGGCGCCGAATCCCGAGCCATCCGCGCGCTGAGAGGGGCGGAAAAACTCGTACCCTGATCGAAGCGGATTGTCCCTAGGATGGGGGACATGTCGGTCGCCCCCCAGGCTGACACGGTCTTCCCCCAGATCGCTGTCGCTTCCCATTCCTCGTGCGCCCTCTGCGGCGCGCGCATCGCCCAGAGCAGTGCATACTGCTCCCACTGCGGCGCCGCTCACGCGGTCGCCACAGATCGCAAAGGTCGGCCCGTCGACCTTGCGGCCACCCGCAGCCTCCAGCTGGCCATCCTGGTGATCGTGGCCAACATCGTGGTCGGCGCGTTCGCGCTCGGCGTCGTGGTGCTGACGTCGGACACCAAGAATCTGGTCAACGCCGCGCTCGCGCTCGAGCTGCTGCACTTCTTGGTGGTCGGCGGACTGATCGTCGCGAGCATCTCGTACGGCGTGCGCGGCATCCGCGAGACCAGGAACGGGCGGCTCGGTCGCCGCAACTGGGCGGTGCTGAGCATCGTGGTGTCGGGGCTGGTCGGGCTCGTGCTCGCGGGCTCGCTCACGGCCACGTTCCTGATGTTCCTGCACCAGGCCTAGGTCAGGCCTAGGTCGGGGCCAGGTCAGGACCTGGGCCGGGCTTGAGCCCGGCGCGCCGGCTGCGTCAGCCCTTGACGCACGTCCCGGAGCTGATCGGCGCACTCAATCCCGCCGACTGCTGCACAACCGGCGCGAGCACGGCGTCGGTCATGGCGTAGCCCAGGTTGGCATCCGTCGAGCTCTTGGCGAAGACGATTCCCGCGATGGTGCCGTTGGTCTCGAGCAGCGGGCCACCCGAGTTGCCGGGCTCGATGTCGGCCGCCAGGGTGTACAGGTCACGGTTGGTCCTGCCCGTGCTGTAGATGTTCTCGACGCTCTCGGTCGAGTGGGCGAGCACCTGGGCGCCACCGGTCGTGAAGGGACCGCCGAATGGATAGCCGTCGACGACCCCGTCGTCGCCGACGGCGAGCGGTCCGCCGAGCGAGAGGGTCGGCACGCGCAGGCCGGAGACGGCGATCACGGCCAGGTCGTTCTGCGGGTCGAAGTAGACGATCCGGCCGTCGAGCGCTTGGCCGTTCGGCGCTTGCACGATCGGCTGCGTCACCCCGGCGACCACGTGGGCGTTGGTGACGACGCGGTCTTTGGCGACGACGAAGCCCGAGCCCGACTGGTTCTGCCCGCAGGCGTATGCGGTGCCGTTGATCCTGACGACCGAGGCCGCGGCTGCCGCCAGTGAGGAGGTGCCGGTATCGACCTTGGGGACGCCGGGCGACTTGGTGATGCCCGAGAATCCGCCCGAGATCACCGGGAGGCCCTGCGCCGCCACCGCGGACCGCAGTCGGGCCAGGGCGGCAGTGACCGGCTCGGGGGTGACGGTATTGATGGCCTGAAGCACCCACGAGTTGCTGACGGCGGCGCTCAGCACCGGGATGCCCAAGGACGCCACGCTGCCCGCGAGGAGTGCCGTGATCAGGGCGCCGACGACGAGGTTGGCGAGGCCGCCGCCGATCCGGTCGAGGGGACGCAGCGGGGTCTTCTCGACCCGGCCGCGCAGGGCGCGACCGATGCCGGCACCGGCCATGCTGCCCAGGATGATGAGCGCGACCACGCTCGACACGACGAGGAAGGTGCGCCAGAACGGGTCGGGCACGATGGTGCCGATCACCGGGATGAGGAAGAAGGCGGCGACGGCGCCGGCGACCAGTCCCACGATGGCGCTGAGGCTGCGGATGAAGCCGCTGCGCCACCCTTCGCTGAGGTAGACCAGAAGCACGATCACCACGAGCACGTCGAGGAGTCGGGCGGCCAGCATCCCCCTAGTCTGACGGATGCGACGCTGAATTCGCCCTGAGCGCGCGCGGCGCCTGTTCTCGCCACTTCCATTATCAGTCGACGAGGGGGGCTTGCCGCAAGACCCGAGTGACCGGGCAGAATCGCCCATCGTGACTGCCGTCTTCGCCCTTCCCGACCGTCTCGCCGCCAAGGCCGCTCCCGCGTTGATCGAGCAGGATGAGCGCCGATTCGACGCGATCGCCGAGACCCTCACGCGGCAGATCGTCGAGCTGTCGACCCGGCTCGACGAGGTGCGGCGCTCGCCCGGTGGACGCGGTGAGGCGGCGCTGGAGCGTGACCTCGAGATCCACCGTCTGACGGCGAGGCTGCGCGGGCTGCGCCGCTACGGGGCGGATCTCTGCCTCGGACGGATGATCCCGGCTGACGGCCCGCCGGTCTACGTCGGCCGGTTCGGGCTGAGCGACGAGCACGACCTTCGGCTGGTGATCGACTGGCGTTCACCAGCCGCCGAGCCGTTCTTCGCGGCCACGCACGCGAATCCGATGGGCCTGATCAGCCGCCGCAGGTACCGCTGGACCCGCGGCCGGGTGAGCGACTACTGGGACGAGGTCTTCACCGCCGAGGGGCTCGACGACCCGGTCGCGCTCGACGATCAGTCGGCGTTCATCGCCAGCCTCGCATCCGGCCGTTCGCCGCGCATGCGCGACGTGCTCGGCACGATCCAGGCCGACCAGGACGCGATCATCCGAGCCGGATCGCGCGGCGCCCTCGTCGTCGACGGCGGCCCGGGCACGGGCAAGACGGTGGTGGCGCTGCACCGCGCCGCCTATCTGCTCTACTCCGACGCGCGCATCGCGGCGATCGGCGCGGGAGGGGTCCTGTTCGTCGGCCCGTCGTCGGCCTACCTGGCGTATGTCGGCGATGTGCTGCCGAGTCTGGGGGAGGAGAGCGTGCAGATCTGCACGATGCGCGACCTGGTCGCCGAGGGGGCGACGGCGGCCGAGGAGATCGACCCGACCGTGGCATCCCTGAAGGCGGCACTCGATCCGGTGGCGCTGCTGGATGCGGCGGTGCGGTCGTACGAGCAGCCGCCGCGCGAGACGCTCCTGGTCGAGACGCCGTGGGCCGACCTCGAGCTCACCGCCGTGGACTGGGCTGAGGCCTTCGCAGCCGTCGACGCGTCGATGGCGCACAACGAGTCGCGCGAGACGGTGTGGGAGGCGCTGCTCGAGGTGCTGACCGACCAGCTCGCCGACCGCCTGGATCTCGGGTGGGATGCCGAGGAGCTCCCGCCCCAGCTCGTGCGGCGCGCGCTCGTGCAGAGTGACGGCCTCGCCGGCACCTTCGCACGCGCCTGGCCGCTGCTGGACCCGGTCGGAGTGGTCGCCGATCTGTGGTCGGTGCCCGACTACCTGCACCGCTCGGCGCCCGAGCTCGACGTCGAGGCGGTGCGGATGCTCCAGCGCCCGGGCGGTCAGGACGCGGCGCGGGTCTGGACGGTCTCCGACCTGCCCTTCCTGGATGCGGCCCGCCGTCGCATCGGCGACCCCGACGCCGCACGGCGCTCCCGGGAGCGCGCGGCACGGATCGCGGCCGAGCAGGAGGAGCGGCAGAACGTGATCGACCACCTGATCGAGAGCGACGACAGCGAAATGCGGCTGATGTCGATGTTCCGCTATCAGTCGTTCCGCGACGAACTGATCGACGAGGCCGGCTTGCCGAGCGCCGATCCGGACCTGCTGGCCGGACCGTTCGCGCACGTGATCGTCGACGAGGCTCAGGAGCTGACGGATGCCGAGTGGCGGATGCTGCTGGCACGCTGCCCCTCCCGCAGTTTCACCGTCGTAGGCGATCGCGCCCAGGCGCGCAACGGATTCCCCGAGAGCTGGGCCGAGCGCCTCACCCGGGTCGGATTCGCCGCCGACGTCGTGACGGTCGCGCCGCTGTCGATCAACTACCGCACCCCGGAGGAGGTGATGGCCGAAGCCGAGCCCGTGATCCGCGGTGCGGTGCCGGATGCCAATGTGCCGATCTCGGTCCGCCGCGGGCTGCCGGTGCGGCGCGGGTCGGTGGCGCAGCTCGACGCGATCCTCGATGAGTGGCTGGCGGCACACACCGAGGGCGAGGGGGTCGCGTGCGTGATCGGCGACGCGGACTTCGAGCCGCGGCCGCGCATCCGGTCGCTGACTCCGGAGGGCGCGAAGGGTCTCGAGTTCGACCTGGTGGTGCTGATCGACTCGCAACACTGGAACGCGGTCGACCGGTACGTGGCGATGACGCGCGCCACACAGGAACTGGTGATGCTGGGCGACTGAGCGGCCTACGCCGTGGGCGCAGCCGGCACCGTCGGCGCAGCGGTGACCTCGGTGTCGTGTGCGGCGGGAGCAACGCTCGGCTCGCAGAGGTGCACGATCAGGATGATCAGACCGGCGATCGGCAGTAGCACCCAGAACAGCTCGGCCCAGCTGCGTCCGGCGTCGCGAAGCCGGCGCACGGTGACCGCGAGGCTCGGAATCAGCACGGCGATGCTCCACAGGCCGGCGAGGCTGAACGAGCCGTAGCCGCCGCTGAATGCGGGCCCGCTGTCGAGCATCCGCGAGTACATGACCCCGTACATCGGCACGCTCAGCGCGTTGAGCGCTGCGCTCACCAGGGTGGTGAAGAGCGTCCACCACCAGAACTCGGGGCGCGAAGCCCTCCCGCCGAACTCGGCGTACTTGCGGAAAACGGTCTTGATCGCGTCGAAGAAGGTCATGCGCTCAGTCAACGCCGCGTGGTGCGAGCGCAGCAGGGCCGAAGGGCCCATGGGTGAGGTGCTGCGGTCAACCACCCCGCAGCACCTCACACGATTTCAGCCGCCCGGTTTAAGCCGCCCGATTTCAGCGGCCCGACGGCACTACGGAGCCGCGGTGAGCCACCCGACCCGGGCGCTGCCCCATCCGGTCTCGCTGTCCCATCCGGACCCGACCGTGAGGGTCGTGTTCGTGGTGTTGAGCGTCCGAACCGAATAGAGGTAGCCGCTCGAGGCATCCAGCCCGTTCGCGAAGTCGACCCGGATGTTGCCCGCATCGGGGATCGAGCCCGTCACGTCGTGGAAGCCCGAGTGGTCGGCGTAGATGCCCGGGTTGAGCAGCCCCAGCCCGTGACCGCTGGCCTGGATCTTCAGGGCCGTCATGCCCGCGAACAGCGGCGAAGCGAGGCTCGTTCCGCCGATCCGGTAGGTGTCGTAGGCCGCGACCCCCGTGAAGGTCTGCGTCTGGCCGACCAGCATGCCGGTCGTCGGGTCGGCATCCATCGAGACATCGGGCACCGCGCGACCCCCGTTGGGGCTGTGGATACCTGCGGCGACCTGGTAGTCGGGTTCCGCGATGTTGTTCGAGTATCCGCCGCCCCCGCCGTACTGGAACGGGATCGAGACGGTCCACGCGCCGTTGACGAGCGAGTACTTGGTCGTCTGCCATCCGGTCTCGCCCGTCACGCCGCTCGGCGTGATCGCGGTCGAGGTGCCGCCGACAGCCGTGACGTAGGGGTCGGATGCCGGGTAGTCGGTCTGCGCCGAACCCGTGTTGGCCACCTCGTCGCCCGAGTCTCCGCTCGAGAAGACGTAGCTGATGCCCTCGACCGCGCCCTGCAGGAACGCCGTCTCGTAGGCCTGCAGCAGGGTCGGTTTCACGACGTCGCCGACGCCGCCCCACGAGTTGGTCACGATGTTCGCCACGCCCTCGTCGTTGATGCGGCTGAAGGTGTCGAGCAGGTCGCTGTCTTCGCAGCTCTTCCCCGCGTAGTAGCGGATGTTCGCGGCGGGTGCCATGGCGTGCACCGCTTCGACGTCGAGCGTCTCTTCGCCGTACCATCCCGAGGCGTCGCACTGGTGCGGCGAGTTGTTGCTGTTCACCTGTCGGAACGAACCGGGCAGGCTCTGGGTGAGCTGGCCGGCCGTGTACGCCGGGTCACCGGTGTCGGTCGCGTAGCGGTTCGCGTCGGCCGCGATCGTCGGCGAGGCGTAGGCGTCGGTGATCGCCACGGTGACGCCCGCGCCGTTGAGCCCGGCTGTGGCGCCTGCCTCGTACGCGTTGCGCAGTTGCGGCCCGGTGTAGCCGCACACCGCGTAGGGCAGGGTGGCGCCGTTGAACTGCGGAAGCACGGTGCCATCCGGCGTCGCGAGCGTCGTCGGGTTCTGGTCGCCATACCAGTGCGAGCACACCGGCGCGTTGCGGAATCCGCCATCGGGCGGTGACGGCTTCTGGGTCGCCGGGTCGACGACGTTGACGGTGGTGTCGAGCCCCTTGACCGCGATGATGGATGCCGCGACCGCGTCGGGCGCGCTGGCCGGGCCGGTCGGCGCCTGCACGTGAAGTCCGTCATGGCTGAAGTTGGTCACGGTGACGCCGAACGCCTTGTTCGCGGCGCCCACGCTGCCGGAGACATCCACGTAGCGGTGGTTCGCCTCGACGCTGACCGCCAGGCCGGCGCCGGTCAGCCAGCTGCTCACGGCATCCACCGTGGCCTGCGTCGCGTCGAACTTCGCGTGGTACTGCGCCGGGGTGAGGAAGCGGTGACTGCTCGACGCCGACGAGGCGGCAGCCTGCAGCGCTGCGAGCCCGCCGTTGGGCGCGAGGTAGACGCGCGCGTTCACCGGGGCGTTCGCGGATGCCGCGCCCAGGCTCTTGCCGTGCGAGAGCCATCCCGGTGTCGAGTTCGGGATGGGTTTGGAGCTCGGAGCAGCGCTCGCCGCCCCTGCCCCCAATAGGGCGCCGACGACCGCGGTGACCGCGATGATCGACGTTCCGACGATGTGTTTGCGCATGAAAGGAATCTCCCCACGTCGTGAAAGAACTGTCTGCCCCCGAACAGGGGGCAACCCTGCCAACGTTAGATCGCAGGGCGGCGGTGGGCAAGGGCGACTACGGCAGGTACCGCTGCACGAACTCGAGCGCCGTGTCGGCCACCTCACGCCAGCCCGAATCGATGATCAGCGAGTGCCCGCGGCCCGGGATCACCGCGATCTCGGTGTCGTTCGAGTTCTTCTGCTGGATCTTGTACTCGTTGTCGACCACGACCTGCGGCACGGTGTGGTCGTCGGCGCCGGCGATCAGCAGGAGCGGGCCGCGGTCGTCGCCGTCGGTGACGACGGCCGCCTCGGAGTGCCGCGAGAAGTTGGCGGTCGCGGCCTGGAAGATCGGCACCTCCGACGCGGGCACGTGGTACTTCTCGTAGAGCGCCTTCCCCTCCTCCTCAGAAAGGGCGTTGGTCCAGCCATACGCGAACTGCTCGTAGGTGAGGGTCACGCCGTGGTCGGTGTGGTTGAAATGCAGCAGAGCGGGAGCGCCCGACTTCAGAGCCGACAGCGGCAGCGCCGTCACGCCCTTGAACTGCGCCGGGTCGATGGCGACCGTGACATCGGCCTTGCCCTCGCCGGCGAGCTTCTGGGCGATCATGCCGCCGAAGCTGTGTCCGATGAGCACCGGCGGTCCGGTCAGTTGGTCGATCGCCTCGGCGTAGTGGTCGGTGACCTGCTGGATCATCTTGCCCGCGAAGGCATCCTCGTCGGCCCGGGCGGCCTCGACCGTCTCGGGGTCGTCGGGCCAGCCGGGGGCGAGGGTCGCGTATCCCTCCGCCTCGAACAACTCCCGCCACGGCTGCCAGCTGCTGCTGAGCAGCCAGAGACCGTGGATGAACACGACGGGCGTCTTGCCCGACTTGTTGGCGGCGTCGACTTCGGCTTGTTCTTTGGCGGTGAGGGTCATGGCAAGGCTCCTGAACGGGTGGGGGCGAAGGTTCAGAACGCGCGTGTTGAGGCGAGCGTCCGTCACCGTCAGGATGCTCTCGTTCGGCCGCAAGCGGCAGTGGGCGATTTGGGGGACACCGGGCGGCGCGCCTCATGCGGCGACCACCAATCGCGTTTTCGTGACGTGCCGCCAGTGCTGGTCGGGGTCGATCCAGGGCGGACTGAGCAGGTGCGGCAGGCCATCGATCATCCGCATGCGGAACTCGCCGGCATGCAGCAGGTGGTGGTGGAAGGAGCAGAGCAGCACCCCGTTGTCCACGTCGGTCGGGCCACGGTTCTCCCACTCGAGCACATGGTGGGCGTGACACCAGGAGGGTGGTGCCGTACAGCGGGGCCAGACGCATCCGCCGTCGCGGACGGCCAGGGCTCGGCGCTGCGCGGGGGTGAAGTAGCGCTCGCGGCGTCCCTGCCAGAGGGGCTCGCCCGCGGCATCCACGATGATGCGCCGCAGACCGCCGTCGCAGGCGAGCTCGCGCGCGGTCGCGATCGAGACGGGTTCTTGCGTGTCGTCGAGCCAGGCGGCGCCGGTTCCCTGGGCCAGGTCGTCGAGCCTGACCACCGCCGTCACCGTCGCGGTGCCGTGCAGCGAGCCGACGATCGCGTTGTCGGCGCGAACCCCCGCCGTGAGCAGACCCATCAGCACGTCGAAGTTGCGCTGCACGCGCGAGCGCTCGTCGCGCAGGCCGCCGTCGTCGGCTGCGGTGACGGCCGGGTCGTCGGGGTCGACGAAGCGCGGCTGCCGGGTGGGGGAGGTGCGCTCGCTGAGGGCGGCGCGCAGCAGGGCGGCGCTGACCGGGTCGGCGAGCCCGTGGAAGGGCGTCATGCCGTCGTGGGCTTCGCGCCCGAGCACGAAGCGTCGGCATCGTCGCTGCAGCTCTTCGCGCGGCTCGACCCCGTCGGGGTCGAGGGCGACGGCGAGCCGGCGCGCCTGCACAGCGACGAGGTCGGCGCTGGTGGAGCGGGCCGCACTCACGAGGTGCGTCTCGGCGTCGCGCAGTTGCGCGATCGAAGCGGTGCGCCCTGCCTCGGTGAGGTGGCGGATGATGGCGGCCGCGGCATCCACTCCCAGTTCGCCACGCTGCATCGCATCGGCCACCAGCGGGAACGAGGACGGCAGCACCTCGCCCGACAGTGAAATGTCAGACGCGATGCCCCGGCCGACGCGGACGCGCCGAGCCGCCTCGCTCTGCGAGACGCGCGTGATGAACTCGAGCAGGTAGACGCCCCCGGCGGCCCCGTGCCGTCGCGCCAACTGCTCGATGGAGTCGGATCGCGAGCGGGAGTCGAGCTCGGCGGCGACCTCGACCCGCAGGGCATCGACGAGCCTCCCGAGTTGCTCGACCGCGTCGGCGCGCGAGCACAGCTGCTCGTCGCCGAGCGCCGCCGCGGGCTCGGGCGCGGCCGACGCCAGGGCCCGGATGGCCTCGGCGATCGCCTCTGCTGTGCTCATAGAAGAAGTGTCACGCGCACCACCGACATTCTGTTTTCGCTGATCAGAAGGCTATTTTTCGGTGGATAACCGCGGCACGTCGAGCCTGTGGAGGAGGGGCCCCCACGGCATCCGCTATTGCGTGTTGTGTCATTGAATGACACAACATACAGTAGGGCCATGGCCCAGACCCCGAACCCCATCACCCGCGTCTCGATCCTCAGCACCGGCCAGGTCGAGATCCGCCCGCAGCACGTCCGTGGCACCGGAACCCCGATGCTCTGGTGGCTCCTCACCTCCCGCCGCTGGACCGCCCCGCGCCCGATCAACGTCTACGTGATCGAGCACCGCGACGGGCTCGTGCTCTTCGACACCGGGCAAGACCGGCGGTCGGTCACCGACCCGCACTACTTTCCCGGTGGCATCATCGGCTTCTTCTACCGCCGGCTGGCCCGCTTCGCGATCGGCGCCGGCGACACCCTGACCGCCCAGCTCAAAACTCTCGGCCACCGACCCGAAGACGTCACCATGGCCGTGCTCTCGCACCTCCACCAGGACCACATCGGCGGCATCTCCGAGCTGCCCCACGCCGAGATCGTGGTCAGCGCGATCGACTGGGCCGACATCGACAAGCCGGGCGCGCTGCTCGAGGGAGTGATGGCCGACCACGTGCGCCTGCCGGGCGTGCGCTACCGGCCGGTCGAGATCCCTGCTGTGGCTGATGATGCGGTGACCGGTCAGGCGATGGATGCCGCGATCGCGCCGTTCACGCACGCCCTCGACCTGCGCGGTGACGGCAGCCTGCTGCTGCTGCCGACGCCCGGCCACTCACCCGGATCGATGTCGCTGCTGGTTCGTGCCGCCGGCATCCCACCCCTGCTGCTCGTCGGCGACCTGACCTACGACGTCGAGCTGCTGGCCGGCGAGCACGTGCCCGGGGTCGGCGACCACCGGGGCCTGCTCGCCTCGACGCGGGCGGTGCTGGGGCTGCGGAAGCGGCATCCGGATCTCGTCGTGCTCGCCGCGCACGACCCCGCCGCGTCGGGCCTGCTCGCCGCCGCCGTCGGGTCGAAGATGGCTTCATGAGACGAGCCGAGAAGCTGCGCTACCTCGCCCTGGCCGCCCAGCGCGAAGGCAACCGCAGCCTCGCCGCCGCGCTGCGCCCCCTCGGGCTGACGCCGGCGCAGTCCGAGGTGCTGCGCCTGCTCGGCGACTACGCGCCGCTGACCCTCACCGGCCTGGGCGAGCTGCTGGTCTGCGAGAGCGGAACCAACCCGAGCCGCCTCGTCGACCGCATGGTCGAGCTCGGCCTGGTGTCGCGCACGACTCCGGATGCCGGCGACCGCCGCCAGGTCATCCTGCGGCTGACCGCGAAGGGCGAGTCGCTCGAGAAGCAGGTGCGGGGCATCGAGGAGGCGATGTACGCGGGGCTGGATGGCATCGGCACGGATGCGGAGGTCGCGACCGTGATCGCGGTGCTCGAGCGGGTGGTGGCGGGGCATCCGTCAGGGGACGCAATTGCGAAGCGCGTTGCGGGCGAGGGGGTTCAAGGAGCAGCGTTTGCCTGATAGCCATAGTGGGTTCGCCACACTAGGCAGCAATCTCGTCTGCGAGTCGTACCAGAGTTCCAGTAATGATCACGATCCATTTCGTGAGGTTCAGGGGATCAGAGAGATCGCTGGCTCGGAGCATTCGACCCGGGCTGTCCTTCCTAGACCCTGTGATTGCGACACACGCCAACTCAAAATTGGCAATCGCGTCCGCCGATCCGTGAGCGATCGCGTGACGGACGCTTGCTGCATTTCCGAGCCAGTTCGCATCTCTAAGAAACACAATCTCGATCGGGCTGTTGCTGAGCCAACGGGCGACCCTGAGTTGAACGGTCACAGGGTTGTGCCAAAGCAGGTAATCCTTTGTGCCGAAGAGTTTCATACGTGCGGCCTTGACGGTGCGCTCCAGCCGCTGGCCCGCGGCCGCTCGGGGAACATAGGAGGTGGCTTGCCCGGCCATGAACTTGGCACAGATATCTTCTAGGAACACCTCCCAACTGGCAAAGATTCGGAGGTAGGCCGCTTCATAGAGTGCCGCCAGTTGGAGAGTTGTGAGACTACTTCGGATGCTCGTGCCCGGGAGACTGCTCAGCCAGAGTCCTTCCGTCTGTCCGAGCCAGAGGAGGGTGTCTTGGACTTGACGTCGGAAGGTATCCCTAACGAGGTCCGTCCCGGCGCTCATGCGTCCCCGAATCGAGCTCGTTCCCAAATCGTGTTTGCTCGGACCATTCGAGGGGCGAGGTTGTCAGTTTGCCGGGACGCAGCGACCACGAACTCCTGAGCCCAGCGCGGAAGATCATTCGACTGATCGTCGGTCCTTAGGGTCTCTCCGAGGTTTTGGATGGTCTCGCTTAGTTGATCCCATTCCCGTTGGCTTAGATTTCGGTGAGGGGTAGCGACGTTCCAGCCCGGTATCCCAAACGTGTGATGTGCCACAACCTGGAATAGGGAATAGAACATCGGGCCGCGGGTAAACAGCGACGGCCGAAGTTGCGGACCGAGGTTCGCTTCGATCAACGAAAGGGTTGACCGCAATAGTTCCGCGGTCTCGCGACGATCGCGATATCGATTCGGTCTTCCAGCGACTAGCTCCGTGTAGTCGGCTGGCTCCGCCGGTCCCCACTCGACGTCGAGTGCGGCGTAGAAGGAATCGAGCGAGGTCTTCTTGTCCTGCGGGCCGGCGAGGACCAGGACTAGTAGCTCGCTAACAAGTTCCGCGTCCCGCATCCTCGCGATCGCCGTCTCGGTGAACAGGCCTGAATCTCGCCAGAACTCCAACTGCTCTATCGCGAGGTCGTATGCGGTCGACTTGAAGGCGCCGAAATACTTGCCGTTACGCAATTCCTGTCGGTTCAACGAGACCGAGTAGGTGTTGAGGCGCGCAAAGATCTCCAGCACTTGTTCATCGAGCAAGTCGTCGTATTGATAGACGTAGAACTTGTAGAGAAGGACCCGCTCACGACCATCAGCGTCAAGGTCTTCGAATCGTCGTCCAGCCCATGGGGAATCGATGCGATTGCTGATCGAGAACTTGCCGCGGACAAAGTCAAAGACTGTGTGAAGTCGCTGTTGCCCGTCAATGACTTGTCGTTGTGGGAGTCCCGACCTCCCTAAACCCATACGGATATGAATGGGCGGCACAGGATACCCATTGAGGATTGAGTCGATCAGATAGCTCTTCGCTGCTGGGCTCCAAACGGTCTTCCGCTGGAACTTTGGCGTGAGTTCGAGGGAACCTCCTTCTTGCCAACTCAGAAGATCGATTGTTACCAGGGGGCCGACGGTGGGGGTCACGCTCATGGCGCCCGATCGTAGCGTCATATCCAGCTGCAAGCTTGAGCACCTCTGCTACCATCTCAAGGTTGCCGTTATATCGGCCGCGGAGAAAGAGAGCCACTCCATTCGGGAGCCGGCGCCGCGCAACAAGCAGAGAGGGGATCCCATCTATGGCACTCGAACAAGACGTCAAGAAGGCGATCATCGACGAGTACGCAACCCACCCCGGTGACACGGGTTCCCCTGAAGTGCAGGTCGCAATGCTGACCCGCCGCATCAAGGACCTCACCGAGCACCTCAAGGAGCACAAGCACGACCACCACTCACGTCGTGGTCTGCTGCTGCTCGTGGGTCAGCGTCGTCGACTGCTCGGATACCTCCAGGACATCGATATCGCGCGTTACCGCAGCCTGATCGAACGCCTGGGGCTCCGCCGCTAGTCGGTTTCAAGGCTGAAATGCCTTGAGTCCCGCTGACAACGCGAACTCTTGCGAACGGGCCGTCATCCTTCGGGGTGGCGGCCCGTTTCGGTTGCCGGACCTAGCGGGCCGCCAACGTGATTCCATACGCCAGCAGCGCGCCGCCCCCGAGCAAGAACATGACGGCGATCACGATATTCGTCTGGCGCCATTCCGCTGCTGAACGATTCAGACCGACCCAGGTGCTCTTCCGGAAGACGGCCGCGCACATCTCACCGGCTTGTCGGGAGAAGATCAGGCCGACGAGACCGGCAGCCATTGCACCAATGGCGAACCCGATCACACGATGAGTATGGCCGAGTTGTGCCGACGCTGCCGAGAACGACCGGCCCACCGCAGAGCCCTCGAACTAGGCGAGCCGCGAGGTTCTGTTGCTCAGTAGCTGTGCGTGATCAGCTGAAAAGCCGTGACGTCACGAATTTCGCACAGTTGATAGTTGGGACCGCTTTGACATTGGGTCGAAACCCGCTGAGTGGGCACCAGGAAGAAGAACAGGGCTGCCAGAACGAGCAGCGACGCCAGAACAGCCACTGAAACTCGGCCTCTGACGCTCATGCTCTCAGGATGGCACCGATTCGCGCCGAGTCGACCGTCAGACAGCCGCTCGTACATGTCATTCCGCATCCCACGGCTTGGGCGCCACGATCGCGATCATCGCAGCGGTGACCCCCTCGCTCAGCCGAACGCCGCAGGACCTTCGACCCTGGGCGTCCCGTCGCCAGCCGGGCATCCTTTCTCTTCAGGTTGGGAACCACACAGGCGTGGGGCCGCGGATATTGTCGGGGGGCTTTGTCCGGACTGAACGCTTGGTGAGCTCGGGGGGCTCACAGAAAAGACCGCCACGGAGTCGGGTCCGCGGCGGTCTTTTCCGTTTCCGGCCCGGGTTGTGGAGCGGGCCGGCCCGGCCCATGGGACTTCCGACCCGGTCGTGCGGCGCCGTTCCGCCCGATCATGGCGGCATGAACACTCACCCGATCGCCAGAGTCCTCCTCCTGATCGTGCAGGCCTTCGTCGGGGTGACGGCCGTCGCCGGCGGCGTCGCTCTCATCCTGGGGGCAGCCGTTCCGTCGCTCGCGACCGTGCTCAGCCCGCCCGTCGCCTACCTCGACGGGTCGCCCTTCACCAGCTACCTGCTGCCAGGCGAGATCCTTGCTGTCATCCTCGGCGGCGTGCACCTGGCGGCGTTCTGGATGCTGCTGCGCCGGCATTCGAGCGCGCTCCTCTGGGCCGCCGTCGCCGCCTTCGACGCCTCGATCTGGATCTTCGTCGAGCTGGTGATCATCCCGTTCAGCTTCTTGCAGGTCGTGTATTTCGTGGCCGCGCTCGCCGAGTTCGGCCTGCTGCTGCTCAACCTCGGCCTGCTGCGACGGCGCGTCACCGCATCGTGACCTTTACTCTGAGACGGTGGATGCCGACGAGAGCACGCGACACGTCCCGCTGAGCGCGATCCCGCCGCAGGTGATCGAGCAGGCGCGGAGCTATCCCGGCGGCTCGGTGTCCGAGATCGACCCGGCGCTCGCCCCGAACCCTGACGGCTATGTTCCGCCCGAGGCGATCGTCGGCGCCTACGTGGTCGGCGACGACGGGGTGCCGACCGGCGTGTACCTGGTCAACCCGCGTCACGGTCAGCCGATCCACGACGACTGGGCCCGGCTCGAAACGACGGAGCAGTGGCTCGGCTGGCTGCCCGAGCCGGTGGACAGCATCCGCCACGGCCTCGAGCGGGCGCTCACCGATCAGGTGCCGGGCAGTGTGCTCGAGTGGGTGCACATCACCGCGGACCCGATCACCCAGGTCGGCGGCCGGCCGGTGGAGGGCTCCGATCAGGTGACCGTGACCCGCACGGCCGTCGCGGTCGAGTTCGCGCTGTCGGTGCTGGCGCCCACGGGCCGGCGCGAGATCCTGGTCGGCTCGTTCACCTGGGCGGCCGCGGGCCTCGACGTCCCAGGCGGTCGTCGCGATCGCACCTGGTTCGACATCGCGATGCCGATCGGCCAGGCGGGCGGCCTGCTCGAGACCCGGGTCTTCGAGGTCGGCTAGCTGCCGCGGCTCACGTGCACGAAAGCTCAGGTTAGCGCGAGACGGGCAAGAGATCGGCCTGCGCGGCCGGAGAGGTCAGCGCATCCACCAGCCCGGGGAAGCGCTCGTCGAGCACGTCGCGGCGCAGCCGGATGCGGCACTCGCGGCCGACCACGTAGGTCTCGGTGAAACCGGCTTCGCGCAATGTCCTGAGGTGGTGGGACAGTGTGGACTTCTGCACGTCGAGCTCGGGCAGGTCGATGGTGTGGTGGAACTCACCATCGGCCAGCGCCATGACGATCGTCAATCGGTTCTGATCGGCGATCGCCTTCACCAGATCGGGCAGGCGCACCTCGTGGGCGGCGGGCATGGGAAGGGGAGTGTCGACCATGGCGACTCCTTCCGACTGTTTGACGATCATCGAACTTTAGGACTACGGTAACGGTATGACGACTATCGAACAATCGTACGCGCCCTGGCGCGAGATCGTCCTCAAGCTGGGCATCCTGACCTTCGGGCTCTTCGTGGTCGGCACCAATGCCTTCGTCATCGCCGGCCTCCTGCCGAAGATCGCCGACACCCTGGGCGTGACGCCCACGGTGGTCAGCTACTCCATCACCTTCTACGCTCTCGTGGTCGCCATCGTCGCCCCGGTGATCTCGATCAGCCTGGCCAGGATGTCGCGCACCGTGCTGATGGCATCCGGCCTCGCTCTGATCGCCATCGGCACCGTGCTCGCGGCCCTCTCGCACAACATCGAGCTCTTCACCATCGGGCGCATGATCGCCGGAGCAGGGGGAGCCGCGCTGGTGCCCCCTGCCACGGCCGCCGCCACCGCGATCGTGCCGCCGGAGCGCCGCGGGACCGCGATCGCCTTCGTCAGCGCCGGATTCACGCTCTCGACCGCGGTCGGCGCTCCGCTCGGAACGGCGATCGGCGCGGCCGGTGGCTGGGAGCTGCCGCTCTGGATCCTCGCGGGTCTCGCCGCCCTGCTCGTGCCGGCCGTGCTGCTCGGAGTGCGCGGCATCCCGCTGCCCGCCGCCGCGACGCTGCGCCGACGGCTGGCCGCCCTGCGCGACCGGCGCCTCGTGCTCACGCTCATCGCGGGTCTGCTGATGTTCGCCAGCTTCAACAGCGTCTACATCTTCAGCTCGGCCATCACCCACGTCGCGACGGGCGGTTCGGGATCGCTGCTGGCGGTGCTGCTGTTCGCCTACGGGATCGCGGGGATCGTCGGCAACGTGTTCGCCGGACCGCTGACCGACCGCGCGGGAAGCCGGCGCTTCGCGATCGCGACCATCGGCATCCAGGTGCTGCTGATGCTCGCCCTTCCCCTGCTCGACGGCAGCTTCTGGGGCACCGCCGTGCTGTTCGTGATCTGGGGGCTGACCGCCTTCGCCACCGTGGTCCCGCTGCAGCACCGGCTGGTCGAGATCGACCCGGCCAACGCGGGCATCTCGCTGTCGTGGTGGGCGAGCGCGACGTATCTGGGCATCGCGCTGGCCCCGCTGCTGGGCGCGACGGTGCTGGGGGTGAACGTGCAGCTCGTGCCCGTGGTGGGAGCGGCGCTGGCCCTGGCGGCGATCGTGGTGTTCCTGGTGGGATTCGGGCGCCGCGGGTCTCGCGACGCGACCCCGCGGCTCCTCGACCAAGAAGAGCAGCCCATGACGAGCCCGGCCGCCTAGCGGTCCCGGCGGGATCCCACGTGAGATTGGGTGAGCTGCGCCTCACATGAGGCGGAACACGCTTTCGTCAGCACACACCTACCCTGGAGGCATGACTCCCGAGCAGCTGCAGACGCTCACGCTGCTGCGGCGCGCCCGCGATCGCATGGACCGCGATTTCGCGCAGCCGCTCGATGTGGCGGCCATGGCATCCACCGCTCTGATGTCGGCGGCGCACTTCTCGCGGCAGTTCAAGGCCGCGTACGGCGAGACCCCGTACGGCTACCTCATGACCCGGCGGATCGAACGCGCGATGACCCTGCTGCGCAACGGGATGTCGGTGACCGACGCGTGCATGGCGGTCGGCTGTACCAGCCTCGGTTCGTTCAGCTCGCGGTTCAGCGAACTCGTGGGGGAGTCGCCCAGCTCGTACCGAGCTCGCGACCACGACGCCCTCGAGGCCATGCCGGCCTGCATCGCGAAGGTGCTCGGGCGGCCGCAGCCACCCTCACTCAGAAAGGATGCGCTGGTATGACCGGAGCGACCCCCTACTTCCAGTTCCCCGGCAACGCCCGCGAGGCGCTCGAGCACTATCAGCAGATCTTCGGCGGCGAGGTGAAGCTCTGGACCTACGGCGAGTTCGGCCGCACCGACGGCCCGGCGGATGCGGTCGCCCACGGCGGCCTCGAGGGCGTCGTCACGGTGTTCGCCGCCGACGCCGCCGAGGGCGAGGACTCGTTCACGAGCACCGGCTTCTTCCTCTCCGTGCTCGGCGGCGGCGATGCCGAGACCTCGCACCGCTGGTTCGACGCGCTCGTCGAGGGCGGCACGGTGCTCGATCCGCTTCAGCAGCGGGTCTGGGGCGGATCCGACGGCCAGGTGCGCGACCGCTTCGGCGTGACCTGGCTGATCGGCTACGAGCCGGACGCCTGAGCCTTCACAGCGAGCAGGATCGGAGAAGCGGCGGCGGCATCCGCTGCCTAGCGTTGTCGTCATGAGCCTTTCACTCCAATACACGCACATCACCGTCAACGACGTCGAAGAGTCGATCGCGTTCTACCGCGACGCGCTCGGTCTCGAGGTGATTCAGGATGTGAGCTCCGGCGACCACCGCTGGCTCACCTTCGGCACCGACAGCCAGCCCGGGCTGGGCATCGTGCTGAGTGATCCGCACGCCGGACGGAGCCAGGCCGACGGCGATGCACTGCAGGAGCTGCTCGCCAAGGGCGCACTGCCGAACATCGTGTTCAGCAGCGACGACGTGGATGCCGCGTTCGAGCGGGTGCGCGCCACCGGCGCCGAGGTGCTCCAGGAGCCGATGGATCCCGGCTACGGCACCAAGGACTGCGCCTTCCGCGACCCCTCGGGCAACATGGTGCGCATCTCGCAGGCGTAATCTGAATTGCATGCGCGGCGGAACGATCTGGACCATCCTCGGGGTCATCGTCGCGATCGTGATCGCCTGGTTCCTGGTGAGCGCACTGCTGAGCCTGATCTGGTTCATCGCGAAGCTCGCCATCGTGCTGGTCGTCGCGGTGATCGTGTTCTTCGCGCTGCGGGCGGTGTTCTCGCGTCCGAGCTCGTAGGCGCTGAGTTCCCCGTGGCGTGACGTAGCATCCGGTCATGGGCTCGATGCAGACCGTCGACGGCGTCACCGTGTACCGCGCGGAGGCGCAGGGCGAGCTGCGCGGCGCGCTGATCGTCATCCATGAGATCTGGGGCCTGGTTCCCCACATCACCGGCGTCGCCGACCGGTACGCCGCGGAGGGCTACCTGGTGCTCGCCCCCGACCTTCTCTCGGATGCCGGCATCACTCCCGAGATCGGCGCCGAGCTCTTCGAGCTGATGTACGAACCCGACGAGCAACGTCGCGCCGCCAACCAGCCGCGCCTGCGCGAGGCATTCGCGGCCCGGCAGGCCCCCGAGTTCGCGGCGGGCGCGATCGCCAAACTCACGAAGGTCGTCGACGCGCTCGCGACAGAGCCGGAGGTCGACGGACGCATCGCCGTGCTCGGCTTCTGCTTCGGCGGTTCGTACAGCTTCACGCTCGCCGAGCGAGACTCGCGGGTGAAGGCCGCCGTGCCGTTCTACGGCAGCGCCGATCCGGATGAGGTGGCAGGCATCCGCTGCCCCGTCCTGGCTTTCTACGGCGACCAGGACGCGCGCCTGATGAGCGGCCTGCCCGCGCTGGAGGCGGCGATGACGGCTGCCCACGTCGATTTCGAGGCGAAGGTGTATCCGGATGCCGGCCATGCCTTCTTCAACGACACCAACCCGACCACCTTCGACCCCGCCGCTGCCGGGGACGCCTGGAGCCGCTCCCTGGAATTCCTGCGCGCCCGACTCGGCTAGCGCCGTGGTTCTCGGCAGCGAAGCGCTCCCGCTAATGTCGTCTCACTGACCTCAGGGAGCGACGATGAAGAAGCCCAGTCTCGGCGAGCGATTCCGGTACTGGTTCGACGGCTGGATGGCCAAGGGAACCGGATCGCTGATCGCCCTGCTGGCGATCGTGACGGCGGCGCTGATCGCGATCCTCACCCTGATCGTCGTGGCGATCGGCAAGGCCGCGTACCCGGTCGGGCAGCCGCACGACTTCCCCGACCTGCTCTGGGGCACGCTGGTGCGCGCGCTCGACTCCGGCACGGTCGCCGGCGACACGGGCTGGGGCTACCGCGGGCTGATGATGCTCATCACCATCGCCGGCATCGTGGTCGTGGCCAGCCTGATCTCGATCATCTCGGGTGCGTTCGACGCCAAGGTCGAGGAGCTGCGCAAGGGCCGCTCCCGCGTGCTCGAGACCGATCACACGCTGGTGCTCGGCTGGAGCCGCAAGGTGTTCTCGCTGGTGAACGAGTTGTCGATCGCGAACGAATCGCGCGGCAAGGCCGCCATCGTCATCCTGGCCAACATGGACAAGGTCGAGATGGAGGATGCCATCCGGGCCCAGGTGCCCGACACCGGCAGGACGAAGATCATCTGCCGCACCGGCGATCCGATGAACCTCGTCGACCTCGAACTCGGCAACCCGAACGGCGCGCGCAGCATCGTGCTGCTCGGCGGCGACGACGACGAGGACCCGGATTCGACCGTCATCAAGACCTGCCTGGCCCTGACCAACAACAAGGACCGCAAGGCCGACGAGTACCACATCGTCGGCGAGCTGCGGGATGCCGCGAATCTCGAGGCCGCCGAGCTGGTCGGCAAGGGCGAGGCGCACTGGGTGCTCGGAGCCGACCTGATCAGCCGCGTCACCGTGCAGAGCTGCCGGCAGAGCGGCCTGAGCGTCGTCTACACCGACCTGCTCGACTTCGAGGGCGCCGAGATTTACTTCACCGAGCAGCCGACTCTGGTGGGCCAGAGCTACTTCCAGACGCAGTCGGCCTTCTCCGACTCGACGGTGATCGGCATCTCGACGCCCGACGGCATCCTGATCAATCCGCCGGCCGACCGTGCATACGCGGCGGGCGAGCGGCTGATCGTGATCGCCGAGGACGACAGCACGATCAAGCTGAGCCCGGCCGGCTCCTTCGACGAGAGCGCTGTGCTCTCGCCCAAGCCGTTCAAGCCCGCGCCCGAGAGCACGCTGGTGCTCGGCTACCACTCGGGGCTGCACATGATGCTCGCCGAGCTCGCCTCGTACGTCACCAAGGGCTCGTCGGTGCTCGTCGTCGCCGACGTCGACGACCCCGGACTGCCGACCTACCCGAACATGCCGGTCACCTTCCGGCGCGCGGATCCCTCGCACCGCGCCGTGCTCGACACCCTCGGGGTCGACGCGTCGGACCACATCATCGTGCTGGCATCCAAAGAGACGCTGCCGGCCCAGCGCGCCGACGCGAAGACGCTCATCACGCTGCTGCACCTGCGCGACATGGCCGACAAGCTCGGCGTCGAGCTCAACGTGGTCAGCGAGATGCTGGATGACCGCAACCGAGAGCTGGCGGAGGTCACCAACGCCGACGACTTCATCGTCAGCGAGAAGCTGGTCAGCCTGATGCTCAGCCAGGTGAGCGAGAACGAGCAGCTGACGGATGTCTTCGGCATCCTGTTCGACAGCACCGGCAGCGAGATCTACCTGCGGCCCGCCGAGCTGTACATCAAGCCCGGCACCGAGGTGGACTTCTACACCGTGCTCGAGGCCGCCCGCCGCGTGGGCGAGACCGCGATCGGCTACCGCGTGGAGCAGTACGCGCACCACGCAGACCAGAACTACGGCGTGCACCTGAACCCGGTGAAGACCGATCGGCTGAGCTTCTCGGCCGGCGACCGGATCGTGGTGCTCGCCGAGGAGTAACCGCTACCCGGGGAACTCCGGGGATTTCACGAACTCCAGGTGCAGCACCGTCTGCGAGAGCGCCGACAGCAGGAAGAAGCTGCGCAGGTTCTGCCAGCCGGCGGTCCAGCGCAGCCGGCTCGCGACCTCCCACACCGTGGCGTCCGGCTGCTCGCGGATCACGGCGGCCGCCGCGCGCGAGCGGTGCAGGTGGTGCTCGGCGAGCTGGGCGTTGCGCTCGATGAGTCCGCGGAACCGGTAGCCGTGGCCCGGGGCCACCTCGAAGTCGTCGTACCGGGCAAGGGCGGTCAACGAGTTCAGATAATCGGCGATCGGGTTCGGCGTGGGCGATCCGGGCACACCGCGGTCGCCGAGTCCGAGGCCCGAGAAGATCTTCGGCAGCACGGTGTCTCCGGTGTACACCAGGCCGGAATCCGGGTCGACCAGGCTGGCCGAGCCGGCGGTGTGCCCGGGCGTCCACAGCACCTCGATCGCGCGGCCCGGCACGTCGAGCGTGTCGCCGGGCTCGTAGCTCACGTCGACCGTCGGGATGCCGCGGGCTACCAGGTCGGCGCCGAGCGGGATGCTCAGCTCGGCCCGGCGTTCGGCCGGAACGCCCCAGCCCTCGAGCAACCCATCGGGCGGAACGAGACCGCCGGCCGCGACCGCGGCCAGTCCCTCGTGCTCGCGGCGCAGCATCTCGACCCGGGCGCCGCTGGCCGCACGCAACCGCTCGGTCATGCCCAGGTGATCCGGATGCAGGTGGGTCACGAACACCGACGCGATGTCGTGGACCGCGAGGCCGAATCGGTCGAGAGCGCGTCGGAGCAGCGCCCAGTTCTCGTCACCGTCGTATCCGGTGTCGATCAGGTGCAGCGAGCCGTCGTCGCCCGCGATCAGGTAGCTGAGCGAGAAGGGGTTGCCGGGTTGCTGCATCGGCAGCGGGATCGACCAGATCCCCGGCCGCACCTCGTCGGGCTCGGGAACCCGGTCGGCCATCGCGGCGTCGAACTGGGCCTGGCTGGTGGGGTGCACGGCTCCATTCAATCGCGGCTAGCGTGAAGACATGGACACCCTCCGACTCGGAAGCAGCGGCCTCGAGGTCTCGCGCATCATCCTCGGCTGCATGAGCTACGGCGACCCGGCCCTCGGCAACCACAGCTGGAGCCTCGGCCTCGACGAGAGCCGCCCGTTCTTCCGGCAGGCGATCGAAGCGGGCATCACGACCTTCGACACCGCCAACGTGTACTCGCTCGGATCGAGCGAGGAGATCACCGGTCAGCTGCTTGGCGAGTTCGCCCGGCGCGACGAGGTGGTCATCGCCACGAAGGTGCAGGGCCGGATGTTCGCGGGGCCGAAGGGCGGCGGCCTGAGCCGTGCCGCGATCCTGACCGCGATCGACGACAGCCTGCGACGGCTGGGCACCGACTACGTCGACCTGTACCAGATCCATCGCTGGGATCCCGAGGTGCCCATCGAGGAGACCATGGAGACCCTCAACGACGTCGTGCGGTCGGGCAAGGCGCGCTACATCGGCGCCTCGTCGATGTGGACCTGGCAGTTCGCGCAGGCGCAGTACACGGCCGATCTCAACGGCTGGACCCGCTTCATCTCGATGCAGGACCAGTACAACCTGCTGCAGCGCGAGGAGGAGCGCGAGATGCACCCCTTCTGCCTCGACCAGGGCGTTGGCGTCATCCCGTGGAGCCCGCTGGCCCGCGGCAAGCTGACCCGGCCGTGGGGGGACGAGACCGCGCGCACCGAGACCGACGCCTTCGCCAAGACCCTCTACCACGAGGAATCGAACCACCGGATCGTGGATGCCGTGGTCGCCATCGCCGCCGAGCGCGGCGTCTCCGCCGCCCAGGTCGCCCTCGCCTGGGTGCTGCACCAGCCCGCGGTCACGGCGCCGATCGTCGGAGCCACGAAGCCGCAGCACCTCGACGACGCGATCGCCGCCGTCGACCTCGAGCTCAGCGAGGACGAGCTCGAACGCCTCGAGGAGCACTACACGCCGCGCCCCGCGAGCGGGTTCTGATGGGCATGTTCGGCAGCAAACGCGGCACCGACGAGTCGCTGCCGCGTAACGATCGCGGCGCCGGCGATCTCAACGACTACAGCTACGGGCTGCGCGCGCGCAACCGGAGGGTGACGATCCTGCTCGCAGACAGCGACCCGTGCCAGGACGAGCTGCGCGCCGTCATCGAAGCGGCGGGCGACGGCATCGGCGACCTCGAGACCGCGATCTCGCCCCGCAGTCAGGAGCAGGAGCGCATCGACGCCCCGATCGTCGTGCGCCTGTTCACCGGTCGCCGGGTGAGCGGCCCGGTCGGCTCGGTGCCACGCGGACTCGAATCGGTCGTCGACGACACCCTGCGCCGACTCGACGACACGATCGGCAAGGCGCGCATCCCGGCGCGCATCGTCAAGAAGGGCGGCGCCTATCGCGTCGAGTTGCTGATGGGCGCCGTGCGCTGAGAGCGCACGGCGTGTGAACCGACCGAGCTTTTCAGCCCGACCCGAGTGGGCGCACTGCGTCAGCCCGCCGCCGTCACCACCAGCAGCACCACGAGGACGACGTCGAACACCAGCACCGCCCCACCGAGGATCGTGCCCGCGACGCCGAATCTCCGCCCGTGGTGCCGCCGGGCCGCCCGCACGCCGACGACCACTGCGCCGATGCCGAGCAGGAGTCCCGTGACGGCGCTGGCCAGCTCGTAGCCGACGACCCAGTCGAGGCCGTCGGCGCCGCTGCCCGCTCCGAGCGAGCCGAGGATCGACACGAAGACCGCGATCCCGGTGAGCAGTGCGCCCACCTCGCAGACGACCGCCAACATGCCGAGTACCAGCGCGAGGATGCCGAGTCGGCGCGAGCCCACCGGCTCGGCCTGCTGCGCGGCGGGCAGCCCGACACCGGGGCGCTCCTGAGCATCCGGGAACAGCTCCTCGAGGCCCGCCATGATGCTCGCTGGCCGCTAGCTCGTCAGTCCGTTGCTCGGGGTCATGGCGATGCCCACGATCGCCGAGATGTGGCCGATGAGGATGATCAGTCCGAAGATGATGCCGAACACGCCGAGCACGCGCCCGCGGTTGCGGATGGCCGCCACCAGGCCGAAGATCACGGCCAGCAGCGCGAACAGGAGTCCGCCGAAGAGCGCGACGGCGGCGATCACGATCACACCGAGCGCGGAGCCCAGCGAGCCGGTCGGGTCGGTCAGCACACTGCTGAAGTTGGTGAGGGCGCCGGCGACGGCGATCAGGCCGATGACCAGCGCGGCCAGGTCGCCCAGGATGGCCAGCAGCCCCAGGATGAAGGAGGCGGCACCGATTCCGCGGCGCGGCCTCACGGCGACCGGAGCAGCTGCAATCGGTGACGCCGGGGGAGGAGTCAGCTCAGCCGCGACGGGCTCAGCGGGGACGGGCTGATCTTCGGTGCCGGACATGGCACCGACTGTAGCGGTTACGACGCGTCGGAGGTGGCGGGCGTCTGGGCGGCGATCTCGGCGCGGATGGCATCCATGTCGAGCGCGCGCACCTGGCTGATCAGATCCTCGAGAGCCGGGCGGGGGAGCGCCCCGGCCTGCGAGAACACGCCGATGCCGTCGCGGAACGCCATCAGGGTCGGGATCGCCTGGATGCCCATGGCGGCCGAGAGAGCCTCGTTGGCATCCGTGTCGACCTTGGCGAACACGATGTCGTCGTTCGCTGCCGACGTGGAGTCGTAGATCGGCGCGAAGGCCTTGCACGGTCCGCACCAGTCCGCCCAGAAGTCGACGAGCACGATGCCCCCGTCGAGCACGGTGCGTTCGAAGTTCTGGTCAGTGAGATCGACGGTCGCCATGCATCCAGCCTAGGTCGGCCTCGGCCGGTTCGCTGGATGGCGGGGCTCAGTGCTGCGCGGCGGGTGCGGTCAGTCCTCCAGCACGAACGTCACCTCGAGCGTGACCTGCCACGCGGTGATGGCGCCGCCGCTGACCTCGACCTTCTGATCCTTCACCCACGCCCCCGTCACGTTGCGCAGGGTGGCGTTGGAGCGGCTGATGCCCGCCGCGACCGCGTCGTCGAAGCTCTTGTCGCTCCGGGCGGTGATCGTGGTGACACGTGCGACGCTGCTGGACATCGGTTCCTCCTCGAATCGGATGCGACCATTGTCGCCCCTGCACGAGAGAGCCGCGCCCCTAAAATCGAGCCATGCGACGGCGGACGATCGCGATCGGCGGGGCGCTCCTCGCGGCGCTGGCCCTGGTCGTGTCGGCGACGCTGGCCTTTCCGGCGCCCCGCCCGGCAACGGCGCAGCACTCCGTCACGCTCCCCGCCGAGCTGCAGCAACTCGTGTTCGAGGCGTGCCTGCCCGGCCTGTTCCCCGACAACGGCAGCTCTTCGCGCGTCAGTGGCGGGGCGGCCTCGGGTGCGCTAGTCGCCGAGCAGGGCCTGCGCTTCACGGTCGGTGGATCGCCGGGCGCGCTGACCGTGGGAATCGAGGCGCCCGGCGACTGGGCGGTCACCGTGACACACGACGGAGCAGCGGTGAAGAATCAGCGGCCGAGTGCCGACCAGTCGCAACTGGACTCCGTCACGGCGCAGGCGGTTCCCGCGGCGCAATCGCTCTACGAGTGCATGTCGCCGTACCGATTCGAGGACTACCCGCCCGCGACGCTGGCTTCGCCTGCCCGGCTGCTCCAGCTGTACCGGTACGACGCCCTGGTCCTCTGGCCGTGCCTGACGTCGCACGGGCTCGACATGGGCGACCCGCCCTCACGCGACCAGTTCCTCACGGCCTCGTCGGTCGTGACGTCCAACCCGCTCACCGGCACTCCCGTGTCGAGAAAGATGCTGCCGCGCCTGGTTGCGGCGCTCCGCGCGTGCCCGCTTCGGCCCGAGTACCTCGGCTGAGCGTGCGCAAGAAGTTCTGAGCGTTCGCAAGAAGGAGGGACGCGGCGGCATCCGTGTGCTCAGATGGTGGCATGCACATGCGGCGATGGGCGGCGGTGGGAGCGACGGCGTTCGCCGTGATCGCGCTCGCGGCCGTGCTGCCGCTCGCGGGCTGCACCGCGACGACGCACCTGCGCGGCGATGCCCACCCGCAACGCCTGCCACTGGGCCTTCCCAGCGAGGTGGTGCACCAGTGCGAGCAGAGTGTGGGGCTGGGCGATTCGACGGTCGCCCCGACCTTCTGGCGCGACAGCCAGGGCGTGCACCTGCGGATCGGCCACGGCGACCGGCACGGCACCGGTATCGGCAGCGGCGGCGGACTGTCGAACACGGAATCCGCCCTGCTGTCGTGCCTGACCGTCGCGACCGGGCCGCTCCAGAGCTATCCGACCGACTCCGCCGGCCTCCTGCTGCTGTGGAGGTACACGACCGCCGTCCTCTGGCCCTGCGTGTCGGAGCACGGCGTGGACCTCGGCGCGCCGCCCACGCGAGCCCAGGTGCTGAGCGGCGATCCGATGCTCATCGATCCCTACGCCCAGCTGCACTCGGCGCTCTCGGCGACGCGGCTGGCCCAGTTGGAGCGCGTGTGCCCGGCGCTTCCCGCGTATCTGGCCCCGGCATCCTGATGGCGAGACGGCGCGGCACCGCGGCACGGGTGGCAGCGATCATGGGCGTCGCCCTGATGCTCGCTCTCGTCGGCTGCGCGACGACGCCCGCGGCGCTGCCGGCCCAGCGGACGACAGCGAACTCCGTGGAGCGCGCGGCAGTGCAGCGCACGACGCAGGAGCTGTCCGCCGAGACCGGCGATGCGCGCCTGCCCTGGGTGCAACTGTGGACGAGTGCGCAGTTCCCCGCCGCGTTGCAGCACTGCGTCGGCGTCGAGAGCCACGGTCAGCTCAGTGCGCGTGTCGACCTGCCCGCATTCACCCTCAGTTACGGCATCGTCGGCAGCGGGTCGTGGCCTGACGAGGCGGAGTCCGCGCGCATCATCGCCCGCTGCGCGGCCGCGACGCCGCTCGACGACCGGGTGCTGCACCTGGCACCCGGCGACTGGGACGCGCTCTACTCCTACGAACTCACCACCCTTCGCCCCTGCCTGCTCGCCCGCGGCTTCCCGGTCAGCCGGATGCCGTCCCGCGCGGATTTCGAGCAGCGCCTGCGTGACCGGCACCCCTGGAGCCCCTACGACACCGTGGCCGTCCCGACGCGGTTTGCCTGGTACGCCCTCTCGGACGCCTGCCCCGTGCTCCCACCGGACCTCGCGGCGCTCGTCACTCCGAGGCTCCTCACCTCCTGGCCGTGACCCGGCTGATCCGGCCGCCGATCGCATCCACCGTCGCCCCGACCGCCAGCGCGACCGCGACCGAGATCACGACGGCGATCACCGGATCGGGGACCAGGCGCCCCACCACGGCGCCGATCACGGAGTTGTACACCGCCCACGCGGTACCGGCCACGGCCGCGAGGGGCAGGAACACCCGGGCGGGCAGTCGCGTGGCGCCCGCAGCGAGGTTGACGGCGATCCGCGCGAACGGGATGTAGCGGGCGGTCAGGATGAGTGCGGCCGGCCGGCGGTGCACGCCGATCCGCGCCCGGTCGATCGCGCGCGCGACGCGGCGGGAGCGCTGCCAGCGCCAGCGGTCCAGGCCCACCGACCGCCCGATCTTGAAGCACAGCAGATCGCCGGTGAGCGCGCCCAGGGCCGCGACCGGGATGACGGCCCAGAGCGGTGGCTGGCCGGTTGCCGCCGCGAGCACCCCGAGCGCGACGACGAAGGTCTCGCTCGGAAGCACGACCAGGAAGGCGTCGCCGACCACCAGTAGATACAGCACCGGGTACAGCCACGGCGAGGCGGCGACCGCGTGCAGCCACGTCTCGGACACTCCCGAAGCATGCCGGGCGAGGATGAACGGCAGGCAACGGCCGGAGGAGCAGGCGGCATCGGGGAGAACGGCGGACGCACACCTGGTGAATCCTGGGTGCGCGGAGCCGCCGTGACGCGACGGCAGGCAGCGGGCCGACGATCCTGGGTGCGTGAGAGTCGTCCTGGTCGCCGAATCGTCGCTCATCCACATGAACGGGGTCACCCATTCGCTGCTGCAGGTGCTGAGGCATCTGGAGGCGCAGGGTCACGAGACCCGGGTCATCGCCCCGCGCGGCACGCTGCTGGAGCGCGCGAATCCGGTGGCCGACGCGGTCGGGCCGCACGGCTCCGAGTTGTCGCTGCAGCGCTCCTTCGGGCTCCCGTCGTATCCCGAAGTGCGGGTCACCCTCGCGCGCGCTGCGCTGCTGACCACGATCCTGCGCGAGTTCGCCCCCGACGTGGTGCACCTGGCGTCGCCGTTCGTGCTCGGCTGGCAGGGGCTGCGCGCGGCCGACCGCCTCGGCATCCCGACCGTCGCGATCTATCAGACCGACATCCCCGGATACGCGCAGCGCTACGGCATGCCGGGCGCGCAGCCCGCGCTCGCCCAGCACGTCGCTCGCATCCATCAGCGCGCGACGCTCACGCTGGCGCCCAGCTCGTCATCGATCGCGGATCTGCGCGCGATGGGAGTCGACCGACTGCGGCTCTGGGCGCGCGGCGTGGACGCCGAGCGCTTCCGGCCTGAGCGCCGCAGCGAGGCCTGGCGCCGCAGCGTCGCGCCGAACGGCGAGACGATCGTGGGCTACGTGGGCCGGCTCGCACCCGAGAAGCAGGTCGAAGACGTGGCGGTGCTCGCCGATCTGCCGAATACCAAGGTGGTGATCGTCGGCGACGGCCCGAGCCGCTCGGCTCTCGAGAAGCTGCTCCCGGATGCCGCCTTCCTCGGCTTCCTCGGCGGCGACCGCCTGGCCGAGGCGGTCGCGAACTTCGATCTCTTCGTGCACCCCGGCGAGAACGAGACCTTCTGCCAGACCATCCAGGAAGCGCTTGCGAGCGGCGTTCCCGTAGTGGCGACCGGTCGCGGCGGCCCGCTCGATCTGGTCGAGAACAGCCGCACGGGATGGCTGTACCGGCCCGGCGATCTCGGCGAGCTGCGCGATCGGGTCGCCGACCTGGTCGGCGACGCATCCAAGCGCCGCGCCTTCGCCGCCGCCGCTCGCGAATCGGTTGCGCACCGCTCGTGGTCTCGGCTCGGCGACGAACTGGTGGGTCACTACCGTGACGCGATCGCGGTGGGGGAGGCGCGCGCGCCTCTCTCACTTCTCACCCGGCAGGCACCGCGTGACGGCGAGCCCGACGGCCTCGGGGCGCCCCTGGCGCCGCGGCAGACGAACACGCGTTGGAAGCGCTACGTCGCCCTGGGCGACTCCCTGACGGAGGGACTCTGCGACGACTCGCGCCAGGAGCCCGGCGAGCTGCGCGGCTGGGCCGACCGGCTGTCGATGCTGCTGATCGGAGCGGGCACCGGTGGCATCCCGAAGCGGTTGCGCTACGCCAACCTGGCCGTGCGCAGTCGCACGGTCGACGATGTGCTCGACAGGCAGATCCCGCACGCCATCGCCCTGCGCGCCGACCTGGTGACCGTGCTGATCGGCGCGAACGACCTCGCGCTCAGCGGGCGGCACCCCGAGCGGATCGCCGACCGGCTCCGCGAGGGGATCGTGCGACTGCGCCGCACGGGAGCCGACGTGCTGATCGTGACCCCGTTCGTCGCGCCGTGGCCGCTGCTGCGCATCCTGAATCGCCGGACCATCCGGCTCGCCGCGGAGTTGCGGCGCACCGCCGAGGAGACCGGGGCGATGCTGCTCGACTTCACCCAGGATCCCGATCGCATCGACGAGCGGATGTGGGCCGCCGACCGCGTGCACCTGAGCTCGTACGGACACCGCGTGCTGTCGTACCGGGCGGCCGCAGTGCTGGGCGTCGAGGGCGCCGCCGAGCTCGGAGCCCTGGATGCGCTCATGCACGACGACGCACCCGAGGCACGGATCACCCGGATCAGCACCCCGGCCTGGATGTGGACGCACGTGCGCCCCTGGGCCGCGCGCCGCCTGCGCGGACGAACGGCAGGCGACGGCCTGGCGCCGAAGCACACCACGCTGATCGAGGTGGTGCCGCGGCGCCCGACCGGCACCAGGGAATCCCGTTCGGAGCGGTCGCGCGATCGCCAGGTGTGACACGCTCTCACCGTGAGGATGCGACGGTTCGCGGCGTCGGCCGTGGCGGTGGCAGCGGGGATGCTGCTTGTCGCCCTCGCCGCCGGCTGCACGGCGACCCCGGCACCGCCCCCGCGCCCGCGCACCGCGCCGAACGCCGTGGAGCGGGCGGCGCTCGCGGAGGCGCAGAGCCGCGCCAAGCGCGACGGCATCCCCATCGCCCCCGACGTCTGGACGCAGCTCTGGACCCCGACGCAGGGTGCATCGCAGATCAAGGGCTGCGTGTACCGGGGCAGTGGCGGGGTGATCGACTTCGACGCGAGGCCCCTCGCTCGGCAAGCATCGGGGATGTCGTATGCGGTCAATCTCACCAAGGACGTCTCGGCCTTCGCCGCGCTCGGGGAGTTCGGCAGCCTGCAAGCTATCGGGCGCCTGGTCGAGAGCTGCATCGCGGCCTATCCGATCGACCGTCGGCTGTGGCTCGTCCCCGCGAAGGACCGCGGTGCGCTGTACTCCTACGACCTCACCGTGCTGCGACGCTGCCTGACCGCTCACGGGCAGACGGTCGCCCAGCTGCCCAGCCGCGCCCGGTTCGAGGGTCTGATGCAGGCGGGCACCCCCTGGAACGCCTACGACCAGGTCGTCGTCCGCACCCGCGCGGCCTGGTACGCGCTCACCGACGCGTGTCCTGCAATTCCGCCCGGCATGCCCCTCGACTGATAGCATCAAGTGTCGCGAATCCGCGGCATCCGGAGCAGGCCGGCACGAAGCTGGTCACCGGTGGTGGTCTTCCGAATCAGTTCGAACTGAGTCGGCGCGCTTCTACTGTTGACCAGAGCTCTGCAGTTCAGAGCGGCAACCGGCGCGACTCTTCACGTCGTCGTTCTTCCTGCCCGCTCCTGCTCCGTTGTGATCGGAATGCCGTATGCATTCCAGCTAACAAAGGAGAAACCCCTTGGAGGGTCCCGAAATCAAATTCGCCGAAGCCGTTCTCGATAACGGCAAGTTCGGCACGCGCACCGTCCGGTTCG
>Ga0207674_10001011_pt1 | contig 36730 bp, 22 predicted proteins | sample KBSCornC72_FD_184303 | JGI IMG/M metagenome (GOLD analysis project Ga0207674, IMG submission 184303) | Corn rhizosphere microbial communities from Kellogg Biological Station, Michigan, USA - KBS Corn C7-2 (SPAdes) (version 2) | ecosystem: Host-associated > Plants > Roots > Rhizosphere > Soil ... | reverse complement strand
CTGGGAAGCATAGGCAGACCGACTGAAAGTGGCCGTGAGCACGAGATAGAGCCCGACGATTCCCGCGATTACGCCGCACGCGTAGATTGCCATATGCGCGGGAGTCCAGAAGGTGTCGCGTCCGATGGATCGGTGCCAGGCGACATCCCACTGACCGCCAATGGACGCCGACGTCACAGCGAGCGCTCCGGCCCAGATGTACCACGGCACGGCTGTCGTCGGGGCGGCGTGGGTTCTCGACGCAGCGGTATCGGCGAGAAGAGGATGAGGTTGAGCCAGGTCGGCCGACATAGTGAGCCTCCGGGGAAGACGGCTTGCTGTCATGATACGAGATGTCGATCGGGATGATATCCCCCGCAAGTCACAGGCGCTGCGGTACTGCCGGTTCAGAACGACTTTGTGCTATCCAGCAGTATGGTCACAGGGCCGTCATTGATGAGCGATACGGACATTGTGGCCTGAAACTGTCCAGTCTCGCAGGCGAGGTTGTGGCGGCGGATCTGCTCGACGAAGTAGTTGTAGAGCTCTCGTGCGCGGTCTGGGCGGGCGGCATCGTCAAATGAGGGCCGTTTCCCGCGGCGCACATCGCCATAGAGCGTAAACTGCGATATGGCGAGGACGGCTCCGCTGATGTCGACAACACTGCGGTTCATTTTGCCCGCCTCGTCGTCGAAAATGCGCAGTCCGGCGATCTTTTCGGCGAGGTAGCCTGCGTCGGATTCGGCGTCGGTTGCCGAGACGCCGAGCAAAACGAGCAGACCAGGTCCGATTTCCCCGACCACGTTCCGGTCCACTGTGACCGAGGCTTTTGAGACTCGCTGAACTACAGCGCGCATTGTTGTTCAGGGTAGCATTTCAGACGAATGCTGCGGGTGTGCATCACCGTTCAGTAAAATCGCTGATGTCTTTTGTCTGGGTCTGCGGTGATTCAGGAGAGTATGCAGTCGATAGGAAGGAACACGCGGATCTTGCAAGGAGCACTCTGCTGCGTCGTGATCCTTGCCGTCGCCTGCATCTCATTGGCTGCAGAGCGTCATGCTGCGCGTCGGAGCGCGGCGAACTTTGCGGACGTGGATGCGATCCTGCAAGAGGCGGTTGAACAGGGGAAGATGCCGGGTGCGGTGGTTTTGATTGGACATAACGGCCGAGTTGTCTACAGGAAAGCGTTCGGGTCCCAATCGATTGAGCCCACGCGAGAACCGATGACGGTAGATACGATCTTCGACCTTGCCTCGCTGACGAAATGTATCGCCACGACGACTGCGGTAATGCAGCTTGTCGAATCCGGAAGGGTGAAACTGAACGATCCTGTGAGCGCCTATCTTCCGTGGTTTGCGGAGAACGGGAAGGGGCAGATCACGGTTCGGGAGCTGTTGACGCACCACTCGGGACTTGCACCCGACCTTGACCTGACGAAGCCCTGGCAGGGCCACGATACGGCAGTGAAGATGGTGATGGATTCGAAGCCGGTGAACACACCGGGTGCGCGATTTGTGTATAGCGATATCAACTTTGAGACGCTCGGGTTTCTGGTCGAGAAGGTTTCTGGAGAGCCGCTAAATGTGTACGCGGAGAAGCGGGTATTTGCGCCGTTCGGAATGCGCCGGACTCGCTTTCTGCCTCCGGCGGAGTGGTTACCGCACATCGCTCCCACCGAATATGACGAGAGCGGGAAGATGCTGCGGGGGACGGTCCACGATCCAACAGCGCGGCGCATGGGTGGTGTTGCGGGGCATGCGGGGCTTTTTTCGACGGCCGACGACCTGGCGAAGTTCGCACAACAACTACTTAGCGGAAATGCCGTATTGAGCCGCTCTGCGATCGAGAAGATGTCTACGCCTCAGCAACCCGCAACGGCTTCAAGCCTGCGCGGGCTTGGATGGGATATTGATTCGCCGTTTGCCAGCAATCGAGGAGAGCTACTTCCCGTCGGGTCGTTTGGGCACACGGGATTCACCGGCACGTCGTTGTGGATCGATCCCACGACGGATACGTACATCATTGTTCTCACCAATGCGGTGCACCCGATCGGAGAGGGGTCGGTGATTTCGCTAAGGACACGGTTGGCAACTGCCGTGGCTCATTCCCTTAATTTGACTGTCAGGCAGCGTGAGGAGTTGCGTCTCGCTCGCATCACTGGCTACAACGAGTCGCTCATGGGAGAACGACGGTTCACGACTCGCAATGGGGCCGTCAAAGCTGGAGTCGATGTTCTCGAAGAGCATCAATTTAGCGAATTGCATCCCAATCGCGAGCATCCGGTGCGGATCGGATTGGTCACGAACCAGACGGGGATGGATGCACGGGGGCAGCGCACTATTGATAAGCTGGCGCACGCGCCTGGTGTTAAATTGAAGGCCATTTTCAGTCCTGAACATGGAGTGGCTGGATCACTAGACACGACCGCGATAGGCGATTCAAAGGACGCGGCAACGGGCGTTCCGGTCTACAGTGTGTACGGCGATACGGATGCGAAGCGGCGCCCGACTTCAGAGCAGCTGGCCGATCTCGACGCGATTGTTTACGACATCCAGGACGTGGGCGCGCGCTTCTACACGTACGAGACGACTCTCGGCTATTTTCTTGAGGCTGCGGCGGAGGCTAACAAGCAGATCATCGTTCTCGATCGGCCGAACCCGGTTGGTGGCGTTTATGTGCAGGGACCGGTCGCGGATGCAGGTAGAGAATCCTTCGTGAGCTACTCGCAGATTCCTGTCCGCCATGGGATGACGGTGGGTGAACTGGCGAAGTTGTTCAACGCGGAGCGCTCGATTGGCGCGAAGCTGACGGTCGTGCAGATGGAAGGATGGATGCGTGGAGACTGGTTCGACTCCACCGGCAGGATGTGGATCAATCCTTCTCCCAATATGCGAAGTTTGACGGAAGCCACCTTGTATACCGGGATCGGCATGATTGAAGGTACGAACGTATCGGTGGGACGCGGTACGGATACGCCGTTTGAGATTGTTGGCGCGCCCTGGATTGAGGCTGTCGCATTTGCGAAATACCTAAATGGAAGACAGATTGATGGAGTGCGTTTCGTGCCCATTTCGTTTGCGCCCGCGGCATCGATCTATGCAAACCAGCGGTGCGGGGGAGTAAACATCCTGGTGACAGCACGGGACAATGTTGACGCGCCGGAGCTGGGGCTGGAGATTGCGTCGGCGCTGCATCAGCTTTATCCAGAACAGTTCAAAATTGCGGGGCTTGATGGTCTGATGCGCAGCAAGATATCGCTGGAAGCGTTGGAGAGGGGAGCTGATCCTCGACGAATCGCTGAGGACTGGCAGGATGCTGATAATGCGTTCATCGAGAGAAGGAAACAGTACCTTATATATTGACGGACGGCTAGAGTCGATGGAATGAGGTGAGGCAAAGATGGTGGAAGCGGATGGATTGTGCTCTGCGCCTCGAAGGCTCAGACTTAGTTTTGCCGGTCGTGTGGTGTTGCTGTGTTCTCTCGTGGCGGGCTCGCTCGTGCAGGCACAGCAGTCCGTTGCCAATGCGGATTTCGTTGTCTCACGGCCCGTTATCAATATGTACAAAGAGGCGACGGCGGATAGCGAAGTGACTTCGCAAGTCTTATATGGAACGGGTGTTCTGTCGCTAGAGAAGAAGGGAGACTGGGTCAGAATCCGGACGGCCGATGGCTACACGGGGTGGATTGCGTTGGCGGACGTGAAATCACAAGGCGACACGCCTTATGCAGCCGAGGGCAAAGCTGTTCGTGTGAGCGCGCTTAGTGCTAATGCGTATCGCGAGCCAGATGTGACTGAACATGCGCCGATGCTTCATCTGCCCTGGGAATCGATTGTTGAAGTCGCGTCGGACTCGCCCGAAGATGATACACGGTGGCTTAAGGTTCGCCTGGTTGACGGTCAAACTGCGTGGATTCAGCGTGGTGATGTGGCGCAGAAGGGGCCGCCGCTTTCAATTGATGAGACACTTCAGGTGGCTCGGAAGTTCCTCGGCACCACCTACACGTGGGGAGGAACCAGCAGCTTAGGCTTTGACTGTTCCGGGTTCACGCAGATGCTCGTCCGGCAAAGGGGAATCGAGATGCCGCGGGATGCGGATCTGCAGGCCGGCTGGACTGGTGTAGTGACCGTCGATCGAAAGGACCTGCGGCCGGGTGACCTGTTGTTCTTCGGCTCGAGTGCTTCGAAAATCACACACACCGGAATGTATTTAGGACAGGGTGAATTCATTCACGATACGACGCACGATCATCCTGGAGTGCAGATCAGCCGTCTCGACGATATGCCGTGGACGAAGTTACTAGTTGCAGCACGGAGAGTGAAGCAATGAATCGACGCGAGTATCTCAAGGTGGCGGGGGCAGCGGCGATGAGCCCGATGGCAGCTGCCGGATTACATCAGATTTCTGCAGAGGGGCCGGCTAAAGTTGAGTGCAGCCTGGCGCGGTTGAATTTGCGACACACCTGGACCACGACGATGTCTTCGAGTGAGTATCGCGAAACGGTCCAGCTACGCTACAGCAAGAATGGAATCGAAGGATATGGCGAGGGTGCGCCGATCATTCGATACAAAGAAACTCCTGAGTCAGCGCGGAAGGCGATCGAATCGATTGCGGACAGGATAGCGGCTGGCGATCCATTCGCGTATCGAAAGATGCTGGACGAGATTCGTCAAGCGCTTGGACCGGGCCAGCATGCTGCATTAGCTGCAGTGGACATCGCAGTTTTCGACTGGATTGGAAAGAAGCTCGGGGTGCCGATTTATAAGTTCCTGGGCTTGGATCCCGCCGATGCACCTGTTACTGATTTCTCGATCGGCATCGATACTCCGGAGATCACGCGGCAGAAGACACTGGAGGCGGCGGATTTCCCGGTTCTAAAGGTTAAGGTAGGCTTGAAGACGGATGAGCCTACCATCGAGGCGGTGCGCAGTGTGACGAAGAAGCCCATCCGCGTGGATGCGAATGAGGGCTGGACAGACAAAGAAGAAGCCATTCGCAAGATCAACTGGCTCGAATCGCAGGGCATCGAATATGTTGAGCAGCCTATGCCCGCGCACATGCTGGAAGAGACCAGGTATGTTCGGAGCAAGGTGCACCTGCCGATCTATGCCGACGAGGCGTGTACAGACGTGCATATGATTCCGAAGTTGGCCGATGCTTACGACGGAATCAATGTGAAGCTGGATAAATCGGGGGGAATTCTGGAGGCGCTTCGCTGGATCGAGGTTGCTCGCTCGCTGAATTTGAAGGTAATGCTTGGCTGCATGGTTTCAAGTTCGTGCACGATCACCGCGGCTGCGCACATTTCGCCTCTTGTTGATCATGCGGATCTCGACGGTGGATTGTTGGTCGCGAACGACCCATGGCGCGGAGTGCGATTCGACAAGGGAAAGCTGCTGTTGCCCACTGGTCCGGGGCTCGGACTGACTCGCGCTTAGCGCTGCATTCTCTCGATTACGGCGGAGATCCGCTCGAACGCCCAATCGATTTCTCCTCTGGTGATCGTAAGGGGAGGCGCGAGACGTATCACGGTGTCATGTGTCTCTTTGCAGAGAATGCCCTCGAGCATGAGTTCTTCACAGTAGGGACGCGCGTTGCAGGATAGCTCAATGCCGATCCACAGGCCTCGACCTCGCACTTGTTTGATGGTTGCGCTGCGCAGCGACTGAAGCCGCTCGAGGAAGTATGTACCGAGTTCGGCTGATCTGCCTGGCAGTTCTTCGTCGATGAGAACTCGCAATGCAGTTCTTGCCACAGCGCATGCGAGAGGATTGCCACCGAAGGTGCTTCCGTGATCTCCGGGTTTGTAGATACTCATGATTTCGCGAGAGCCGAGGACGGCGGAGACGGGGTAGAAGCCGCCAGCGAGAGCCTTGCCGATAATCAGGACGTCGGGTGTGATGCCCTCGTGCATGTAGGCGAAGAGCTTGCCGGTGCGACCGAGACCAGACTGAATCTCATCGAGCATCAGAAGTACAGAATTACTCCGGCAGATCTCGGCAGCTTCTCGGAGGAATCCGTCCGGAGGTATGACGATGCCTGCTTCTCCTTGTATCGGCTCGACGAGGAACGCGCAGGTGTTGGCAGTGATGGCTTCTCGGAGAGCCACGCTGTCGCCGAACGGGATGATCTTGAAACCCGGGGTGAATGGGCCGAATCCATCACGATACTGCGGATCGCTCGAGAAACTCACCGTGGTGATTGTGCGACCATGGAAATTTCCGGCGCACACGATGATCTCAGCCTGGTTCTGCGGGATGCCTTTGAGTTTGTAGCCCCATTTGCGCGCAGTTTTAATCGCGGTCTCAACTGCCTCCGCACCGGAGTTCATAGGCAAGGCCATATCGAAGCCGGTGAGGTCATGAAGATCTTTGTAAAGCAGCGGCAGCTGCTCGTTGCGGAAGGCACGCGAAGTCAGTGTGACCTTTGCAGCTTGCTTATATAGAGTCTGAAGAATCTTTGGATGGCAGTGGCCCTGGTTGACGGCGGAGTACGCGGCGAGGCAATCGAGGTAGCGTTTTCCTTCGATGTCGTAGACCCACACGCCCTCGGCGCGATCGATGACTACGTCAAGTGGATGGTAGTTGTTTGTGCCATACAGATTCTCGAGATCCACAAGTTCCTGAGTGCGCGTGAACCTGTCCAACTGTGGCGTAGTCATGGGTGCCTTTCGATCGAGGATCTCCTCCTATGATCGCAGTTCCTGTTGAATTGGGCCAGCTATGGGGTTCTGCGGCAAGCCATCCGGGTCTGAATTCAGGGTGTAACGACCATCTTTCCAACGCCATCGAGGTATTGACTGGCAATGGTGAATGCCTCGTCGATGCGGTCGATGGGGCGGGCATGGGTGAGAACAGGCGCGAACCATTCTGGATGTTGCCGGAGCAGGTTCAATGCATCGTGGGTTTCGTGATTGGAACGGCGGACATTGTAGATTGCAAGCTCTTTACGCCGCATAGCGGAGCCGTCCAGTGACACAAAGGGGGTTGAATGGATGCCCGTCAATGCGACACGACCAGCATTCCGCGTCAATTGCACTGCTTGATCTGTTGTGTGCTCTCCGGCCGCGCAGTCGATAACGCAATCGACGCCCCGACCGTTTGTGTCTTGCAGAATCTCCTCAAGTGCGAGTTCCGGCTCGAGAGCTGCCTCAGCGCCGATGCTCAATGCCAGTTCGCGGCGATGTTCAATCGGTTCGATTGCCCAAATTCGGCAAACCTTGGAAGCGCGAAGGGCAGCAATTGTCATCAAGCCGATCGGGCCGGCACCTATGACGGCGACATCTTCGTCTGGCCGGATTGATGTGAGGCGAAGAGAATGCAGAGCAATCGCGAGAGGCTCGGCGAGTGTTGCTTCTGCGAACGACATGGTGCTGGGGATTTGAGCAAAGTTGGAGGCCGGAAGATTGATACGCTCTCGGAAGAAGCCGGGATAGTTAGGATTACTGAGGAAGCGAATGTTTGCACAGACGTTATGGTGGCCCGTCAAACAGAATTCACAGTGATAACAGTAGAGAGCAGGTTCGAGTGCTCCGCGATCGCCAATGGCGAGCCCCCTAACACCTGAACCGAGCTGCACGATTGTTCCGGATGGCTCATGCCCGAGAACCATTGGATACACATTGGGCGTACTTCCTACAGAGCCTTCTGAATAGGCGTGCAGGTCGGATCCGCATACGCCTACCGCCTCGATCTCGATCTGCACTTCGCCAGGTCCAGGATCTTCGATGGGCATCTCGGAAATCCGGAAATTGCGTGGAGCGATGAGTTCTGCAACTCTCATATCTATAGAAACGATATTTTATCTGTTTGAAGGGGCAGAAGCGATAGCCCTTGCCGCAAAGGGAGAATCCCCGGAACGACTTGGATTTCGTTCCGGGGATCAGTGTTTTGCTTTGAAGTTGCGCGCTTACCAGACCGAGACCTTGAGGCCGTCGATGTAGGCGGTCACGCTTCCGCTTGAGCCATAGCCGTCAACCTGGAACTGAGTATTGATAACGTCTCCCCAGCCAAGGGACATTGCGCAAAATGCCTTAGCGCCGATGTAGACCTGGGCACCGTCGAACCATATGTAATGGTAGGTGACGTAGCCAGAGCTGTCTCTCGACATGCTGGCCTGAACGTGGTGCCACTTCCCAGTCGACCAATTCCGCGGATTGCAGGTCGTACCGCTCTTGCTCACCCACTTCGGTCGAGGGCTTCCTGCACTACCTGTGTTGACTGTGTAAGCCCAATGCCCGGTCCAGCCGTCACATTGGAACCCCGCCATGATGGTTTGCCCGTTATCCATCGTCTGGTTTACATCGAATTCCAAATTGCCAATTTTGCTGGCGGAACTCGTCAGATACACCCAAGCGTCGTAGAAGATATTTTTCGCGCTTGTGTTGTCAGAAAAAGATACGCTGTAACGTTCCGTGCCGTTGTTCGTGAACGTGGTGTAGAACTTCCGCGAGCTGCCGTATTTGGAAGGTGAGGAAACCATACTCATGCTTCCAGTGGAGGTGCCAGTACCGCCACTGTCATGTTTCGCTCTCCAGCCGCTGAGCGATTCAATCGAGCTCACTGAATCTGCATAAGACGGAACGGATGTGGAGGAAGTCGTAGAGACGCTCGTTGAAGACTTGACAGTAATGGTGATGTCCTTCACGCATGCCGCGCCTCCCGAGCCCCAGGCCTTCACGTGCAGGACGTGCGTCCCAGTGGAAGAGGAGATACTCTTATTGATCGTTTGACTGTACACGACCGTCGTATCACTGCTGTTATCGAACGACCAGCCCATCGATTTCACGGCGGTAGAGGAGCAGGTGGATGCGGAAGCAGAGAGCGTGAAGGGTGAAGAGACGTCGGAGTCGTTCGCGGGGCTATTAACGGTGACACCAGCGAGGGCCGGTAGTGAGAGCGTGAGGGCTGCGGGTAGCGTGACGATCAGGTTTCTGAAGAATTTCATCGAATTCCCTTTGCGATTTGAAGGCACAGATTTCGCCGACTCCCCACTCGCGTTTCGCAAGCGCAGGTCGAACTCGTATTCAGTTGTGAGTGGGCTGGTCTGAGGGCACGTAGGAGATGTACCAGGTCTTACTGCTCAGCAACCTCTAATCGCAGTGCCGGGGTCCGCTCTTCCAAGGACACCGGACTAACTTCATGAAAAACCCGAGGCGTCCGACTGGGGTTCTGTCTGCGGATTTCGTGCGGTCTATCGTCCGCTTTACTTGGCCCAATTCGTCACCAGGTCTTTTTATGACCACAGGCAACTTTTTGTAATGTTCTTGGGCAATACTTTCACACTTTAGTTGTAGCTTCAACGCTAATTAACCGATTTTCCGAAAAAACTTTTACGTGTCAGGCATCTTGGAAATATTTACGTGCATCGAGCAAAAGATACATATTTAGTAGAAAAAAGTTCCTGATTTCGAGCCTCATCCTGCATTAAGTCTTCATCTACATACCTGCGCCAGTCTCGCCCGGGATTCTTTACGCGGCACATCATAGGAGAAAAAGAGGTGGACCGGCATGTGCCCGATCCACCTCAGGACTCCAAGACGGCCCTTACCAGCGGGACATGGTGAACTGATCCAGGTAGAGGGTTGAAGAACCTGTGCCGATTCCGTCGATCTGGAAATTCGCTACCAGCGCACCCAATGCCCATCCCAGTGTGAAATCCGAGTTGACTGTCTTATTGATCGGAGATTCGGCACCGTCGAACCATACTGAGTGGTAGGTCACATTTCCAGAGTCATCGCGGGAGTAGTAGATCTGGATGTGATGCCACGTGTTCCGCGCCCATTTCGCGGGATTGCATGGGACTGTGGACTTGATCCACTTGGGGTCGGGGTGAGTTGGCGTGCCAGCATTCGAGGTGTACTCCCACACGTTGTTATAGCCGGAGCACTGAAATGCGTAGATGACGGTGTCACCGTTTCGCATCACCTGGTTATTGTCCATCTCGAGATTGCTGATCACGCTGTCCGAAGAAATCCACACATGAGCGTCGTAGACGAAGTTCTTAGCATCGGTGTCATTGCCATAGGTGATTGAGTACAGTTCTCCACCGCTATTGGTGAACGAGGTGTGGTATTTCTCCGTCTGGCCCGTAACGGTCGGATCGCTGACCAGCGTCATTGAACCTGTGGACGTTCCTGGCGTAGCTGGATCGTGCTTGATGCGCCAATTCGGAAGCAGTTGGATCTGCTTTTCAACTCTGGCGTATGAGGGGATCGATGGGCCTTTCGAAGAAGTAGAGATCACATAGCTGGCTCGAGCCAATCCACTATTCGAATGGCTGGGAGCTACAGCCATCGCCTGGACGACCATCGATTTTGCGACGGACACAGGGCCCGAATAGCGATATGACGAGGTTGTCGGGGCGGAACCATCAGTGGTGAAGTAGACAGTAGATCCCGAGGTGGATGAACCCATCGACACTGTTTGTGTCGCCGAATACGTTCCGGATGGAAGTGACAACCACGGCGTTGCAGTGGAAGTGCTTGAGATGACGTTGATATTGATAAGCACTTGGTCATTCACCTGCTGTCCCCAGCACTTCACATGCAGGACATGGGCGCCTGATGTGGCGCTCACGGAGGCGGTGAATGAGGTGGGTTCGATCACGGCTGCTCCGCTATCTATTGAGTAGCCCATCGAAACAGCAGTCTTTGAAGCACAAGTCTTCACGCTGGCCGATACCGTGAACGGTGAAGTCAAGGTAGCTCCGGGAGTAGGGGCCGCGACTCTCATGTCGGACCCCGAGGGCGCTGACTGCACGGTGATGTTCAAAAGGACTTCGTCGTGTACTTTCTGTCCCCAGCACTTTACGTGCAAGACATGAGATCCGGGAGCAGCGGAAACTGAAGCGGTGAATGAGGTGGGTTCGATGACGGCTGTGCCGCTATCGATTGAGTAACCCATCGAAACCGCCGGAAGGCCGGCACATGTCGCAGTGCTTGCTGACACTACGAAGGGAGAGGTTACAGTGGCGCCTTTTGAGGGCGAATAAACACTGATGGCTTGCGCGGGCACTGAGAAAGTGGCGAGCGCCAATGCGGCAAAGAACAAAATCTTCATAGGTCAACCTCGAGTGATATGGCGGTACGCGCACTCATGCGGGAACTGCTGTGTGCAATACCGGAACGAACAGCGGGGGGAATTCACTGTCGGTATTTCTAAGGAAGAGCCCAACCGTAACGTCGCATTGTTTTTCGAACATTTCTGCGTTCGACGTGAAGGACCGGTAACAACCTGAGTAGGGTGAGAGCAGGAGCGCTCTTCACTGAGCGAAAAGAATGACCGGAGAACGCGGCCGCATAAGGCGCGGCAGTTCATGTTGCGATGGATCGCACGAAAGCACATCCCGACCATTCCTCACTGGAGCATCAACTTAGATCGGGGCCGAATGTATTACCAAAGGGCCGACACTATCGGTGGGCCCTGCAATACGTTCCAAACGCCAGTCGTGCGAGACATTCTGAAACGGAAATCGCGTTCAATCTCCAGAACAGCGTTCATCCGGTGAGTTGCACGAGAATTGATTGACTATTTGGTAATCAGCATACCCGGTGCGTTAATTGTGAGGAAGATGGAGAGGGTTCTAGAAGTATTACTGAGGTACTTAGGAGGCAGGCAAGCGATGACTATATTGCGATGCCCAATACGGCCCGGCACTGGCCGAGATGATTAGCGAGCTAAATGCAACAACCCCGTCGCAGCCTCATCAATGAGTAACATCGATGCTCTCGCGACAGGGTTGAATGCGATTCTTAACTTCGCGCTTGGTCCTGCTATTGAACGGAGAAATTCACGGTGGTATTCGCCGTTGAGGTACCGCTCGTGCCGGTGACTGTAATCGTGTAGCTTCCCGGCGTCGTACCCGGCGTTCCATTTCCACCGCCGGTGTTGACGGGCGTGCTTGATCCACCGCACCCACTGACGGCATTGAACAGAAATACAAGTAGTAGAGCCCCGATGAGTGATTGCCACCGCCGCCGACGGATTGGGAAGAGAAGGACAGCTGCCGCAAGCGTCTCACTGCCGACAGCGAACCATCGTGGGAACTGAGAGTGCGCACTTGTTGTAGATGGAGCGGTGGTCTTGATCGTGAGTGTCGCGGTTGCCGGCTGACTACCTGAGATCGATGCGGATTGATCAACAATGCAGGTTGGTGCGCTCTGTGCGCCTGCCGGACTAGATGTGACGCGGCAGGTTAGAGAGACTGCGCCAGTAAAGCCATCGCTCGGTGTGATGGTGACCGTAGATGTGCTGGTGCTGCCCGCCTTGATTGTCGTCAGTGGAGTGGTGCTCATCGCGAAAGATGGATTCAGGACAGGCGCTGACGTCTGGCTATTGTAGGTCCAGGTAAGAATCTTCTGGCTTGATGAGAGGCCACCTGTTCCGCCCGTCAATCCGACGTAGGCTGTCTTTCCACCAACAGTCGTAGGGATGTCGATTTTCTGAGACATCGTGTATGTCTTGTTCGATACGTAATCGAACAGCTTCAACGTGAGCATAGTGCCGTCATAAGTCAGGTCGGCTTGAATCGAATCTCCGCTGTTCAGCTGAATGCCGCTTGAAGTTATATCAATAGATGGCAAGACAGGCGCATCGCCGTTTGTGTATATGCCCGTCGAATTGGCACCTTCTCCATTGAAATCGTAGAAATTGAATTTGACTGCGACGCTTTTAGTAATGCCTTCATAGCCAAGGCCGCTTGAATTGCCGCCGAGCGCAGCAGCGCCTTGCGGAGAATTCTGGATGCAGAAGGTAAAGCCGTTCGCCTTGGCATCTCCAGTGATTTGAAACTCGAAGGATGTCGTGAATGCCTGAATGTCAACCGGGGTAGTCCAGAAGACACTTCCGGCCTGGTTCAGCCCGCCGTTCGTTAGCTGAAGACGAGAGTCGTTGCTGGCCGTCGCACTTCCGTTGAGCATCAAGCCCGTCGTGGATGAGAAGCCCTGACTGAAGTCAATGGAGGTCGCGGGGTTCTGAATCGTGTATAACCCACTAGCGATATTCGAGTCCCGAAGCGCTGGGTCCATCGCGATCGCCTTGATGGTCTTGGTTGTCGCCACCTGTATAGGGGTGGAGAAAACAACCGAAGAAACTGTCGGGGGTGTCCCGTCGGTTGTGTAGTAGATCTTCGCGTTTTGATCGGTATCGGACAATGTGACGGACTGCGTCGAAGCGTAGGTGCCGGGCGAAGGCGTGAAAGTGACTGTTGGCGTCTGATCACTAAACGTAAAGTCGGCGGTGCTCACCGCGCTTTGCAAATAGTTCGGCGCACTTGCGATGGCCTTGACGGTTGTGTTTGTGCTAACGGCGAAGGGAGCGCTGTAGACGGTTGATGTGGAAGTTGGAGTAGAACCGTCGAGAGTGTAGTAAATGGTGGACGATGCAGTGGTGCTGGAGAGGGTCACGCTCTGACTAGTTGAGAAGGTTCCGCCATTGGGCGAGATCACCGGCGCTGCTGCTGTGTCTTGTTGGTTAAGGAGACCGTAGACATCGATCTCTCCGTTCGTAGCGACATAGACCTTGCCATTGGTAATAACCGGAACGGAGTAGCGGTTGGCCGGCCCCGCGGTATCTCGCGAGGAGTTGTCGCTCTGGTAGATTGATTTGCTCAGATCATTCGCGTCCCATGCATAGAGAACGGCTGGCCCCTTGGTGTCGAACTGGTCTGCACGCACTGCCCATGCGATACCGTTTTGGGTTCCATTCGATGAAATCGAAAAACTTGGGCTTGGCGCTCCCCATGTGGTGCTCGTCTTGCTATCGGGCTGAACATTCATGACGCCGGAATTCATCTTGAACATCATGCCCACGTTGTCTCTCGCCCAGAGATAGACGTTCCCGTTCCAATAGGCAGGGGTCGCCCAGAGTCCTTTTGCTTGCGGGATCAGCCCGGAGATGTCCTGCAGCGCATTGGTATTTGAAGTGGCTCCTGAGGCATAACCACCCAGATTGTCGCGATCAAGGACGATTATGCGTCCTTCTTTTCCAACCTGTACGAGCACATGTGGATGCGTACCTTGCTGGTCGGGAACCATCAGAATTCCACCTGATCCAAGATCCCAATCGCTATTGTTTAGGGTCTGATAGTTGAAGGGTGTAAATGCATCGATCGGTGTGATGTCACCATTTGCAAGGCTGAAAGCAACAACGCTTTCGCCAAACGCGCTACCTGCATTGAACGGCGGCGATGTTCGCGTGCCGTTTCCGGTCACCAAGAACATTCGGCCACCCGGCGCACCATCATCAATTGGGAGACCCGCGCCGGAGGCCCAGATTCCGGCACCGTAGTTATTCGGACTGAGACAGAGAACGGCGTGTTGAGCGAGAGTGGTGGCGCTATACGAGAAGAGCCATCCGTGCCAGGGGCCCTCGTCGCCATGAGCAGCAAATCCGATGTAGACGTAGCCATTGTGGAGTGCGAGGGCGGGCCGTTGGTTTTCCCATAGAGGGCTGAACGCTAGCTGGCCGCCCGAGCTGCCATTGCCTGTACCGGCAACTGTTGCTTTGATTTCAACGGGACTTCCCGATCTTTCAGCGCCGCTGGTGATGTCGATGGCGTGAAGACGTGCGAAGTGAGAGCCGTTCTCCTTGGTATTGCTGACGACGTACATGGTATTGGTCGCGGGATCGATTACGGGAGTTCCGGTGATGCCAATGGTGGGAGCGACATCTGGTGATCCTGTGTCCTGCCAGGGAATGGCGGTCGCGCCGGAGGCGGCACCGTGGTCAGTTGCCGCGAGGCTTACCTTCCAGATGGGACCTGAATTCGAGCCTCCATTTGAATCGGCGTCGAACGCATACATGCTGTCGTTTGAGGTTTCGATGAAGAGGACGTTGTGGGTCTGTCCGTCACTCATTTTCAGATTAGGAACATAGAGTGGTTGCGGATAAACACTGCTGTCCACTTTGACTGAGAAGAGCTTTCCGAATGATGTGGGGTTCACATTCGAAAGTGTGAGCGCTGTCTCAGAAGTATTCTGTCCGGCATGGGTCTGATCGTAACGCCACGTCAAGACAGGAACCGGGGAAGGAGCTTGAGCGAGCACTGCGGTTGTGGATCCACAAATAATTGACAAGATGACGACGCAAAGCATCTGAATAAGCGGCGCTGTTCTCTTATGTGAGAAAGCTGCAGAAGTGGTCGGGAGGGATAAAAAAGAAGGAAGTTCGGACATGCGCAAACACCTGCAATCAGCAAGAAGGGATGAACAACGTTTCGTCAGCTGAAGAAAAAGGGGAGCAGACGGTACAGCAAAGCGACGGAGATCTCGTCGCGAAGGGCTGGTGAGGTATTGAGCGGGATGCGTGTCACTTCCCGACAAGTGCCAGCCAGCTAGAAATTGGTGGACCAACTCAGAGTCTCTTCTGATCCTGCACCAGGGTTGAAGAGTGCCCTCTAGACACACACGCCTTTACGGATATCAACACGCCACAGGAGATTTCGATGGTTCGTACTTACGTTCCGGTTGCTTGAATTGCGGGCAATCGACGCGGGCAGGCGGGTTGGGTCACAATAATGTCAAATGTCGACCCGTTCTCCGGAAAGTTTTGCTCGTTCATGCGACGTGTCAATACGAGGCCTGCGCGGGCCGGGCATCTGCAGGAGATTATGGCTGCTGCATTTAGCCCCGCTTGCTCTCTTGCTATGCATTCCTATGGACTCACAACAGTCCCGTCCGACGGCCCCGCCTGGAGTCGCCTGGCGAGTGATCGGGGCGTGGCACATTGCGGGAAAAGAGAACGCAATATCAGACGGCGATGCAGTTCTTCCCGGTTCACTTTTAGAGCCCGTGAAAGGTGCGGGTGATCACTCGATCACCGTGTTGCTGCCCGACGGTCAACGAATACTCTGCGAATGTTTCACTTTCCGGGATTGTGAGCGGGGCTTCCGAGTGCCGCCGCTCTATCGGACTCCGACGTCAACTGCCGTGGATCTGCTGATGCGCGTAAACGCCATGTCGAAACGCTCCAAGGACTCTGAGACGGCGAAACAGCGAGAAGACTCGGCAGCTTCACACGACGAAGCGGTCGCTTCAATTGGAGCTGACAAAACGATCGAAATTGCCGGATTGGCAGCTGACCTATCTGACGGAATCTACTCTTATGAGGCAGTATCGCTCTCTCATCCAGTCGAGAAGCGATTCGGGAGCAAGTTCGAGAAGCATGGAAGATCGGTCCGATTGTCGATTCCGTCTGAGGGTCTATTCGAGATTCGCATTTCCGATCGTCTGAATACCCCGCGCATCGACCTGCTGCTTGCCGCCCTTCGTCGACCACGCGCGGCGAGAGTATTCAAGTCCTATAAGGAGGTTGAAGAGCTTCTGAAGGGCTGGAACGAGGCCTATCAGGGCTGGCCAATCCACGATTTTAGACGAGATTATCTTCGATCTGTAATGCTAGGCATCGGGCCAGCACTGCGCACCTCCGCGCCTCCATCTGACGAGAGCGGGGTACAGTTTGCGGATGTGGCGCGAGAGCCTCGGTTCAGGCCCGAGCCTGGTGTATTCAAAACAGATACGGAAGTCGTGCTCGAATCCGATACTGCTGGCGCGACTATTCACTACACGGTCGACGGATCGCAACCGCTAGATGGAGCAGCCGTTTATCGCGCGCCGATCATCGTCAAAGGAACGGCCCTGACCATTAAGGCATTCACGAGCGCGGAAGGGATGAAAGACAGTCCCGTTGTGACGGGAATTTTCCGAATAGGCGATTGAGCGTCGCAGGCATCTCAGCGGGTAGATTAGACAATCTAAGAAGTAAACCTGTGGTGTGAGCCTTCCCTGCTCCTGCCACAAGGCCCGAAGGTCTCATCATCCTCTGATGTCATATCGACTGAGTTTTTCAAACTGCCTGCATTGGTGCGAGTGGAGAACTGCGCCCATTTCTGCGCGGGCTTACTGTTCTGCGCGCTGAAAACAGCGCGACGTGGACGAGGAAGGCTTTCCTGTGCCGCTACAGTTTCATAAGCTCCGTCGACTGGTTTCCCTTGAATTGCTGGGGCTCGCAACTGCTTTGTTGATTGCTGGATGTGGCGGGGTGAGCGGTAAAATCACCAGCGCTGCTCCAACGGTCAGCATTTCTGCGAATCCGACGACTATCGCCGCGGGAGCCGCTTCGACTCTATCTGTGAGCGCGGCCAATGCATCGAAGGTGACGATCACGGGCTCGGATGGTAGTTCCTACACAATGCCCGAAGCGGGCGGAACCCAGAGTGTGAATCCGACTGCTACGACGACCTACACCGCGAGCGTCGCGGGGCCCGGAGGCTCGGCGACTGCGACCTCGACGGTGACTGTATCGTCATCGGGCGCTGGGACGCCGAAGATCACAATCGCTGCGAATCCCGCATCGATCACGGCAGGAAGCTCTTCGATCCTCACTGTTGTTGCTACAAATGCGACCGGGGTATCGATTACTGGTTCTGACGGTAGCAAATACACACTTGGCGCGACTGGCGGCACGCAGGCAGTCACTCCCGCCGCGACAACGACCTACACGGCCAAGGCAAACAGCAGCGGAACCAGCGCTACCGCGACAGCTACGGTAACCGTGACAGCCAATCCAGCTCCAACAATTCAAATTACGGCCAATCCAACGTCCATCACGGCCGGTCAGGCTTCGACCATTACGGTGACTGCTGTGAATGCAACTGCGGTGACGCTCACCGGAACAGATGGGACTACGTACAACTTCGACAATAATGCAGCGGGCGGCACTCAGCAGGTGAGCCCCTCGACCACGACAACGTATACGGCCTCTGCGACAGGAGCAGGGGGGACGGCTTCGGTGCAAACTACGGTTACCGTAACCTCCAATCCCGTCCCCACGGTTTCGATAACGGCGAATCCCAAAACCATCATCGCCGGCAATACGTCGACGCTCACAGTTGTGGCAGCTAATGCAACGCAAGTTGTTGTGACGGGCTCGGACGGAAGTACGTATAACCTTCAGGCCACAGGAGGATCTCAGGCCGTCACTCCGTCAGCCACCGCCGCCTATACTGCGACAGCAACGGGATCTGGCGGCACCGCAAAGGCATCAGCTTCTGTGACTGTCGGGGCGCCGGGAACTGTTCAGGCGATCGATCATGTCATCTTCCTGCTCCAGGAGAACCACTCATTCGATAACTACTTCGGCATGCTTAATCCCTATCGAGCTGCCAACCACTATGACGTCGGCGAGGACGGAGTTCAATACCTTGTGGATGGAATCGATGACAAGCTGAGCACGATCAGCAACCTTGACGACGAGGGAACGGCGTATCCGTTGTTCAAGCTGAAAAGTACCTGCATCGATGACGAGTCGTCTGACTGGCTATCGAGCTGGGGCGACGTCAACAGGTACGACTTCAAGGATACTCGTCCGATTCGGATGGATGGATTCGTACATACGTCCGAGGGTTTTGCGAAGAGCTGTGCCGCCAGTGGCACCTGCTCAGGTGAATTTACTGATCTGACCGGCCGGCGTGGAATGGGGTACTACGACCAGAGTTTTCTGAACTACTACTACTTCATGGCTTCGCAGTTCGCGATTTCCGATCGCTGGTTCTCGCCGATGGCAAGCAAGAGCGTTCCGAACCGGCTGGTTACATTCACAGGAGGCACGTCGCAGGGATTAGTACACGATCCCGGTGGTAACGATCATCTGCCCCAGCTGAATATCCCGAACATCTTTCAGGAACTCGATCAGGCGAAAGTTTCATGGAAGATCTACTACACGGTTACAGAAGGATACTGTCTGAGTGAAGATGACTGTCTTGTCTCAGGCAAGAACGCCTATCCTGCCACGCACTTCTCCAATCTCACCTACTCGTATCGCTACATCAACGGCAAAGCGGGTGGCTGTGTTGTACCGACACAGCCATCGAGCGTCGTCGGCGATTCGACGAACTCCTTCTGTATCGATCCCACGCACATCGCGCCTCTTGACCAGTACTACGCGGATCTGAAGGATGGCACGCTGCCTAGTTTCGCGTTCATTGAGGCGGGCTACGGGCAAAATGACGAACACCCAGGCTCGAAGCAGCCAGTTACGTTTGGACAGATTCAGGTGGCGAAAATCGTGAACGCCCTCATAGTCAGCTCATCGTGGAAGGACTCAGTCTTCTTCCTCAGCTACGACGAGGGCGGCGGCCCCTATGATCATGTTCCGCCGGTTCCGGGCCATTCCAACGACTTCACTTCTGCTTCGATGGGCGCCATTCCGGATATTTCTTCCATAGCCGTGAATCCTGATACAGACCCGGCATACTTTCCATGTGTGCCGACTACCACCCCGGATTATCACTGCGATCTCTATGCGAAAGACCCTGGTGCCGATCCGGCTGATGCAGCCGCTCTCCATGGGTTCGGTGCTCAGATCGGGTTCCGCGTTCCAAACATGGTGATATCTCCGTTCACGCGGAAGCACTACGTTTCTCACATCCCGATGGACCACACCGCGATCATCAAGTTTGTCGAGAACCGGTTCATCGGTCCCTCTGCGCACTTGACCGCGCGTGATGCTGCGCAGCCCGATCTGCTGGACTTCTTTGACTTCAAAGCCGTTCCGTGGGCCACACCACCTTCCGGCATTCCAACCCCATCGAGCGTAAGCGCCTGTACGCCGGCTGATATGGGACCCTGAGCTAGGTTGGATAGAGTGTTCGCCGCGTCAGCTAACGGGCTTGTTTCAGAATCTGCACGTCTCGCGAGTTGCTCTGCAGCAGAACTGGCATTCCGCCGCTGATTGGTGAGCTCTGTACAGCGGACAAACGTGCTCCGATCACATCGTCAAAGACGAGCGTCGGCCGGGCTTCTCCCGGAGTCGCCGTGAACGTCACGTCGCTCAGCCTAAGATCGCGAACGTGCCGCACGTATAGCCCCGAAGCGGGAAGCATTCCAAACATTCGGGCTTCAGGGTAAGCGGCTTCCTTCTCCGGTATTGCGCGTTTCACTAAGTCTAAGTGGCCTTGAAGCGTGTTCTCAAAGCGAATGTGAGACAGCGATACGTCGCGCACCTCCATTCCGGGAAGCCCGGTGATGGAACTGGGCACCAGCGTTTCTGTCGCCTGCACGTTTTCGATACTCACGTTGCGGAGTCCGTGCTGCGGGTAGTCGTGAACACGTTTGCGATTTCCGAGGCGGATGAAGATCGGTGTGCGGCTTCGCTGCATCATGATGTTCTTCACGACGACGCCATCTATCCAGCCGCCGTCCACGACCTCGAGAGCAACGCCAGCTATCACTCGCTCCCTGTAAGGAACCTCGTTATTGAACACGATGGAATCTGAGAAGGTGATGTTTTCGAATCCGCCTTCGGTTTCCGTGCCAATTTTGAATCCGTTACAGCAGGTGGAGAGTTGGCAGTTTGTCACGACAACGTTTTTCACAAGACGAGGCTCGGGTCCGAAGGGATTCTGGCTCTTCAGGCAGATCGCATCATCGCCGGTTTCAATTGAGCAGTTTGAGATTGTGACATTCTGGGATCCTGTGATGTCGATTCCGTCTGTATTGGGTCCGTTGACTGGGTTCTTGATCGAGATTCCGTGCATCTCCACGTTGTCGCAGTTGATAGCGTGGAGCGTCCATCCTGGCGCATTCTCGATGTGAACGTCCTGAATCGTGAGGTGCGCGCAATTCACGAACAGCAGCATCGGGCTTGGTCGGCCGCCCTTCTTTGGAGCGAGATCGTGCGAGGCCACGCCGGCCCATTGCTGGTCCTCCGGAGGCTGGGCTTTGTCCGAAGCCTCCCAGAACCTCGGTCCCTGCCCGTCAATGCGTCCGGTGCCGGAGATTGTCACGTCATTTGCATTCATTGCAAAGATCAGGTGACGCGGGTTTGGGCCATGGTGACTGGAAGAGTCTGAATCGAACTTGTAATCGTCCATAGATGCGCTGCCGAGGAGAACACTTCCTTCAGCGAAGTTCAGATTCACCTTGCTCTTCAATTCGATCAGGCCGCTGAGGAAATTTCCCGCAGGCACAACGACCGTTCCACCTCCTGCCTGGAAGACTTCATCAATGGCGCGCTGAATAGCTCTTGTACTCAGAGTCTTGCCGTCCGGCTTTGCCCCAAATTCAAGAATGTTCCTGGATGCCGGAGCTGCGCTCGCGCATCGAGGTCCGAACGCCACCATGCCGCCCATAACCGGGAGAGTGGTGCATAGGAAGTCTCTTCTGTACATTGATACCTCTCGTGGTTTGATGAACCCGAGAAGGTGGGCAGATGCTGACCGGGATCGTTTCTTTCAGAGAGCCTTGGCGTGTCGAAGCGAAGTTGCAGCCGGCGTGATGAATCGACTTTGGCCGAGGCATTTTCCTCTGCTTCGCGATTTGCAATAACTGTTTATAGATCAGCAATATCGGTAGTTATTGACAGCCGGGTTCACAAGCCCTAGGATGCCCTCACTGGAGCAGTACAAGTTGTAATTTGACGGAGTGTTCAGATGAGCCTTCGCGACTTCTTATCGAAACAGTTCATTGATGTCATCGAGTGGGTTGAGCCCGATGACGGCATCCTTGCCTATCGATACCCCATGCAGGATCGGGAGATTCAGAATGGCGGCAAGCTCACGGTGCGCGATTCGCAGATGGCTGTATTTGTGAACGAAGGCCGAGTCGCTGATGTGTTCGCGCCGGGTCTCTACACGCTGAATACGCAGACCCTGCCAATTCTCACTTATTTAATGAACTGGGATAAGGCGTTCAAGTCACCTTTCAAGTCTGACGTGTACTTCTTTTCGACGCGACTTCAGACAAACCAGCGCTGGGGTACTCCGAATCCGATTACGATTCGTGACAAAGAATTCGGTGCCGTAAGGATTCGAGCTTTCGGAATCTACACCTATCACATTGTTGATCCGAAAACCTTCTATACCAAGATCAGCGGCACGCGCGATCTATACACCGTGCCTGAACTGGAAGGGCAGCTGCGCAACACGATTGTCGGCCGCATGACCGACACCTTTGCGAACAGCCAGGTGCCGTTCCTCGACATGGCAGCCAACCAGGTGGCGATGGCAGACAAGCTGCTTGCATCGCTGAAGCCGGGGTTTGCTGAATACGGGCTTCTTCTCGACAGTTTCGTCGTCGAAAATCTTTCGCTTCCAGATGAACTGCAGAAGATCCTCGACCAGCGCATCGGCATGAATATGGTGGGCGACATCGGACGCTACACGCAGTTCGAGGTGGCACAATCGATTCCTATCGCAGCGGCAAATGAGGGTGCAGGAACAGCGGGGATAGGTGCGGGACTTGGCGCAGGGGTGGCGATGGGGCAGGTGATGATGGATGCACTGAGGAAGCCGGGCTCATCGCAACCTGATCCTGGTGCTGAGTCTGCAGCCACGGGGGCCGAGACTAAATTTTGCACGAACTGCGGCAAATCAATCCCGAAATCGAGCAAGTTCTGTCCCGAATGCGGTCATCCGCAGCAATAGTTTCGAAACAGATCTATGAATGGAACTGAGTGGATTGTGGATGCACAAGGGTGCAGTGAGGACGCCCTTCGCAGCCTGACAAGGTTGCGCAGCTTATTTGCGCAGATCGTATCGGATCTCGGGCTGCGTACTATCGGCGAGACGCACTGGCATCAGTTTCCCGGAACGGGCGGGATTACCGGGCTCTGCCTGCTATCGGAATCTCACCTGACCTGCCACACTTTTCCCGAATTTGGATCGCTGTGCCTGAATCTGTTCTGCTGCGTGCCGCGGAGGCGATGGGATTTCGAATCTCAGATGACGGCCCGCTTTCTCGCGACATCAATCCGGGTGAGCAGCATTGAGCGTGAATACTCGTCGGCGGTCGTTCTTCCTGAAGAGCATGGCGCGGCTGGGGAGAGGCGATGATGCAGCCGACCGCGAACTGCCCAAACTGCGGCGCAAAGATCGCGTTTCGCTGGTCGGGCAGCGTGCAGACGGTGTGCGACTTCTGCAAATCCATATTGATTCGGACAGACCTTGATCTTCAAAAGGTCGGTCAGGTTGCAGATCTTCCTTCCAGCAGTTCTCCTATCCAGATCGGGACCGAAGGCATCTTCGGCAAACACTCCTTCTCGGTAATTGGCCGCATCATTTACGCATACGATGAGGGAAATTGGAATGAATGGCACTTCGTAACGAATGATGGGACAAGCGGTTGGTTGTCAGATGCGCAGTTGGTCTACGCAGTAACGTTTGCTGCCGGCGCACAGAATCTGCCGCGTGAGTGCAAAGTCGGCCAGCAGTACACATGGAACAACCAGACCTACATCGTCAGCACGATTACAAAAGCATATTACCGCGGAGTGGAAGGGGAACTGCCGTTTGAGTATTGGGATAAGTCCGACGTCGAGTTCGTCGATCTGATGTCGCAAACCGAGAAGTTCGCGACGATCGACTACAGCGACGATCCACCGCTGCTTTTCCTCGGCGAGACGGTGGAGTTCGAAAGTCTCAAGCTCAAGAACCTTCGCACCTTTGAGGGTTGGTTGTGAGCGCGGGCGGGCCAACGCCTGCGGGAGCGCCGCAGGTCGGATCGCTGAATTGTCCAGGCTGCGGCGCAAGCATGACGGTGCGATCTTTCGGAAATGCGGTCACGATCGTCTGCGAGAGCTGCCACTCGGTGTTGGACGCGCAGGATCCGAAGTTGAGGATTCTGCAGCAATTTCATGCGGCGACGAGTGAGGATCCGCCTCTTATCCCGCTAGGCTCGAGAGGATCGATTCGTGGCGTTCTGTATGAGGTTATCGGCTTTCAGCGCCGCACAATCGAGGTAGAAGGGATCTCGTACAGCTGGCATGAATATGTTCTTTTCAATCCGGCAAAGGGTTTTCGTTATCTCACCGAATACGACGGACACTGGAACGATGTCAGCATCCTGCGCGCACTGCCGGATGTAAGCGCGGGCGGCACAACACTGAAATATCTTGGCGAAACCTATCGCCATTTCCAGACCGCGGATGCTGCGACGGCCTATGTACTGGGAGAATTTCCATGGCAGGTGCGGGTTGGCGAGATTGCTCGGGTATCGGATTTCGTTTCACCGCCCCGCGTAATCTCCTGCGAAGGCAGCGACAAGGAAGTTACCTGGTCGATCGGTGAGTATCTCGCCGGCCGTGACATCTGGAAGGCATTCAAACTCCAGGGTGATCCGCCGGTCCCAAATGGAATCTACGAAAACCAGCCGTCTCCAATGAGTTCAAACGTGAAGGGCGTGTGGACTCTTACGGCAATGTATCTCATTCTGCTTCTGTCGCTCGCAGTGGGCGTCTACCTCATGGAGAGCGATGAGCAAGTCTTCGAGCAGACCTTCGAGTTCAATAGCAGCGGAGGAGGAGAAGCGTCCTTTGTCACGGACGTCTTCCAGTTAAAGGGGCGCACATCCGATGTTGAGCTGACCACGAATGCGGGGGTCGATAACGACTGGATTTATCTGAATTACGCTCTCATCAATCAGGACACGGGGAATGCTTATGACTTCGGCAGAGAAGTGAGCTACTACCACGGGTACGACTCCGACGGTTCGTGGTCTGAGGGCAAGACGACGAACACGGTGACGATCCCCAGTGTTCCAGCGGGGAACTACTATCTTCGCATCGAGCCGGAGAGCGATCCAAATCGTGGTTTGATTCGCTACTCTGTGACTGTGAAGCGCGACGTTCCGCAGGCCAGTTTCTTCGGCTTGGCTGTTCTGGCCCTCCTTGTTCCGGCGGGCCTGGTCACCTGGAGATCGCTCAATTTCGAGCACCTTCGCTGGGCAGAAAGCGATTACGCCAGTCCGCCCGGCGGTTCTCTGTTGAATAGTGTCGAAAGCCTTGCCGACGCGTTCAAATCATCGGGGGAGGACGAATGATACGGAATTTCTTCCTGGTATACGGGCTTTTCGTTCTGGCGGCGGTCTCAGCTGCAGAATACCGCGGTTGGAGCCTTAACCGCGTCACTCAAGTGCTGAACGTACCGAGGTCAGTTCGCGACAATCCGGGGTCATACCGTTCTGTTTACGGTTCCTACCACCACTACACGGGAGGCAAGTAATGAGCGTCCAGATCAACAACGTGGTGAATGCGATCGTTTATGCAGCAATTGGCATTGTGATTTTTGGCGGAGCATTTCTGGTACTCGATAAGATCACTCCATACAACTTGTGGAAGGAGATAGTGCAGGAGCATAATCTCGCACTGGCAATCCTTCTTGGCGCCATGTCCCTTGGCTTATGCGTGATTATCGCGGCAGCCGTTCACTAGCGTGGGAATCCTCCTCTTCATCACTGTTCTCCTGATCGCTGCTTGCGGGCTCATCTATGAGCTCGTGGCCGGTACTCTCGCCAGCTATCTGCTCGGCGACAGCGTTCTCCAGTTCTCAACGATCATTGGCTGTTACCTGTTTGCAATGGGCATCGGGAGCGCTCTTTCCCGCTATATCGATCGCGGCCTGGCATACCGTTTTGTTTGGATCGAACTGCTTCTGGGGGTTGTCGGAGGATTTTCCTCGGCGCTGCTCTTTCTGGCATTTGCCTACTCTCAGGGTTTCCAATTCCTGATGTATGCGCTGGTAATCGTCATCGGCGTTCTCGTCGGGCTGGAGATCCCCTTATTGATGCGGATTATCCGGGATCGCTATCGCTTTCGAGACGTCGTTGCGCATGTTCTTACGTTCGACTATCTCGGGGCCCTGGGCGCGTCGCTTCTCTTTCCAATCCTATTGGTCCCCCATTTGGGTCTTGTACGCTCGGCGATGCTCTTCGGCATTCTGAACGCTGGTGTTGCACTCTGGAGTACGTTCATCTTCGCGAACCAACTGGCGAGGACCGCGGTTCTACGCATCTTCTGCATCACTGTCCTCGCCGCTCTCTGCGTAGGGCTTGCTGAGGCCAAACGCATCACCCAGGCAGCAGAGGACAATATCTATGCCGACGAGATCATCTTTGCGCGCGACACGCATTACCAGCACATTGTTCTCACCCGGTTCAAAGACGATATCCGCCTGTTTCTGAACAGTCATCTTCAGTTCAGCTCGCGCGATGAATATCGCTATCATGAGGCGCTGATTCATCCCGGATTGTCGGCAGTCCCAGCGCCCCGCAGGGTATTGGTTCTTGGCGGAGGCGATGGTCTTGCCGTTCGGGAGATTCTCAAATACCCGCAGGTAGAGAGCGTGACGTTGGTCGATCTTGATCCGGAGATGACCAGACTCTTCTCGACGAACCCGATGCTCACCGGGCTCAACCAGAAATCTTTCCTGTCACCCAAAGTTCATGTGATCAATGCCGACGCCTTTCCCTGGGTGGACTCTAACGCCGACAGCTTTGATTTCATTGTGATTGACTTCCCGGATCCCACAAACTACTCGCTTGGCAAGCTATATACCACTGCGTTCTACAGGGCGGTCGCGCGGCACCTTAGCGAGCAGGGCCTAATGGTAGTTCAAAGCACATCTCCGATGTTTGCCCGCGATTCGTATTGGTGCATCGCGGAGACAATCAAGCGATCGGGCATGATGATCTCTCCCTATCATGTCTATGTCCCATCGTTCGGCGAATGGGGATTCGTGCTTGCGGGACATCACGAATACAGAACGCCCGCGACGCTGCCGAATGGGCTCCGGTTTATTGACCTCAAGGGCGTGCCAGCCTTGTTCCAGTTCCCCCCGGATATGGCGCCACTCTCAATGCCGCCGAACCGTTTGAATGATCAGGTGCTTGTCCATCTGTATGACAAGGACTGGAAGGACATCAGCCATTGACGGTCTCGCGCCGCTCATTCATTCAATCGGCAGGGTTCTCGCTTGCGGGACTCTCGATGAAGAGCGAGTCAAAGATCGCCGGCGGCTTTGTGAATGAGTCGTTTCAGCAGGGACACCTGCTCCGCGACCGCGCGGCGTTTCCAGCGACGAGACGAATTGAAAAGACACAGATCGTCATCGTAGGCGGCGGAATTGCCGGTCTCAGCGCTGCATGGCGTCTGCAGAAGCGAGGCTTTCATGATTTCATTCTTCTTGAAATGTGCGACCAGGCAGGCGGAAACTCGCGATGGGGCGAGAATGACATTACCGCTTATCCATGGGCTGCTCATTATGTACCGGTGCCGGGCCGTAAAGCAGTATACGTTCGCGAACTCTTCGAAGATCTCGGAGTGCTTAGAGACGGCAAATGGGAAGAGCGCTACCTTTGCTTTACTCCGCAGGAGCGGCTGTTCCTGTATGGGCGCTGGCAGGAAGGAATTGAACCTGCGGTCGGCCTCACACAGAAGGATCGAGATCAGTTGCGGCGTTTTGAGGATCAGATTCATGCTTTTCGCGCGACCGGAAAATTCACTGTGCCCATGGAGGTAGGGCTCTCAGAAGACACTGAGAGCCTGGATCGCATTTCCTTTGCCGATTGGCTGCGCGAAGAGCGAATGGATTCGCGAATCTTCAACTGGTATATGAACTACTGTTGCCGTGATGACTACGGGGCAATGACAGATCAGACCTCGGCCTGGGCTGGAATCCAATACTTTGCATCGCGAGAGCCGGAAGAGAAAGGACCGCTTACCTGGCCTGAAGGAAATGGATGGATTGTTCGCAGATTGCTCGAACGCATGGGATCGTTCGTACGAACAGGTCAGATGGTACACAAGATTGTGCGGAGCGGTCGCGGCGTAAGAGTTTTCGCAGGCGACACTGGTTACGATGCCGCGTTTGTCATTTTCGCGGCGCCTACCTTCCTCGCACCGTATCTCATCGATGGATTAGCACCTTTGCGCACCTTTGAGTACTCTCCATGGCTGACGGCGAACCTGACGCTTGATCACTTGCCCAAGAACTATGGCATCGATCCGACCTGGGATACCGTCTTCATGGAATCCCCGACCCTTGGCTATGTTGACGCGATGCATCAAACACTGCGCACTCACGTGGACCGAACGGTATGGACCTTCTACTGGGCGCTGGCGGCAGGGTCCCCGTCCCAAAACCGGCGGTCTCTCCTCAGCACTGACTGGAACTATTGGAAAGAGGCAATTCTCCACGACCTTGAACGTGTCCATTTGGATATCCGGCAATGCGTGTCGCGAATCGACATTATGCGAATGGGGCACGCCATGGCGCGTCCCACGGTCGGGTCCATCTTCTCTTCCGAACGAAGGAACCTTGCAAGGCCGCAAGACCCGATTCTGTTTGCAAATTCCGACCTGAGCGGGTTCTCGATTTTTGAGGAGGCACAATATCGCGGGGTGGTGGCCGCAGAACACGCATTGCATCGGCTTTCATACATAAGCCGCCCCGAGCAGTTTTCGCGACTACGCGACGCTGAATCTGCCAAATAAAGCGATTTATTCCCTTGTACATTCACTAATTTCGTTTGTATAGTCGAGAGTTTGAGGAAAGACCATGTCGAGAATCAACCCATACGTTGTGCTTCTTACGCTCATTGCCACTCTGGGCGGTTTGCTTTTTGGATATGACACGGCCGTGATCAACGGCGCAGTAGGCAGTCTGAAGGCCTATTTTGTCGATCCAAGATTCGCAGACCTCGCCAACCCCGCCCAGGCAAACGCCGCGAATTCGCTTCTCGGCTTTGTGGTATCAAGCGCTTTGATCGGCTGCATTATCGGTGGGCTGATCGGCGGCTGGGTAAGTACCAACATCGGACGTAAACGGGGATTGATTATCGCGGCCGTTCTTTTTCTGGTTTCGGCTCTCGGAGCAGCCGCTCCAGAGTTTCCTTTTGCAGCAATCGGACATGGCGGACCAGGGTACATGACGAACTTTGTCATCTACCGGATCCTCGGCGGGATCGGCGTGGGGCTGGCTTCGATGCTCTCTCCGATGTATATCGCAGAGATTGCACCACCCAAAGTCCGGGGCAATCTCGTGGCATGGAATCAGTTCGCAATTATATTCGGGATGCTCGTGATCTACTTCGTCAATTACGGGATCTCAAGAGCGGGTAGCGGTGATGCATGGCTCAATTCGATCGGCTGGCGCTATATGTTTCTTTCCGGCAGCATTCCGGCGGGCCTGTTCCTGATTCTGTTGATTTTTGTGCCTGAGACCCCGCGCTATCTCATGTTGAAGGGTAATGAGAGCGGAGCGCGAGCTGTTCTCGCTAAACTGGTGACCAAAGAAGAGGGCGAAAAGGAGCTTTCCGAGATACGAGCGTCGCTAGGGAAACATCACTCGGGCAAGCTGTTCTCATTCGGCGCCCTCGTTATCATTATTGGCCTGATGCTGTCCGTGTTTCAGCAGTTCGTTGGCATCAACGTGGTTCTCTACTATGCCACGGATATCTTCCAGGGTATGGGCATGACGACCAATGCCTCTCTGCTTCAGACCATCATCGTCGGCGCGGTGAACCTCACGTTCACTGTCGTTGCCATTTTGACTGTTGATCGTTTTGGGCGGAGGCCTTTGCAGATTTTCGGAGCGCTGATCATGGCTGTCAGCATGGTCGCATTAGGAAGCGCATTCTGGCTTGGCGGCAAAGGGATGCTTGCTTTGATAAGCATGCTGGTCTATACCGCTGGCTTCGCTGTTTCATGGGGGCCTGTAACCTGGGTGTTGCTGAGTGAGATCTTCCCAAACCAGATCCGCGGCAAGGCTATGGCTCTGGCGGTTGCGATGCAGTGGATAGCCAACTATCTCGTTAGTTGGTCATTCCCGATCCTCGACAAGAATCCGTATCTTGTGAATCACTTTCATCACGGATTTGCTTATTGGATCTATGGCGTGATGGGTATCCTTGCGGCGCTCTTCATGTGGAGAATGGTCCCGGAGACAAAGGGACGCACGCTGGAACAGATGGAATCGTTGTGGAGGGATCACCGCATCTAGCGTTTGGTTCGATTCGTCTGATAGAGGTCTCGCGAGCCCCGTATAGGCTCGATGATCCCGCGATGATCTACTCACATCGTAGATGATATTACGAGCGATATCACTCTAATAGTACTTATCTTCCAAGGTACGGAGACAACTGCAAATTGCGCATCAACGCTCAGAGCTGGTGATGCAAAGAATCTCTAAGTTACTTTCTAACATTGATGTCACGCGTAGTATCGATATATAGCAGAGCCATTTACATGCAAAACTTAAGTTACTCCACACCATAAGTGTCGGAAAGCCAATAACTATCGCGTACTACGAAGTGTTGTGAGCTTACTCGCTAGTACCTTCGTTGTATGGACCCGATGTAACCATCAAAGCAAACTCCCCATTGAATTGGATGCCGAACCGTGTCCCCCGGTGTTCAGCGTTCTCGAAGGTCGAGAGCGATCGTCAGGAGCTCTTTGATGGAGGTCAGGTTCCCCATGGCGCTTGCAGGCATTTTTGCTCGTTTTGTTGCATCCGTCACAACTTTCTTCTCGAAGCGGCAGCTTGCTCGATTGTTCCAGGCCTCCGCTCCTCGAACTGCGTGCGGGATCGCGGCGACGCTCTTACTGATGGCAGAGCTGACTGGGTGCGGCGGCGGCGGCTATGCGGGCGGCGGGATTGCGAGCCTTTCGGCGACCTCGTTTGTGATGGATGCCGGACAGTCAGTGAATATCACGGCTAATCTGACCGGCAATTATCAGGTCGGTTGGGCCTTCAATGGATCATCCTGCAGCGGCAGGGCTTGCGGCGCTCTATCTTCTGCTTCTGGCACGACGACGACCTATACAGCGCCTCCGGGAATCACAGCGCCGATGCAGGTAACGCTGATTGCAGCAATCCCGCAGACAAAGAGTCAGGAGACAGTGAACATCACCGTAAATCCTGATCCCACGATCACTGGCACCCCGCCGGCAGGAATTGTGGGATCTGCATACTCGACGATGATTGTGTCGGCCGGTGGAACGTCGCCGCTGAAGACGTGGGTTGCGGACGGAACGTTGCCTCCAGGACTTTCGTTCAATGCGACAACGGGGGAAGTCTCCGGAACGCCAATGGCGACGGGCACATTCCCATTCATGGTGCAATTGACCGACACGAGCGCTGTCCCTTTCACGGTCACCGCCAACAAGACGATCACGATATCCAATCCTGTTCCACCGCTTACATTGGCAGGCGGACCTCAACCGATTGGCGAAGTCGGCGTTCCATATACGACGTCACTGGTTGCCGCGGGTGGCGTGACGCCCTACTCGTGGAGCATCGTTGCTGGTTCGCTCCCGGCAGGTCTCGCGATCTCGCCAGCAACCGGCATCATCTCGGGTACGCCGACGGTCCAAGGGACCTCGACATTCACAGTGCAGGTGCAAGACAGCACCACAGCGACTGCTTCGGCTCAAGTTTCCATTAGCGTTGTCTCGCCGCTTTCTCTGGCAGGTGGACCTCAACCTGAGGGCGTTGTTGGCGTGGCGTACAGCACTTCTCTCGTCGCCTCGGGTGGTTCGACGCCTTATTCATGGAGTGTCACGGCGGGATCATTACCGCCGGGTTTGGGCATCTCCGCAGCCACGGGCGTGATCTCGGGAACTCCAACGGCTAAAGGCACGTTCCCATTCACAGTACAGGTGAAAGATAGTCTCGGTGCAATCGCGACTGCGGCAATTTCCATCACCATCAACTCGCCGCTGAGTCTGACGAATGTTCTCCCAAACGGCACGGTGGGAGTTGCCTATAGTGCTCCCATCTCGGCTATGGGGGGTACTACTCCGTACGCTTGCACAATCACCGGATCCCTCCCAGCCGGATTGTCATTGTCGAACTGCGTCGTGAGCGGCACTCCGACGGTGGCCGGCAGTGCGACTGTAACGGTAAAGGTGGCCGACGCCAGCTCTCCTGCGCAGTCCGTCAGCCAGGTTGAGACGATCGTCATTTCACCGGCCGTACTGACCATGGGCAGTCCCTTGCCAAATGGCACAGTGGGTGTGGCATACAGCGCGAATATCACAGCTTCAGGCGGCACCACGCCCTACAGTTGTGCAATCACCGGCGCTCTTCCCGCAGGGCTCAGCCTCTCGGGATGCGCGGTGAGCGGCACACCAACAGTCGCCGGCAGCGTCACGGTTCTGGTCACTGTAACTGATGGCGGCAGCCCGGCTCAGAACGCCAGTGCGAATGAGACCATCACTATCGCGCCTGCAACTCTCTCGCTGACGAATACTCTGCCGGATGGCACGGTAGGTGTTCCATACAGCTCGCAGATTGGCGCAACCGGCGGCATCACGCCATACACGTGTTTAATCACGGGTGCACTGCCTGCCGGCCTCACTCTGACCGGATGCACAGTAAGTGGAACGCCGACCGCGGCCGGATCATCTCCGATTACCGTAAAGGTGACCGATTCCGGGAGCCCAGCGCAGAACGCCAGTCAGAACGAAAACATCACTATCGCTCCTGCAGCGCTGACCATCACCAGCACTCTGCCGAATGGCACTGTGGGCGCGCCTTACAGTTCGACGATTACCGCTTCAGACGGCACACCGCCGTATAGCTGCTCGATCACTGGAACGCTTCCTGCAGGCTTGTTGCTGACAGGTTGTACGATCAGCGGCACTCCGACTGCAGCCGGATCATCACCGGTGACCGTGAAGGTGACGGACTCTGGCAGCCCCGCACAGAATGCAACCCAGAACGACACGATTGTGATCTCGCCCGCTCCGCTCGCTATTACGGGCACGCTTCCGAACGGCACGGTCGGAGTTGTCTACTCAGGAACGATCACGGCAACCGGTGGTACAACACCCTATTCATGTTCAATCACTGGAGCGCTGCCAGCGGGACTTACTCTGTCTGGCTGCACGGTGAGCGGTACTCCGACGACAGCTGGGTCCTCGCCGATCACGGTGAACGTAACGGACTCTGGAACCCCCGCTCAGAACGCGAGCCAGAACGAAACCATCGTGATCAATCCAGCGCCACTTACTATCGTCGGCACGCTGCCTGGCGGCACAGTGGGAACCGGCTATACCGGCACGATTACCCCTTCGGGCGGTACAGGACCGTATACGTGCTCCATCACGGGTACCCTGCCTGCTGGCCTGATTCTGACTGGATGCACAATCTCCGGTACGCCCACCACCGCGGGCAGTTCTCCGATCACCGTGACGGTGACTGACTCCGGAAGTCCCACGCAGACTGCGAGCCAGAACGATAGCATCGTGATCAGCCCAGCCCCGTTGAGTCTCACGACTTCCACTCTGCCTGACGGCACGGTCGGTGTGCCTTACAACGCAACGATCGGTGCTGCCGGAGGAACCACGCCGTATGCTTGCACGATCACTTCAGGCACCCTGCCAGCCGGACTCTCGTTAAGTGGATGCACAGTGAGCGGCACGCCGACAACGGCAGGTAGCTCGACCGTGACGGTGAAGGTTGATGATTCCGGTCCGCCGGCGCAAACGACATCAGGTCCTGAGACCATCGTCATCAATCCTGCGGTTCTGACGCTAACCAACACGCTCCCGAACGGCACGGTAGGTGTCGCCTACAGCGCGACCATCGACGCAAGCGGCGGCACAACTCCCTACACCTGCTCTATAAGCTCCGGAACACTTCCGGCCGGACTCACGTTGACTGGATGCACAGTCAGCGGCACGCCGACAACGGCAGGCTCCTCCGCGGTTACCGTCACGGTGACGGATTCTAGCAATCCGGTGAAGACCGTGTCGCAACCCGAAACAATCACCATCAACCCGTCGGGCACTCTCAGCCTGACGGCAGCGTTGCCCATCGCCACCGTTGGTGTGCCGTACACCTACACGCTGCAGGCTACGGGAGGAACTTCCCCGTATACCTATTCTGTGACCGCAGGTTCTCTGCCTCCGGGCATCACGATGGCATCGGATGGCGTGATTTCAGGAACGCCGACTCAGCCCGGTGCAACCAGCTTCACCGCAACCGTGACGGACAGTGTGTCAGCAACGGCATCTGTGCCGCTCGTACTGCTGGTTCAATATCCCACTACGCCATACGACGGCGAACTTACAGGCCCGTATGCGTATCTCTTCCAGGGCTACGACGATGTGGTTGCGGGCGTGCTTGCCTATCAAACTGCTTCGGTTGGCAGCTTCACTGCTGACGGAACTGGCGGCATCAATATGGGCGAACTCGATGCGAATCATCAGTCGTCGCATCCGAGCGGAACTACCCTGGTTTCGCAGAACTTCATCGGCACTTACATTGTGAATGCCGATAGCCGCGGCTTCATCACGATCACGACCCTCAACAACGACGGAACGACGGATCAGACCTTCACGTACGCGATCTCGTTAAAAGCACCTGTGTCGCCGGCAACGGTATCCACGCAGGGAACACTGATCGAATACGACAACGATCAGTTGGTTGGGACGAAAGGATCCGGTAAGCTGCTCGCACAAACTCCAGCGGCTTTCTCCGCCGGATTAACGGGAAGCTACGCCTTTGGGCTCTCCGGAGACACTCCGTGCCTAATCTCCTGCACGGTGGGTATTGCTTCTGGTCCAGTAGCTACGGTCGGCGCATTTACCACGGATGGAGCGGGCAATCTAACCGCGGGCACGGCCGATGCAAACATTGCGAGCTTCAATTTTGCCAACACGCCGCTGACCGGCTCTTACCAGAGCACAGATCAGAACGGACGTCTGCAACTGGAGCTGGCCAATACCGGCATTGCTGACGGATTGTATCCAACCAATTATGCGGTCTACATCGTGAATGCAAATGAGGCATTCATCATGTCGATTGATAAGCACTCGGACTTCACGCTGCTGGCCGGCACCGCGCAACTGCAAACCGCCGCAAGCTTCAGCAATGCTTCGATGAACAGCGCGTTCGTCGGATACGAGAACGCTCAGTCCGATCCCGGCCTTCTCGGAACTACCTTACAGAATGTGTTGAACTATTCGAACGCGACCATCTTCCGTGCGAGCGGGAATGGAGCGGGAACGTGCAACACCACCAACATCGACATGGGCGGCTTGACGGCCACGATCGACAACCTCACCGGGTTGACAAGCGGTGACAAGAACAACCTGATTAACGCTCTGCTGGGTTCGTACGCCGCTACCGGAACGTCCTCTTGCACGGTAAGCAGCACCGGACGCGGCACCTTGAATTACCCGGGCCATTCGGGCCTGATCTCCATATTGCTCGGTCTGCTCGGATTGCCGACTGGGCCTCCCGATGCTCGCGTCTTCTACCTGGTAGCGCCCAATCAGGGCTACTTTCTGGAGACGAGCTACGCCGGACTGGGTCAATTCGAGCCTCAAACCGGAGCTCCGTTCAGCAACGCGACCCTGAACGGAACTTACGTGATTGGAACCATCCCGGCCAGCTCTCTCGCAAGCGTCAACAGCTCAGGCTATGCCACTGCTGATGGAGCAGGTAATGCGACTTACACACTCGACGAGAACGTAGGGGTGGGTACGCTGAACGTTCTCCAACTCGGTTTAGCTGGCTCCACAACCTACAGTTTGTCAGACAACAACGGCAACGTGACTCCAGCGACTGCGGGGCGCTATCTCCTCGGCGATGGAACAACGGTGATCTATGCGTTGTCTCCTGGCAGATTCGTACTGGTCGACACGAATGCATTGACGACTTCCCCGGGTGTCTCGCTTGCCTACTGAGCCGACGGAACCTTAGCAGCAGTGAATGAACAGGAGTTGGAATATGAAACAGCTTATCGCGTTGAGTTTCGTAGCGGCACTTGCCGGGGCATATGCGGCAGAGGGGCAGCAGACCGCGTTTGCTACCCAATCGTTCGATGCTCCCCGGATCGATGTCACTGCCGGATATCATTTGATCAATGCAAACGCGCCGCCTGCGGAGTGCGGATGTTTCACCGCGAGCGGCGGGTTTGTTGGCGCGCAATACAATCTCAGTTCAAGACTCGGATTGGATGGTGAAGTTGGAACCGTACATGCGTCCAAGATCAGCTCCCTCGGGCAGAATTTGGCGCTGACGACTTTCCTCGCGGGCCCTCGCATAGCATTGCCTGGACGGAGGATCTCACTCTTTGGTGAGTTTCTGCTTGGCGGAGCACACGCCGGCAATTCGTATTTTCCGAATGGCTCCACGGGAGGTTCTAGCGCATCCACCTTCGCATATTCCGCGGGAGGCGGTCTCGATTTTAATCTCAATTCGCGTTACTCGATCCGGGTATTCGATGCTTCCTTCCTGCATACGTCATTTCCAAATGGAGCCAACGGCATACAACGGCAACTTCAGATCAACGCAGGCGTCGTAATGCATTTTGGTGCGCCCCGAGGCGACGCTCCTCAGTACATAGCGCTCTCTCCGACTCCGCGCGCAAAGGCGGTGAAAGACATTGCTCTGGCGTGCTACACGAACAATCACATTGTGAACTCAGGGCGACCAGTGCACATTAGCGCCGAAACCTCTGTCGATCCGGATCGTTATTACTTCACATATGACTGGACCACTACAGGTGGCGCGATCGTCGGTCACGGAAACGTGATTACCATCAACACGGACGGATTGACACCTGGAACGTACTCTGTCGCCGGCCACGCTGTACTTGATTCGAATCCCTCTCAGGCGCTGAGCTGCAAAGTCGACTTTCAGGTTGCCAGCGAGCAGGATCAAAAGCAACAGCTGATGACGAAGGTGGCTGCACCTCCCGGAGACAATAGCTTCGAAATGGCAGCGCAAAAGAGTCTGCGCGACCTTTTCTTCAACTACGATCAGGCAGATCTCCGCCCGGACGCCGCGCGCGCAGTTCTCGATGACGCCGCGTTTCTGGTAGCTCATCCAAGCCTTCGCATCACCATCGCCGGCTATGCAGATGAGAGAGGTTCGGCAGAATACAACGTCGCGCTCGGGATGGAGCGCGCGGTAGCCACTCGCAGTGCTTTGATGTCCGCAGGTGTTGAGGGGCACCGTATTGAAG
>Ga0207674_10001009_pt1 | contig 36794 bp, 26 predicted proteins | sample KBSCornC72_FD_184303 | JGI IMG/M metagenome (GOLD analysis project Ga0207674, IMG submission 184303) | Corn rhizosphere microbial communities from Kellogg Biological Station, Michigan, USA - KBS Corn C7-2 (SPAdes) (version 2) | ecosystem: Host-associated > Plants > Roots > Rhizosphere > Soil ... | reverse complement strand
AAGTGTTTTAGGTGTGAAAATTTACTCCGAATTTTTGTTAATAAAAAGGTTCAATTAAGGGTCTGCGTTCTAATTGAATTTCCGTGAGGTCTGGTTTAATTATTTAGCTTTTTCTATTGTCAAAATCATCGGCGCTATACAAATAAAGAAAGGGCACTAAACTAGATAGTAGTGCCCTTGTAAAAACTAACGATTGCTATATGAGATAACTGCTCTAAATTGTTAACTAACCCAGCGTTATAAGATTGTTCGGTTACAACAACCTTTTCAGAAAGCATTTTCTTTTTGTGCATAGCAGCTAGAGATATTTTGTGTTCAAGGCGCGTCTAACCAATTTCCCGGAAACCACGCGTTTCTACCCAAGCAAACGATTTCCCACGGTTCTTTATCCCGAAAATTAAGATTGAAACAAAAAATAAGGAAAAAAAGAAATGATTTGCTGATCTTATCCAGCCAATAGTATTATCACATTTTTCATCGAAGCGAGATCTCATACGGCAGTCATTCAATAGCATTAGTGCAAATCGTTAGCCCGAATTTAAAATTTAACAATCGATTGACAAAATTTATTTTCTTTAAATAACAAAAGTGATACTTTTTTATCCATTGGCTGTGTTTTTTTAATTCTTAATGCGATTTTTTACAAATTACAATTTTCGTTTACCTGAATTTATTCCGATCCATGCTTTTGCGTGTTTTTAATTTTCAAGTAAAATGCCAGGCCCTGGGCGAGGATTATAGCTTCGCGACATTTAATCTAAAACAGGCTTTTGTAGATTCCCAATTCCAATCCGCGCAACTCAGCCAATCCGCGCAAACGCCCTATGGCACTGTATCCCGGGTAGGTTGACTTTTTCAGGTCATCCAGCATTTGGTGTCCGTGATCGGGCCGCATCGGGATTGAAATATTTTTTCTTTGCTGAAGTAAAACAATTTCTTTTATTACACTGTACATGTCTACGTCGCCGGTTAAGTGATCCGCCTCGAAAAAATTTCCTTCTTCATCTCTCTTCGTGCTGCGCAAATGAATAAAATGAATGTAGTCGCCCAATCTCTTCACCATTCCCGGCAAATCGTTATCGGACCGTACGCCATAAGAGCCCGTACAATAGCAAAGGCCATTGGCTGGTGAATTCGCCGCTTCCAGCAATTCCCTGGCATCCTGCTCAGTGCTTACAATTCGTGGAAGACCAAGCAGAGGAAATGGTGGATCATCAGGATGAATGGCCATCTTTAAACCGACTTTTTCTGCGACCGGTATTATTTGTTGTAAGAAATAAAATAAATGTTGCTTTAATTTTTTTGCGTCGATATGTTCGTAAGTTTTTAATGCCGAAAGGATCTCTTCGGGAGTGAATTGTTCTTCACTTCCCGGTAACCCAAGGAGTGCATTGCGGTAAAGAATTTCCTTTTCTTCATTACTCATCACTTCAAATCTCTTCCGCGCTTTTGTTGTCTCTACACGTGTGTAATCATTTTCGGCTCCGGATCTCTTCAATAAGAAAAGATCAAACGCGATGAATGCCGATTTTTCAAATCGTAACGCTTTGCTTTTGTCCGGCATTTCATAGTTGATGTCGGTGCGCATCCAATCGAGGATCGGCATAAAATTATAAGTGACCACTTTTAGCCCGCATGCCGCTATATTTCGTAAACTTTTTTTATAATTTTCGATGTGCCTCAAATAATTTCCAGATTGTTTTTTTATATCCTCGCTCACGGGTAAACTTTCAATTACCGTCCAGCTCATTCCTGCAGCTTCAATCAATGATTTTCGTTTGGTGATCTCGTCAATAGTCCAGACGTCACCGACAGCAACATGGTGCAAAGCCGTCACCACTCCGCTGCACCCTGCTTGTCGTATGTCCCATAAACTCACCGGATCAGTAGGTCCGAACCAACGCATGGTCTGCTCCATCATCATAAAAAGTAAATTTTATTTAAGACCAATGGTTATGAATATTGAATAACGAACAAGGAATGTAGAAATTATGAAGTTCAACCTTAGGCCAATTCAACATTCGTAATTCCTTGTTCCTTGTTCGAACACGAATGTAGAAGTTATGAAGTTCAACCTCTGGCCAATTCAACATTCGCAATTCCTTGTTCCTTGTTCATTATTTTCTACATTATTTTAAAGTTAACACAGCCTCGCTTGTATTTGCAGTACCTAATTCTGCATTTCGTTTCGATGGTGAAGAACCGCCAATAATTATTTTCACCTTTCCCGGGATGAAGTTTGAATTGCCTTTGTCATCAACGAGTTTTAAAAGTTCAGGAGTGATCATAAACTTTACCTTTTGAGACTGACCAGGAGAAAGTGTAACTCTTTTGAATCCCTTCAATGTTTGCAATGGCGCATATTCAATCCCATCATGTGCTATATATAATTGAACAACTTCATCTCCTTTATGGTTCCCTTTGTTTGATAAAGTAACTTCTGCCTCCACCGATTCATTTTTATTAATTGTATTTTTTGATAAGTGCAGGTCAGAATATTGAAACGTGGTATAACTTAAGCCAAAGCCGAAGGGATAGAGTGCCTCCCCTTTGAAATAACGATAGGTCCTGTTCGCCATAGAATAATCTTCAAATGAAGGAAGATCATTATCGCTTTTATAAAATGTAACAGGTAATCGTCCCGAAGGATCATAATCGCCAAATAACACATCCGCCACGGCTGTGCCCGCGGCCTGTCCGCCATACCACGCATTAATGATCGCAGGAATATTTTCTGCTTCCCAGGGAAAAGCAACGGCGCTCCCGGTCATGATAATAAAAACGATTGGCTTTCCTGTTTGCTTTAATGCCTTTAAAAAATTTGTCTGTACAGTTGGCAATGCAATTGTGGTCCGGTCGCCCCCACTGAATCCCTGCTGAGTAACTCTCATTTCCTCACCTTCCAGTCTTGGAGAAATTCCACCGACATAGATCAATACGTCTGCATCTTTCACGCTATCAATTAATTTACCGAAATCAGGCTCGGTGGTGTCAACAAAATTTGTCGCTCTTGAATAAAATATTTTTGTTGTGTCTTTTATTTTATCTTTTATTCCCTGCAATACCGTCGTTACAACAGAGGGCTGACCATTATAATTTCCCAATTGCGTATTTGCATTATCTGCATTGGGACCCAGCACTGCAATTTTTCTTACATCGGTGCTAAGTGGTAATAAATGGTTTTGATTTCGCAGCAATACAATTGACTCCCTTGCCATTTTTAATGCATGATCTTTATGTGGCTGACTTTCTAATACAGTGACCGGAATTTGTGCATACTTCACCATCTCAACGGGATCAAACATGCCGAGGCGAAAACGGATCCCGAATAATCTTTTTAGTGAGGCATCAATATCTTTCTCGCTTAACTTGCCGTCTTGTACTGCTTTTATTAAACTTTTATAGGTAACGTTTCCGCATTCGACATCTGTTCCGTGAAGCACCGCATCTGTTGCAGCTGATTCAGCATCTGGTGAAGTTTTATGTCTCTGCCAGAAATCATCGATGGCGCCGCAATCGGAAGTAACATATCCCGTGAACTTCCAGTCATCACGTAAGATCTTTACCATCAACTTATCACTTCCGCAACATGGTTGACCAGCATAAGCATTGTAGGCGCACATCACACCGGCCACTTTTGCACCGACAACTAATGCTTTGAATGCTGGCAAATAAGTATCCCAAAGATCGTGATCGCTTACATTCACATCAAACACATGTCGTGACGGTTCCGGCCCGCTATGAATCGCATAATGCTTGGCACACCCGGCGGCCTTCAGATATTTTGGATCACTTCCCTGGAGACCACTTACAAATGCTTTTGCCATCGTCGCCGTCAGAAAAGGATCTTCCCCATAGGTTTCCTGTCCTCTTCCCCATCGCGGATCGCGAAAAATATTGATATTCGGCGTCCAGTAGGTCAGACCGAGATACCGCGAGTGATTATTGGTACGATTGCTTTCATTATTTATTGCACGCCCTTCTTCAGCAGTATAATCTCCCATTGTTTTCATCGCATCCGCGTCAAAAGTTGCGGCCATGCCAATAGCCTGGGGATATGATGTTGTTTTAAATTTTGTTCTTGCCACCCCGTGTAAACATTCATTCCACCAATCGTAAGCAGGAATACCGAGACGGTCAATCGCCGGTGTCGCATTCAACATTTGCGAAACTTTTTCTTCGAGAGTCAATTTCGACACAAGATCACTCACACGTTTTTCGATCGACAAAGACGGATTTTGAAAATCGTAGTCGTATTTCTTTTGAGCAATAAGCGTTGAAAGAAAAACACCGCAGAGAACCAGTAAGAGAAATTTCTTCATGATTGATGATTTTTTTATTTGGTAGTCAGCGACCCGATTTCTATTTAGCTTTGCTGGAGCCTGTCCCAATTTTTCGGGATCACACACTTCAAGATCAGGGATCTCTATTCAAATTTTTTGAACCACAAAGGCAAGAAGATACAAAGTTTCACGAAGTTTATTTTACGACACTCAATTTAATGTCCCGCGTTTTATCAGACGATGTTCCCACCATGATCGTAAAGTCTCCTGGCTCAATGATCCATTTCATATCCTTATCATAAAACGACAATAACTCGGGAGTAATACTAAAGCTCACTGTTTGTGATTGCCCGGGATCGAGCCAGATCTTTTTAAATCCTTTCAATTCTTTAACAGGTCTTGGCACAGAAGAATAATCGTCCCGTATATACAGTTGAACAACTTCAGCGCCTCTGCGATTGCCTGTATTCTTTACATCGACGCTTACAGAAACACTTCCCTTCGTCTTCATTGATGGAGATGACAACTTCAAGTTGTTATAAGAAAATGTTGTGTAACTTAATCCATACCCAAATGGAAAAAGCGGGGTCACATCAAATCCCAAATTATATCCCCGGCGCGAAGATGGCTTATAGTTATAATAAGCTGGAATGCTTCCCGCAGTTCGTGGAAAGGAGATGGGAAGTTTACCGCTCGGATTGATCTCACCAAACAAGGCATCAACAATGGCATAACCACCCTCCTGTCCCAAATACCAGCATTGCATTACTGAAGGAACAGCACTTACCAGATTGCCAATGCTTAATGGAGGGCCGCTGTTGACAAATGCGCAGGTAGGTTTACCAACAGCAACAATTTCCTTTATCAATTCATTTTGCCCGTTGAGCAAGTCAAGAGTTGGCAGGTCGCCCAAATGATTTGTTGCCCAGCCTTCACGACTCGTACTTTCGTTACCGCCAACAAATAACACAATGACATCTGCCTGCTTTGCCACTTCAACCGCTTCTGCAATTTTCTTTTTATTCTCGTCAGCATTTGCCAAATTGATCGTATCAGCAAACCAATTGTTCTTATCTGTGATGGTTACGCCTTCTGCATATAAAACATTTAATGAGCTTCCATATTTTTCTTTCAAGGCCTGCAAAGGAGAAATACAAACTCTCGGTTTACTCGAGTAGCCACCGAGCAAGCATTTATCCGCATTGGGACCAATAAACGCGATCGTTTTAATTTTGTTCTTGTCAAGTGGCAGGAGACCCTCCCCTACCCCTCCCGGGAGAGGATCGTTTTTTAGTAACACCATTGCTTCTGTTGCTGCGTTGTAGGCAACTGCTCGTTTTTCTTTGCTTCCAACAATTTCTTCTGCTTTGTCCGGATCAACATAAGGATCGTCAAACAATCCCAGGCGAAACTTTGCAATGAGAATTCTTAAGACAGTTTCATCTAATTCCTTCTTTGAAATTTTCCCCGCAAGGACTAACTGTTTTAAATTTTTAAATCCATCCGGGTCCGGGGTTTCCATATCAATACCTGCTTTAAAGGCAAGCAAGCCTGCTGAGTCATATGATGGCGTTATTTTATGAAGCGTACTCACATCACGGATAGCGAAATAATCAGAAACGATCAATCCATTAAACCCCCACTCTTTTCTTAAAATGTCAGTAAGCAAATGTTTATTGATATGTGCCGGCAAACCCCAGACTTCATTATAACAAGCCATTACATTCATCGCTTTTGCTTCCTGCAGACAAGCTTTAAATGGTTTAAAGAAAATTTCTCTTGCGGTCCGTTCATCAATGTTGCTTGGCGCTACATTTTCACCGCCTTCGCTTTGTCCATGAATACCAAAATGCTTTAACGTTGTTGCCACGTGTTCTTTTCCGAGATAGAGTCCTTCTCCCTGGTAAGCTTTTATTTCGGCAATAGCTAATCGTGAAATTAAAAATGGATCTTCTCCTAATGTTTCCTCCGTTCTTCCCCAGCGCGGGTCTCTTGTTACATCAATAACAGGCGCAAGCACATGCTGCCCACCTCTCGCTCTCACTTCTTGTGCAACATTCGTGTATATTTCGGTCATGAGGTTTTCATTCCAGCTACTTGCTAAGCCAATGGGAACAGGAAAATTTGTTGCATCCTGTGTTTGCTGTCCGTGTAAACTTTCTTCATGCACCATTACAGGAATTCCAAGTCTCGTTTTCTCAATAAAAAAATGCTGAATCTTGTTGTATAGCTCTGCTGCTTGTTTTGGATGATAACCGTAGCTATTGGGACCTGCATTTTCATTTAACCTTGCTAATTCACCCAGGCCATTTTTGATCGCTTCCTCCGCTTTGGCTTCATCAAAATCTCCATGACTGTTTAAAATAGTTGATTTCTGTATCCACAAACACTGGGTTTGCATCACCTTCTCATCAAGGTTCATTCTTGACAATAGATCCTTGGCTCTTGCTTCAGGAGAAAGATTTTTGTTTTTGTAAGCAGGTTGTTGCGAAGATGCTGCAAGCTGCAGGCTGCAAGCTGCAAGCAGTACAAAAAATAATTTCATATTGGCTAAATATACCTGTTGATGATATTTTCAAAATATTCCTGTCTCCCACTTTTTATTTCGGGTTCACCATTTTCAATGGCATAATTTCTCAGGTCTTCAAGCGATAATTTCCCCTGTTCAAATTCTTTTCCTTTCCCTGAATCATAAGAAGAATATCTTTCCTTTCTTATTTTTTTATAGTCTGACTTTTGAAGAATATTATCTGCCGTGATCAATGCACGTGCGAATGCATCCATGCCACCGATATGAGCATAGAAAAGATCCGCGGCGTCGGTCGAATTTCGCCTGATCTTCGCATCAAAATTGATTCCGCCCCCTTTGAAACCGCCTGACTCCAAAATGATCAGCATCGCTTCCGTTAGCTCGTTTATGTTATTAGGGAACTGGTCCGTGTCCCAGCCATTCTGATAATCGCCGCGGTTTGCGTCCATACTTCCAAGCAACCCTGCATCCGCAGCCGCTTGCAATTCATGTGTGAATGTGTGACCAGCCAGTGTAGCATGATTTACTTCAACGTTCAATTTAAAATCATTTAGCAGATCATACTGTCTTAAAAAACCGATCACTGTTTCCACGTCATAATCATATTGGTGCTTGGTGGGTTCACACGGTTTTGGTTCAATAAAAAATGCCCCTTTAAATCCATTTGCTCTTGCATATTCCCTGGCAGCATGCAAAAATTTTGCAAGATGTTCTTTTTCCCTTTTCATATCCGAATTCAGCAGGCTCATATAACCTTCTCTCCCTCCCCAGAAAACATAGTTCTCTCCGTTCAATGCAATGGTAGCATCCAAGGCTGCTCTCACTTGCGCGGCTGCATGAGTGAGCACATGAAAGTCCGGATTGGTCGCGGCTCCGTTCATGTACCTGCGGTGAGAAAACAGATTTGCTGTGCCCCATAACAATTTTACACCGCTTGCTTTTTGTTTTTGGTTGGCATATTCCACTAATGCCTGTAGTCGTTTATCATTTTCTTTTACATCATTAGTATAGTCAACGACGTCCACGTCATGAAAACAATAATAGGGCAAATTCATTTTCGTGATGAATTCAAACGCGGCATCCATTTTATCTTTTGCCCTTTCCACCGCATCGGTCTTTTCATTCCAGGAAAATAAATGAGTGGGTTCGCCAAATGGATCGGCGCCGCTTCCACAGAAGCTATGCCAATAGGCGCAGGCAAACCGTAAATGATCTTTTAATTTTTTTCCTGCCACTTCTTTATTTTCATCATACCAGCGAAATGCGAGTGGATTATCGGTGCCCTGTCCCTCAAATTTTATTTGAGAAATATTCTTGAAAAATTCTTTATTTCCTAATGTAACTGACATATCTATTTTTTAGAGTAAATATATGCGTTCAAAATCACAAACAATTTTTTAAAAGAAAGGAAGGATGAAAACATCCTCCCTTGATTTACTAACGATGCTGCTTTGTAGGCTCGTTTAATAACCCGGGTTTTGAGGGAACTTTGGTCCTTCGGTCACCAGGTCAATTTCTTGTTGCGGCACTGGCCGCAAAACGTGGAATGATTGGATGTACGGGGCCGCTTCAGGATTCCATGCTGTCACCCTGCTTACTAACGATTGAGTCCTTACAAGATCCCACCATCTTTGCCATTCACCATAAAATTCGCGTGTACGCTCATCGAGAATAAAATCCAGTGTAACCTGCGCGGGAGTAATGGTAACAGCTGCTATGGCCGCATCGTTTTGAGCCGAGCTATTTGTGCTTCTGAAAGCAGCTCTTTGTCTTACCACATTTAACATGGCTGCCGCATTGGTGACATCGCCTGCTTTGAATGCAGCTTCCGCCGCAACCAGGTACACATCGGAAAATCTGAAAATAACAACAGGCCGTGTTGAAGGATCATTCACACCGGTCCTGTTTACATCGTCAAACTTTTTTACTGCAGGAAAATAGGTGTTAGACCACAAGCTTGGCGGAATAATGATCCCTTTGAAAGGGTCTGCACCATTGAACTGCGGAGCGCCGGTCACTTCATGGTCAGGCATCCATACAGCTGTATCTTTTCCCACAGTGATCGTGTATTCAATGCCGCGAGAATTATTTGGATCATGAACAAGATTACCGTTCGCGTCCTTCACCTGGGTGGATACCCCGGCCGTATTGGCTATCCAAACAGTTTGAAATGTTTTATCATATCGTGAATCATTCACTCTATCGGAAAATGCTTCATCAAGTAAATAATTCTTCCCGGTGTTAACCCCGCTTGGCCATACATAATTGTTAGGCCTTATCCTGATATAAGGACGACCATTCGCAACATCCCTCGTCATTGTACTCGTACCGGAACTTTTCAGAACACCACCCGAGACATAAGAGTTTATATTAGCTAAAGAAGGATAATTCCATCGATTGAACCAGGGAGTGAGGTTTTGTGCCGGTCCGCCGGATGCACCGGGTTGATATTGTCCATACTTTGTATCGCTGCTATGATCGCTGGTGAAAAGAGTTTCCTTACCATAATCATTCGAAGGTTTGAAAGCATCAGCATAATCCTGCCATAGATCACAACCATAAGTAGTTTTATTGTTGATGAGATCTGTGGCGATATTATATGCCTGTGTAAAATCGGCATTGTTATTTGTCAACCATCCCCTGGTTAAATAGACCTTGGCCAATAAGTATTTCGCTGTTGCCTGGCTGGCTGCTTTGCCACCAAATGGATTTGCTGCAGATGATGTGGCCGGTGAGCTCACCTGCAAATCTGTTGAGGCATCGGTCAGATCTTGTATGATCTGGTTGTAAACGTCAGCCACGGGCTGCCGTGAATCTGCCGCTGAAGGAGCAGTGATAAATTCAGTGTGCAAAGGCACATCACCAAAGGTTTGAACCAAATAAAAATACCAGAATGCCCGGAGGAATTTTGCTTGTCCCAGGTATTGGCGCTTAACCGAATCAGCAAGAGCAGCATCGGGTCCATACAATAACACGCCATTCAGTGTATTAATATCCTGGTAAGCAACATTCCAAAAGCTTCCATTCATATCAGCACTTGCGAGGCCATTGTATGTGAAAAATTTTGGTGCACTATTGCTGGCACCCATCAGGTGCTCATCAGTTCCACCCACAGTGAACAACGAAAAACCTTCCGTGCCCCACTGACCACGTATATCGTTGTATACGCCGGAAATGCCACCCAGCAGACCCGATGGAGTACTTAAGAAAGAAGGAACAATCAATGATCGTGGATTTTCCTCCAGCACCTTTTTGCAGCTATTTGAAAGAATAGCTACGATGATGACCGACGGCAGAATTATTTTTTTAAGACTCTTCATATAGAGTGATTTTAAGAATTTAGAATTTCAGATCAATTCCAAAATTGAATTGACGAGTTGAAGGATTATTTGCATTCACACTAACCTGTCTGAAAGATCCGTTCGTGTTTCCGCCTGAATTCGGTCCTGTTCCACCAACTCCAACACTGCCCCCTGCGGTCGGTGAAGACACGGAGCCTCCGTAACCATTTCCCTCGGGGTCAGGTCCAAATCCGTCCGTAACGAATGGTGAATAAAAAATGAATGGATTCACAGCGGTCACATACACTCTTAATGAACTAATTCCTGCTTTCTTTAAAATGCTGGATGGTATTTGGTATCCTAAATTGATACTGCGGCATTTAATAAATGATCCGTCTACATAGCCCAGTGTTGAAGCAAACAAAAACCTGTCGGTACCCGCATCAGGTGCAGGAAACTCGTTGGTTGGATTGCTGCGTGTCCAGTAATCAACCTTTAGCTGGTTAGCCCTGCCCTGCATGAAAAAAGGAAATCCCTGTGCACCACCATCAGCAGTGACATAAGGAACCAATACTTTCATTCCCATCCTGGCATGTATCACGAATGAGAAATCAAAATTCTTATAAGTCAATACGCTTGTGAATCCTGCTTCCCACTGTGGTTGAAAATTACCAAGTATCTGCCGGTCATTTTGATCGATCTTGCCGTCATTATTTAGATCCTGTACTCTTACCTGGCCAGGAAATTGAACCGGACTTGTTTGTGCTGCTAAAGTCCCTTTCACGGAATCTTCTGTTTGCCAAATACCAAGCTTCTTCACATCGTAGATCACTGTGAGAGGTTGACCAATGAACCAACCGTTTCCAATATTATCTTTCCCGCCAGGAAGGGCTGTGATCTCTTCCCTGTTGAATGAGAAATTGAGATCAGTGGTCCATGTTAAACCATTTTTTGCCTGCACATTTATACTGCTCAAATTAATTTCCAATCCATGTCCTTTTGTTTGTCCAAGATTTTTTGTGGTAGATGTTGCACCGTTACTTGGCGGCAGATCGTAAGGAAGTAGAATGTCTTTTGTATTTTGATCATACACATCAATGGAGCCACTGAGGCGATTTTTTAATACACTAAAATCCAAACCAACATTCCATTGCGTGGTAGATTGCCAGTGTAAGTCAGCATTGGCAAGTTGTGTAACAGTGTAAGCAGCTTCCTGGCCGGCCGATCCCTGTCCAAAATTATATGTGCTTGTACTTAATGCACCCAATGTAGAATAAGGAGCCACACCCTGGTTGCCTGTTTTTCCCCACCCACCTCTCAATTTTAGATTATTAATAAATGAAGTATTCTTCATGAATGTTTCATTACTGATATTCCATCCCAAACCAAAGGCAGGATATGTGAAGTACTGGTGACCGGGCGCCAATACCGATGAACCGTCTCTTCTTACAGTAGCTGTTACAAGATAGCGGTCGTCATACGCATAATTTACACGACCCATGAGCGACAACAGTCCTTGTTCATTCAAAAAATTCTGAGGCACACCATTAATCGGAGTCACTGCTGTAACGCTATTTGCTAAAGCAAGGTTACTGTTTTGAACATAGTCAGCAGGAAACCCCAGGCCGTTAAAACTGCTTTGCTGGTTGTGATCTTTTTGAGTACTGAACAAACCTGTAAATCCGATCTTATGTTTCTCATGAATTGTTTTATCATAGAACAACAGGTTTTCTATCACATATGTCCAGGCTTCATTGTTTGTCACATTTGCATTGGCTTGCGCAAATGTTGTAGCCGTTGCATTTGTAAATGTGTTTGGACCATTGTAACTATCTCCCTGTTGCTGGCGATAATCCAAACCGATATTTATTCTGTATCGCAGATCTTTCATGATCTGTACTTCACCATACAAACTGTTGAATGTTCTCAATCGTCTGGTCTTCGCCAATATCCCATCCGCGTTTGTTTTCAGCGTTAATGGACTAACGATGTTTGGTTCATCAATGGAACCCACCGCTGGTCTTAGATTGAGGCTGCCATCAGCATTGTAAGGATTGGCTAAAGGAGTAACTCTTATCGTACCCCCGGGAACCCCGGCACCGCCCGGCGTATTTGAATAACTCAATGTATTGAGAGTATTGAGACCGATCTTTATTACCTTATTTATTCTTGCATCGAGTGTTCCGCGTAAAGAATATCTTTCGAATTTTTGATTGGGGATAATTCCTGTCTCGTTATAATAACCGCCACCCAAGCCGTATTGAACACCTTCACTGCCGCCCGAAACCGTTAACTGGTTACTTGTTGTAAATCCATTTTGATAGATCAGGTCTTGCCAATCGGTAGAAACTCCCGCAGCCAGGGCAGATTGTTCTGCCGCGGTGAGGGGATACGCTGTTGTTCCCGGGCTTGAGCGGTTATATGTGGCAGCATCCTGCTTGAATTGTGCATATTCAGGGCCATTAAACACTTTTAGTTTTCCAATGACGGATGAGATGCCGTAATAGGCATTGTAGCTGACCGTCGGCTTACCTGTTTTGCCACGTTTTGTTGTTACTAATATTACACCACCTGCGCCGCGTGAACCATAAATGGCGGTGGCAGATGCATCTTTTAAAATTTCTATTTTCTCAATGTCATCGGTGTTAAGATCATTGATGCTTCCGCTGAAAGGAATTCCATCCAGCACCAACAATGGTTGATCTAGTGCATCACTTGTTCCCTGAGAATTTGCTATCGTCCTGTTTCCCCTGATACGAATAGAACCGCCACCTCCGGGAGTTGCGCTGTTACTCACTACATCAACACCTGCGGTCCTTCCTTTTAATTGGGCGATCAGGTTCGGTGCAGGGACCTGTCTCAACGTTGATGCGTTTAGTGAAGCAACGGCACCCGTGACATCTCTTTTGCGTTGTGTACCGTAACCGACTACTATCACTTCATTCATGCTTCCCGCCACTGAACTAAGGGATGCAGAAACAGATGTACGATCGTTAACCTCGACTTCAACAGTGCCGTAGCCCACTGATGAAATAACTAATGTAGCATTACCGGGAGCCTCTATCTCAAAATCACCGTTATCGTTTCCCGTTACGCCATTTGATGTGCCTTTGATCACAACAGATGGTTTCGGCACCGGTTGACCAGTTTCGTTGGTAATATGTCCCCTTACCCGGAGGTTCTGACCGGACGTGGCCTGGGTAAAACAAAGAAAGAGCAAAACAGAAAGGACAAGTGATAAGGATCTTTTTGCGAGCAACTTGCTCCGGTTTGATAATTGCTCATTTTGAAGAACCGAAACTTTCATAAACATTAGTTTTAAAAATTTTAATTCGAAGTCTGCAAAATTTTAAAAAGCCAGTTAAGCCTTTGGGCTTTCCACGGACTTTGGATTTCACAATCGATTTAAGTTATCCGATTACATTATTTTGACTAAATATATGTTCTGTGTGGTTATTAGTCTGCATCACTCTGACGCTTGAAATAAGAGAGAAAGAATGACGATCCTGGCCGTCGCTGAAGAATGTAAGTTGGTTAAAACCCTTTGCAGATAAGCATTGTAACAGAATCATAGCAATCTCTTTTCTGATATAGCAAGTGTGCAAGTAAGCAATTACGACACTAATTTAAAGAGTTTTTCGAAAAATGTAACCGATTACAATAATTTTTTTAAAATTTTTTTAATTTAGCTTTATTAATGTATTGTAACCGATTGTATGGTTAAAGGAAAAGAAGTCACCATATACGACCTGGCCAACAAGCTCAATATTTCAATTGCAACAGTGAGCCGGGGGTTGAAAGATGACCCCGCTGTGAGCAAAAAGACGAGAAAAAAGATATTTGAATTGGCCGAGGAGATGGGCTATCGTTCTAACCATTTTGCCCGCAATCTTCGCAGGCAAAAGACCAATACCATCGGTATTATTGTCCATGAGCTCAATAGTAATTTTATTACGTCCGTATTAGCAGGGGTTGAAAAAATAACGACCGAAGCAGGTTATGATCTTATCATCACCCATTCTTCCGAGAGCCACATGAAGGAAGCTGCCAACGCCAAAAACCTTTTTCATAAACGCGTCGATGGATTGATCGCTTCACTTTCTTTTGATACAGATGATCTTGAACATTTTCGTCCATTTGAGGAGAAGGGTGTTCCGGTTATCTTCTTTGATCGTGTGGAGCAAAGGATGAATAATTCAGTTGTCATCATTGACAATTATAAATGCGGTTACCAGGCAACTCAGCATTTAATTGAACAAGGCTGCAAAAGGATCGCACACGTCACTTCAAGTCTGAAAAGAAACGTATATGCAGAAAGGTACAAAGGTTACAAGGACGCATTATTTGATAACAATATTCAGTTTGATGAAAGTTTGCTTATAATAAATGACCTCAGCGAAAATGCCGGCATTGAAGCGGCTAAACAAATTCTCAGCATGAGACCTCTTGCGGATGGGGCATTTATAACAAATGATTTTGTGGCTGCGGTTTGCATGCGGACGCTAAAAGAAAATAACATCAAGATACCACGCGACATTGCGATCGTGGGCTTCAACAATGACGCTATTGGTAAATTGATCGAACCGGCATTAACAACAATTAATTATCCCGGAAAAGACATGGGAGAAATTGTTGCACGAAATCTTATTAATCATCTACAGGGCACCGGCAATATTCAGAATATATACACGGTGATCGTCAGTTCGGACCTGGTCATACGAGAGTCATCATTAAAAAAAACGAACAAAGAAGCAGAGATTTAAACATGCATTTGTAGATTTATTGAATTATTATGTCAAGAGAAAAAGAAGTAACGATTTACGACATAGCCGACAAACTAAACATCTCCATTGCAACCGTAAGCAGAGCTTTGAAGGATGACCCGGTTGTGAATAAAAAGACGAAGAAGAAAATATTTGAGCTCGCTGAACAACTTGGGTATCGCTCAAATCATTTTGCCCGCAACCTTCGTAATCAGCGTACTGAAACAATTGGCGTGATTGTTCCAAGGTTAAACAGTTACTTCATGTCAACCGTCATCGCAGGCATCGAAAGTGTTGCGAACAGTGAAGGATATAATCTTATCATCAGCCAGTCATCGGAGTCTGAACAGAAAGAGAAATTGAACGCAAAAACGATGTTCAACAATCGCGTGGATGGTTTATTGGTTTCCCTTTCTTATGATACAAATGACCTCTCTCATTTCGACCAGTTTTCAAAAAAGAACATTCCAGTCATCTTTTTTGACCGTGGCGAACATCACGCCAATTTTACCAACGTGTTAATTGATAACAGGAAAGCCGCATACGAAGCGACCACTCACCTCATAAAGGAAGGTTGTAAAAGAATTGTGCACATCACCGCCAATCCAAAAAGAAATGTGTATGTGGATCGCCTGAGGGGTTACAAAGACGCACTGGCTGAAAATAATATTGAATTTAAAGAGGATTTATTGCTCATTGGCAACTTAAGCCTGGAAGCAGGAATAGACGCTGCGGCAAAAATTCTGAATATGGAACCACGACCCGATGCGGTCCTCGTGGCCAATGATAATTGTGCTGTTGGCTGCATGCTGGCGCTAAAGCAATCAGGCATTCGTATACCCGATGATATTGCATTTGTTGGCTTTAATAATGACCCCGTTTCAAAGGTAATTGAACCCAACCTGACCACTATCAATTACCCGGGTTACGAAATGGGAGAAGTGGCCGCACGGAATCTGATAGATCATTTGAATGGGGTACATCCAATTTATTCCACGAATACAATTGTGCTACGTTCGGAGTTGATCATTCGTCCATCATCGCAACGACTCAATAAATAAGTCGCAAATGACGGTGGGTTGCTTATGTTATGAAAAAAGCTTTCTTATTTTTTTATCTTCTCTTTCTTTCAGCGATAGTTTTTGCTGAAGACGGCTACGATCTTTGGTTGCGTTATACTAAGGTTGATGATCCGGCTCTTCTTCAACAATACAGGAATAAGATCAATGGTTTCCTGTTTACGGGTAAGTCGCTTACCGTAACAGTAGCAAAAAAAGAATTATTAAATGGCCTTGAAGGTTTATTAGCCATATCAATCGCAGATAAAAAAACAATTTCCGGTAAATCGATAGTGGCAGGAACTCCTTCAACATCTAAATTCATTCAATCATTTCTTTCAGCAGGCAAATTCAATTTAGAGGGAGAAGGTTTTGTTATCAGTACACAAAATGCAAATCAAAAGAATGTGATCGTCATTGCAGCAAATTCCGATATCGGAGTCCTGTATGGTGTGTTCCATTTTTTAAGGCTATTACAAACTCATCAAAGCATCGAAAAGCTTTCGATTGTCAGGGTTCCAAAAATTCAAAATCGCATTCTTGATCATTGGGATAATTTGAATAGAACCGTTGAGCGTGGATATGCGGGTGCTTCTATCTGGAACTGGCACTTACTTCCGGGATACATTGACAAACGATACATTGACTATGCGAGGGCCAATGCATCCATTGGTATTAATGGAACAGTATTGACAAACGTGAATGCAAATGCAATGGTTCTTACAAAACCCTGGTTAGAAAAAGTACAGGCATTGGCAAATGTATTTCGTCCGTATGGTATCAAGGTTTATCTCACAGCCAGGTTCAGTGCACCAATAGAAATAGGCGGATTAAAAACAGCAGATCCTCTCGATGTAGAAGTACAAAATTGGTGGAAACAAAAAGTGGATGAGATCTGCTCTTATATCCCAGACTTCGGTGGTTTTGTTGTGAAGGCAAACTCTGAGGGGCAACCAGGTCCACAGAATTATGGAAGAACACATGCTGATGGAGCCAATATGTTTGCCGATGCATTGGCACCGCATCATGGAATTGTGATGTGGCGTGCATTTGTCTATGATGCACGAGTTCAGAAAAGCACTGAGAACTTTGGCGAAGGAAAAGCAGATGCAAATGCGCCAAGCATCGCCTCTTCCGATCGTGCTAAGCAGGCATATGATGAATTCAAACCTCTCGACGGGAAATTCAGGAAGAATGTTCTGGTGCAAGTAAAAAATGGACCGGTAGATTTTCAGCCAAGAGAACCTTTCTCTCCGTTATTCGGTGCAATGCCACAAACACCATTGGTAATGGAATTTCAATTGACGCAGGAATATCTTGGACAAGCTACCAATCTTGTTTATGAGGCTCCCCTATTCAAAGAATGTCTCGATGCTGATACTTACGCTAAGGGCAAGGGTTCAACAGTTGCGAAAGTGATCGATGGTTCAGTGGACAACTATGCTGTTACGGGAATTGCAGGTGTCGCAAATATTGGCAATGAAAGAAACTGGACAGGCCATCCGTTTGGACAAGCCAACTGGTATGCGTTCGGTAGACTGGCCTGGGATCATACTTTGTCTTCCGAAAAGATCGCCGATGAATGGATACGACAAACATTTACCAATGATCCTCGATTCGTTACTGATACAAAAAAAATAATGTTGATGTCAAGGGAAACAATGGTACACTATATGACACCATTGGGACTGCATCACATCATGGGCACCGGTTTTCATTATGGACCTGCGCCCTGGGTTGACAATGCGGGAAGGGACGATTGGAATCCAGTTTATTATCATCGTGCTGATTCTGGCGGAATTGGGTTTGACAGAACTGCTAGCGGGAGCAATGCTATTTCACAATATGCAGAGGAAGTGAGAAAACAATGGGAGGATGTAAAAACTTGTGATGAAAAATATTTATTATGGTTTCATCATGTCCCCTGGGATTTCAAAATGAAGAGTGGAAGAACGTTGTGGGATGAGCTATGTTATAAATATTACTCGGGAGTTGATTCAGTAAGATGGATGCAGGGGACATGGAACGGTTTGAAAAAATATATTGATGAAGAAAGATTCGACCAGGTAAAGATGTTACTTGGCATCCAGGAAAAAGAGGCAGTTTGGTGGCGTAATGCATGTTTGTTGTATTTTCAAACATTTTCCAAAATGCCGATATCCGCCGACTATGAAAAACCAGACCACGACCTGCAATATTATAAAGCGCTGAAGTTTCCTTACGCGCCAGGAAATGGAGGCAATTTATAGCCCCATCCCAGCCTTCCGCAACGGGGAAGGAGAAAAAAAGTATAAGGATGAACAAGGAGAAAAGTTGAAATGTCAATAACAATTTGAGATATGTTCGAAAGTGTGAGGTTAAAGTTGAGCAGGAGTACCGAAAGTACAAGTGAGTGACACAACGGAAGGTGAATAGAATTACCAAAGCTGGCAAAACAAAAAATAACCACATAAAAGAAATCAATAATTATTATGAGTTCTAAAAGCTCGCCTTCAGGGGTTGGGGGTAAAATCGCAATCGTCACCGGCGGTGGCTCTGGGATCGGACTGGCAATCGCCGAAAAATTCACACAGAATAATATCCGCACAATCATTATTGGACGTGACCAGAAAAAGCTGGATAGTGCAAAAGAAAAATTAGGTGAATTGTGCGAGCCTGTTCCATTTGATGTAAATGAGCTTACAGGAATTCCAAATCTTATCAATGATTTGGTGAAACGCTTTGGAAAGATCGATATACTCGTGAATAATGCGGGAATTAATTTGAAGAAAGATTTCACAGAAGTTACCGATGAGGATTTTCAAAAGGTCATTTTGACTAATGTAACTTCAGTATTTGTTTTTTCGAGAGAAGTTGTCAAGTGCATGCTTGAGAAAAAGAATGGCGGCGTGATCATCAATATCAGTTCGATGGCTGCGCAATACGGCCTGCCCCGGGTTATTGGATATTCCGCATCAAAAAATGCGATCGATGGTATGACAAGAGCTATGGCAGTGGAGTTATCTTCAAAAGGCGTTAGGGTGAACGCGATCGCGCCGGGCTTTATCACAACCGCCATGACAGCGAAAGCGTTTAGTGATGACCCGGAGAGAATGAATAAAGCAATGGCAAGAACACCCATGGGAAAATTTGGTGAGCCCGCGGATATCGGTGATGCAGCGTTGTTCCTCGTATCCGATGCGGCTAAATACATCACGGGGGTCATACTGCCGGTGGATGGCGGGAACTCAATAGGATTTTAAGGCCTAGCCAACCCTTCCAACGTGAGGGCTGGCTATCGCACAAAACCTGAGAGCAGAATTTGTTTTATGGCTAAGACAGTTGATCAATGAGTAAAAAGTTTTTAATAATCCTTCTGTTGTTTTTTGCGATAAAGCTGCGTGCACAAGTTTTCATTACGGAAAAAAAAGACGTGGGGGCATTTCCTCTTGTTACGTCATCGCAAACAACTTCAATTTATGTTGATGAAAATGATGACTGGTTAGTGCATAAAGCGGCTTCGCTCCTGCAAAACGATATAGAAATGGTGACTGGCAAAAAGCCGGATATTGTTGCTGCAATTTCGTCTTCTACTAGAAATTTAATTGTCATTGGTACAGTTGGTAAATCTAAATTGATCGAAGAACTAACAAAAGAGAAGAAAATAGATCTTGATGATTTAAAAGGAAAGTGGGAATCTTTTTTTATTAAGCCAATCGAAGCCAACTCAAAAGGGAATAACTCTCAGTCCTCCATTCAGAACATTAGGGGGCTTATTATTGCCGGAAGCGATAAGAGAGGAACAGCTTACGGTGTCTTCGAATTATCTGAACAGATTGGCGTATCGCCCTGGTACTGGTGGGCAGATGTACCTGTGAAAAAAAAGAAAGAGATCTTTATAAAAAAGGGCACTTACAAATCTGGGCCACCTTCTGTAAAATACCGTGGCATATTTATCAATGATGAAGCTCCTGCTTTCTCGGGTTGGGCAAAAGAAGAGTTTGGTGGCGTCAATCACCTTGTGTACGAAAAAATATTCGAACTGCTGCTTCGACTAAAAGCAAATTATCTCTGGCCCGCGATGTGGGGCAATGCATTTAATGATGATGACAGTCTCAATCCTGTTCTCGCAGATAAATATGGAATTGTGATGGGTACCTCGCATCATGAACCAATGCTGAGAGCACAACAGGAATGGAAACGATATGGAAAAGGTCCATGGAACTATGACAGCAATGAGGTTGTTCTAAAAGATTTTTGGAGAAAAGGAATTGAAAACATGGGAGCACATGAAAGCATTGTGACTATTGGCATGCGTGGCGATGGCGATAAACCGATGACGGAAGGAACAGCAATCAGCCTATTGGAAAGGATTGTAAACGATCAGCGAAAGATCATCGAAGATGTTACGGGCAAACCTGCATCACAAACACCACAACTCTGGGCACTATACAAAGAAGTGCAGGATTACTATGATAAAGGAATGCGTGTGCCTGATGATGTGACATTATTATTGTGCGATGATAACTGGGGAAATATTCGCAAGCTGCCGAAACTTACGGATAAACCGAGAAGCGGTGGTTATGGAATTTATTATCATTTTGACTATGTTGGTGGACCAAGAAACTACAAATGGATCAACACAAATAATCTTGCAAGAGTATGGGAAGAAATACACCTGGCTTATGAATACGGGGTAAAAAATATCTGGATCGTAAATGTCGGTGATCTGAAACCGATGGAACTTCCCATTTCTTTCTTTTTAGATTACGCCTGGGACGTTACAAAATGGAATGAAGACAACATCAGCGATTACTATACTCAATGGGCGGCGCAGCAGTTTGGAAATGCGCATGCAAAAGAGATCGGTGATATATTGAGAAAGTATTCACAATATGCTTCAAGAAGGAAGCCTGAGTTGCTTGATGCGAATACCTATAGCCTCTTCAATTACGCAGAATGGATAAGAGTCGTCAACGACTGGGACACGCTACGACTACAAGCAGAAAAAGTGAAGCAACACGTACCGGCTGAGTATAAGGACGCCTTTTTTGAATTGGTCCTCCATTCGGTTAGGGCAATGGCCAATCTGCACGAAATGTATTTTACAGTCCTCCTGAATAACTTAGACCCTTCAAACAAAAGCGCCGAGAAAGTAAAACGACTTTACAACGATGACTCCCTGCTCTCTGTTCAGTACAACCAGTTGAACAGTGGCAAATGGAATCACATGATGGATCAAACACACATTGGCTATACTTACTGGCAGCAGCCACCTGTAAATAAAATGCCAGAAGTAAAATATACTCCGGCTAACACCTCTGAAATTAAAAAGAGCGCCACAGTAACAATTCAACAGGTTACACTGCCCCCCATTTATGAAGCAGACATTGATGCCTTGGCTGCTAAAATCAAAAACAATCTGTTTTATGAAACAGATAACGTTGTTTCAATCGAAGCAGGTCACTACACACAAGCAATCACATCAAGTAATGTTAAGTGGAAAGTCATTCCGGGGATTGGGAAAGATGGTGACGGCATCACTACCTTCCCTGTTACGGCCAGCGAACAGACCATTAGTAGCAACAGTCCGCATCTTGAATACAATATTTATACTTATGACAGTGGCTCGGTAAAATTGCAAGCCTACTTCTCCCCTACTCTGAATTTTCATAATGACCCTGAAGGATTGAGATATGGGATTTCCATTGACGATGAGCAACCCCAGATCATTTCCATTAACAAAGACGATAAAAACCAAAAAACCTGGGAACAATGGGTGGCAAATAATATTATCATCAAGACAACAGATCACGTACTCGGCAAAGCAGGCAAACACACGATCAAATACTGGGTCGTGAGCCCGGCTGTTGTGTTGCAGAAAATCGTAGTTGATCTTGGTGGCGTAAAACCAAGCTACCTTGGTCCGCCAGAAACAATTTATAAAAAAATAAAATAGCCATTAAAGATGCTAACTCAAGTTCACTCTCATGAATACGTCGTGTCCTTCGTGATTCTTTGTGATCTTCGTGACCCTTCTTCCCGGTGCGATATGGTCACCAATGCACACAACGGATCACAAACATATAAGAACACAAAGGTTAAGTTGATAAACCAATAACTAATATGCCATAACATGAAAAAAATAATTGTCCTCGCCGTCGTTTTATTTTACATCCAATTAAAAGGGCAAAACAAAATTGTATTGCACGCTGACAAAATAAAAGATACCATCAGCAAAAACATTTACGGCCATTTCGCCGAACATTTGGGTCACGGCATTTATGGAGGTTTCTATGTGGGGGATAATAATCAGAAGATCCCGAACAAAGACGGTGTTCGCCTTGATGTGATCGAGGCATTGAAGAAATTAAAAATCCCTGTACTTCGGTGGCCAGGTGGTTGTTTCGCGGACACTTATCATTGGAAAGATGGAATAGGTCCAAAAGACAAACGACCATCCATGCTGAATGTATGGTGGGGAAATGTAAAAGAAGACAACAGTTTTGGTACAAACGAATTCCTCAACATGTGCGAAGAATTGAATACCGAACCGTATCTCTCTGTAAATGTTGGAAGCGGCTCTGTGCAGGATGTAAGTGATTGGGTAAAATATGTGAACCACCAGGAAGGTTCGAGTCCCATGACCGACCTGCGTGAAAAAAATGGAAGGACAAAACCCTGGCATGTAAAATTCTGGGGCATTGGAAATGAAGCATGGGGGTGCGGTGGAAACATGACTGCTGAGCACTACGCTGATGTATACCGGCAGTATGTCACTTTCATGACCAACTGGAACAACAGTGATCGATTGTATCGCATTGCATCCGGTGCCAGCGATGATGATTACCATTGGACAGAAGTTTTAATGCGCAATATTCCTCACAATATGCTCGACGCTTTGGCTCTTCATCACTATTCTGTTATCAACTGGAATAAGAAAAGTTCCGCCACAAATTTTTCAGAAGAAGAATATTTTACTACCATGCAGCGTGCATCGCAGATGGAAGAAATGGTTCAGAAACACGTCGAGATCATGGATAAATCCGATCCGCAGAAAAAGGTAGCCTTGGTTGTTGATGAATGGGGTGGCTGGTATGACGTTGAGCCGGGAACAAACGGTGCGTTTTTATTTCAGCAAAACACCATGCGGGATGCAATGATCGCGGGCCTTACGCTGAATATTTTCAACAATCATTGTGACCGCGTCAAGATGGCAAACCTTGCCCAATGCATCAATGTGTTACAAGCGGTGATCCTGACCAACGAAGAAAAACTAATTCTCACTCCCACTTACCACGTGATGGAAATGTACAACGTTCACCAGGATGCTGCTTTGATCCCGATGGAACTCACAAGCACTGATTATACAGAGGGCGATAAAAAATTAAAGGCTGTCTCTTCATCGGCGTCAAGGGATAAAAATGGAGTAGTGCATGTTTCACTCACAAATATTGATGCACACAATGCGCAGGATGTAGTCATCGATATCAGCAGCCTCAAGGTAAAAACAGTAACGGGAAGGATACTTCAATCAGCAAAACTGCAGGACCATAATTCATTTGATGATCCTATGAAAGTAAAACCGGCTGTTTTTAATGGAGCCACTATATCAAGCTCAAACCTAAGCTTAAAGATGCCGCCATTTTCTGTTATTGTTCTGGAATTAAAATAAAACCCTGATGGCCGCTAGGTTATATAAAACTCATATTCCCTTTACAAGACCCTTTGTGTCCATTGTGGAACATTGTGTCCTTCGTGACCTAACTTTCGGTCACAAAGGACACGAAGAATGCACGAAGAACACAAAGAGTTTAAGGATCATCACTGCACTTTGTTGCTTTTTTATCATCACGCAAACAATGACTGCCCAGGTAAGACTTCCTCGGCTCATCAGGGACAGTATGATCTTGCAAAGAGATTCGAGAATTAATATTTGGGGATGGGCGCCAAAAGGCGAAAAAATAAAGATCAAATTCAACGGGAAAAATTTCAAAGCAACGGCAAATGCTGATGGCAAATGGTTATTGCAACTACCACCGATGAAACCCGGTGGCCCTTACACCATGAACATCGATGCCAGCAATCATCTTGTAATTAATAATATTTTGATCGGCGATGTATGGCTTTGTTCCGGCCAATCCAACATGGTACATCAAATGAAATTGCACAGTGTGAGATACGCTGATGAAATTGCAAATGCAAATTATCCGGAGATAAGGCATTTTTGGATACCAACCATGACTGACCTCCATAGGGCGCATGACGATCTTCCCACCGGTTACTGGAAATCCGCAAACCCCGAAGATGTTCTCGAATTTTCTGCTGTCGCTTATTTTTTTGCAAAGAAGATCTTTGGAAAATATCGCGTTCCCATTGGATTAATTAATGCAAGCGTCGGCGGCACTCTAATTGAAGCATGGACAAGTGAAGAAGGTTTAAAGGAATTTCCAAAAATTGATGGGACCATTCAAAAAAATAAAGACACGTCGTATATAAATAGTATCACAAAAAAAACTCCGGTAAATAAGGACGAAAAACAAACTGACCTGGGAATGATCGGTTCATGGTACGACCCTGCATATATTCCCAAAGAGTGGAGAACAATAAATATTCCCGGCTACTGGGAAGACCAGGGAATAAAAGATCTCGATGGCGTGGTTTGGTATCGCAGGGAAATTGATATTCCTGCATCGATGATAAATGCGCCGGCAAAAGTTTTTCTTGGAAGAATTGTGGACGCTGATTTCCTGTATATAAATGGAAAGGTGGTTGGCAATACAACTTATCAGTACCCACAGCGCAGGTATCAAATACCGGTGGGCGTATTGAAGCCGGGTAAAAATATTTTTGTCGTCCGCGTCATCAACAATTCGGGCAAAGGTGGATTTGTGCCCGATAAGCCTTATTGTTTGATCGCTGGCAATGATACCATTGATCTGAAAGGTTACTGGCAGTACAAAGTGGGAGACGTTTTCTTACCAGGTGGAAGCGGACATAATTTTTCATTTCAAAATCAACCAACAGCTTTATATAATGCGATGATCGCCCCGGTGATCAATTATACTATAAAAGGTTTTCTCTGGTACCAGGGCGAGGCGAATTCAAGTCGTGCCAAAGAATATACACAACTGCAACCGGCTATGATCGCTGACTGGCGCAAAAAATGGAAACAAGGCGATCTTCCTTTTTTATATGTGCAGCTCCCCAATTTTATGGAAGTAAATTATCTACCATCCGAAAGCCAGTGGGCTGAATTGAGAGAAGCCCAATTAAGATCTTTGTCTGTTCCCAACACAGGAATGGCGGTTGCCATCGATCTCGGTGAATGGAATGATATTCATCCCGACAGAAAAAAAGAAGTCGGCGAACGTCTCGCATTGGCCGCCGAAAAAATCGCCTATGGCGAGAAAGACATTGTTTCGTCTGGTCCGATTTATCAGTCATCCACTATCGATGGGAGCAAGATCGTTATTTCATTTACAAATACAGGCAGTGGTTTAATTACAAATGATGGCGGCGAATTATCACAGTTTGCGATTGCAGGTGCAGATAAAAAATTTGTATGGGCAAAAGCAAAGATCGACGGGGAAAAAGTGATCGTTTGGAATGATGATGTTCCAAATCCTATGTATGTACGGTATGCGTGGGCCGATAATCCTGATAATCCAAACTTATATAACAAGGAAGGGTTGCCGGCGTCACCATTCCGAACTGACGAATGAGAAAAAAACCATACAAGGCACGTAAGACATACAAGAAAGGGTTAAAGGCCGTGCATATCTTGTATGTCCTAAATTTTTTAAAATGAATGCCAATAAATCCATTGCCAAGTCTCATCTAAATGATCTTAGTTATAAGATCGTTGGGGGCGCTATTGAAGTACATAAACATCTAGGCCCCGGGTTGCTTGAAAGTGCTTATCATGAATGCCTGAAGCAGGAGTTTTATCTAAGAGGAATAAGTTATAAAAGCCAATTGTTTGTTCCTATCAATTATAAGGGTATCGTTCTCGCGGTAGATTACCGCTTAGATTTTTTAGTAGAAGACGAAATCGTTGTTGAGCTAAAAGCAATGGAGGGAATACTACCAGTTCATGAGGCGCAGCTGCTGACTTATATGAAACTCTTACAAAAGGCGAAAGGTATATTGATCAATTTTAACTGTGCCAATATTGTCAAGGAAGGAACAAAACAAATGGTAAATGAATATTTTTCCAGCCTTCCCGAATGAAAACTTAAGTGCCTTGTATGTCTTGTATGGTTCAAAATAAAATGTCCTCTGACAACCGAAAGGAAATCGTCTGAAAGTAACTAACCATACAAGACATATAAGGCATACAAGGAAAATATTGGAATGCTTCGGCGCGCTTGTCGGCACGGGTGACCCAAAATAACAAGAAATGAAAAAATATTTTTTTCTGCTCTCAAGTCTCGTTTGTGCATTATGCATGTCTGCACAAACCGACACAACCTGGCATCATAAAAAATGCGCTGTGGTGCTTTCGTATGATGATGCGCTGAATGTTCATCTTTCCAATGCCATCCCCGCGCTTGACTCCGTTGGATTGAAAGCCACATTCTACATATCGAATTACTTCAACGGCCTGCAACCACAAATTCCCAAGTGGAGAAACGCAGCTGCCAACGGTCATGAACTTGCAAATCATACCATCTGGCATCCGTGTGAAGGCGGTCGCACAGGGCGAGAATTCGTAACAGCGGACTATGATATGAGAAACTACTCTGTAAGAAGAATTACCGATGAGATCAGGACCATGAACAATTTGCTTTACGCTATTGATGGAAAAACAAAAAGAACATTTGCTTATCCATGTGGTGATGAAAAGATTCATGACACCGCTTATATAGATGGATTAAGAAATGATTTTATCGCGGCCCGTGGTGTAGAGCCTGAGATGTCGGCCATTGATAAAGTCAACCTGTATGATGTCCCCTGTTATGGCATCAACGGACAGTCGGGAGATGAGTTGATCGCTCTTGTGAAACAAGCGATGGCCAGTCACACGTTGCTCGTTTTTCTTTTCCATGGCGTTGGCGGCGAACATGGATTGAACGTATCACTGCAGGCACACAGTAAGCTGCTGCATTTCTTAAAACAAAATGAAAAGGATATCTGGATAGCGCCAATGATAGATGTCACTGAATACATCAAAAATTATCAGCTGGGCAAAAAATAAAAGTGAAGATGAAAAGCAGGTTATTCTTTTCTGGAATAATTCTCTGTTGCCTGTTGCATTCGAATGCACAGAACTCTCCTCATATTCCTCGGCTCGTAAGAAACGGGACCTATACTCAACTCATCGTCGACAACAAGACCTTTTTGATCTTCGGCGGCGAACTGGGTAATTCAAGCGCTTCCAGCAATGAATACATGCGACCGATTTGGCCAAAACTGAAACAGATGAATCTGAATACAGTTTTTGCGCCCGTATATTGGGAATTGATCGAATCAACCAGGGGGCGATTTGACTTTTCTCTTGTCGACACTTTGATAATAAGTGCCCGAATCAACAAAATGAGATTAGTGCTGCTCTGGTTTGGTACATGGAAAAATAGCGTGTCGTGCTACACGCCGGGCTGGATAAAAACAAGCCAGCAAAGATTTCCGAGAGCGTTGGATAAAAATAATATTCCACAGGAAATACTTACACCTTTCGATAGGAATAACCTGGAGGCTGACAAAACAGCATTTGTGGCGCTGATGCATCACATCAAACAAATTGATGAAAAACAAAACACGGTTATTGCGATCCAGGTAGAAAATGAAATAGGAATGTTACCGGATGCACGCAGTCATGATGAAGCAGCAAATACAGCTTTTCATCAGGCAGTTCCGGAACAACTGCTGAATTATTTGCAGAAGAACAAGGGCAACTTAACTCCCGAACTTGACTCGCTTTGGAAAGTAAACGGATATAAAACTTCCGGCACATGGGAAGAAGTTTTTGGAAGATCTCTTGCTACTGACGAAATTTTTATGGCCTGGTATTATGCAAGATTTTCAAATGAAATTGCTGCGGCGGGAAAAGCCGTCTATAATTTGCCAATGTACGTTAATGCTGCATTGAACCGACCAGGTTGGAAACCGGGGCAATATCCCAGTGCAGGTCCGCTACCACATGTTATGGATATATGGAAAGCGGGTGCGCCGTCAATCGATCTCTTTGCGCCCGATATTTATTTTCCTGATCTCAAACACTGGTGCGATCTGTATACGCGATCATCCAATCCTTTGTTCATCCCTGAAATTAAGTTCGAAGCCGGAGTTGATGCAAAGGCATTTTTTGCTTTTGGAAATTATAACTGTCTTTCATTTTCTCCTTTTTCTATTGAATCTGCCGAACATCCGGAAAAAGAACCAATCGGAAAGACCTACGATATTTTAAAACAAGTCACTCATCTGATCACAAAATACCAACCAGCAGGTGGCGTGAAAGGTTGTTTATTGGAAAAAGACTCTTTACCAAAAGAAATAACAATGAACAATTATCATCTCAGCATAGACCATGAATACAAATTAGGCTGGTCCGCCGGTGCAAAAGACACGATATGGCCGTTAGCAGGATGTATTATCATGTCAGTTGGCCCTGATGAATTCTATGTAGCAGGAACAGGAGTTGTTATCACATTCACATCAGCGATAACAAACAGGAGAGCTGGGTTTCTAAGTATCGATGAAGGAAAATTTATCAACGAAAAATGGATTGCCGGCCGTCGTATGAATGGCGACCAGGATCACCAGGGAAGGCATGTGAGGATACCGATGGGAGAATATAATATACAGCATGTAAAAATGTATACTTATTAAAAGAGTTTATGTACTGGTTTCTAAAAATATATTCATGAAGAAAATAACTTGTTTTCTTTTAATGACCACCGCATTCGCGTTGACTGGTTATTCGCAGTTTAGGTTATCACCCGCCGATAGCATTCGTCGCGACAGTATCAATCGCGTCACTCAACAGGATTACAATATTATGTTGAAGCTTCTTCATATTGATTCCACAAGACATGGGCCATCGGGAAACCCATCTGCACCAAATGCAGCGAACACGGATGAATCCAAAGCCTCTCCATATACATCTTTTCCCGATCCCTTGACATTAAAAAGCGGTAAGAAAGTAACCGACGCAAAAACATGGTGGGAAAAACGGAGACCCGAGATCATTGAAGACTTTGACAGGGAAATTTATGGCCGCATGCCAAAGAACATCCCAAAAGTGAACTGGGAAATAGTGAGTACAACCAGTGATACAAGCAATCATGTTCCCGCTGTTACAAAAAAATTGATCGGTCATGTTGATAATTCATCGTATCCGGCTATTCCCGTAAACATAGATCTTGCACTCACAATACCTGCGAATGCAAAAGGACCAGTTCCGGTGATCATGGAATTTGGCTTTATATTTCCTCCCGGCTTCAAGTTGCCACCTCCGCCTGCAGGAACTCCAGTCGAAAAAAACTGGCAACAACAATTACTCGAGAAAGGCTGGGGGTATGCTATTCTGATCCCAACAAGTTACCAGGCTGATAATGGTGCAGGATTAACACAAGGGATAATTGGTTTAGTGAATAAAGGCCAGCCACGCAAGCCGGATGATTGGGGAACATTGAGAGCATGGGCATGGGGCGCGAGTCGTGCATTGGATTATTTTGAAACCGATAAAACTGTTGATGCGAAACATGTCGGCATTGAAGGCCTTTCGCGATATGGTAAAGCAACTATCGTTACCATGGCCTATGAACCGCGTTTTGCCATTGCGTTTGTTGGTTCATCGGGTGCAGGTGGAACAAAAATTCTTCGCCGCGTTTTTGGCGAGCAGGTGGAGAATCTTGCATCGTCGGGCGAGTACCATTGGTTCGCCGGCAATTTTATAAAATATGCAGGCCCGTTAACGCCAAATGATCTTCCGGTTGATGCACATGAATTGGTTGCTTTATGCGCGCCGAGGCCTGTATTCATTAGTTCCGGCTCCCCGAAAGTGGAAGGACAATGGGTGGATGCAAAAGGAATGTTTCTGGGTGGAGCGTACGCAGGCCCTGTCTACAAACTGCTCGGGAAAAAAGATCTCGGCACGATTGAGTTTCCTCCTATTGAAACCGCATTGACAAATGGAGATATTGCATTCAGGCAACATAATGGTGGACATACAACCGGTCCTAATTGGCCGTACTTTATAGAGTTTGCATCGCGATATTTTAAATAGAATAATAATTATGTTACCAGCTTTGTTATCACTATTCAGCTTCCGTTGCGTCGCACTCTTCAACGATAACAATTCTGCCCGACAATAATTTTTTTAACTGAAAATCTATATATAAACTTTTGATTAAAAAATATAAACCATACAAGACCTACCTACCAGACAGGCAGGCAAGGCATGTGAGTAATGCTAAAATGTCCTCTTGTATGTCTTCTATGCCTTGTATGGTTAACACAACAAGTGAATTCTGAATACTGGCAGCCGTCAAATTTAAAATTTATGAAATGAAAAAGTTTTTTTCGATTACGCTAGTTACTGCTACCATATTGCTATCATCAAAACGTAATTCCTCAACAGCAAAAAACGACAAAGGCCTGAAGGATTATTACAAGGAATATTTTCCTATCGGTGTCGCCGTTATGCCTTCCGATCTAAAAGGTGATGAAGCCAATTTTATCCTTCAGCAATTCAATAGTATCACCGCTGAAAACTCTATGAAGATGGCACCGATCCATCCGGCCGAGAATCGCTACAACTGGAATGCGGCAGATTCCATCGTGGCTTTTGCTCAGCGAAATGGAATAAAAGTTCGTGGTCATACTTTATGCTGGCACAATCAAGCACCGCAATGGATGTTTAAAGATTCATCCGGCAATACAGTTACAAAAGAAGTCTTACTGCAGCGGCTGAAAGAACATATCACTACAGTGGTAAGTCGCTACAAAGGAAAAATTTATGCCTGGGATGCGGTGAACGAAGCGATCTCAGACAAGCCAGATGAATATTTACGTTCATCACAATGGTATCAGATCTGCGGTGAAGAATATATTGCGAAAGCATTTGAATATGCTCATGCCGCCGATCCCAATGCTATTTTATTTTACAACGATTACAACGAGATCAATGCAACAAAACGTGAAAAAATTTACAAGTTGGTCAAAAGCTTGAAAGATGCCGGTGTACCTATTGGTGGCGTTGGGTTGCAGGGACACTGGGCCATCAATGAACCTTCGCGAGGTCAACTGGACAGCACAATAAAGAAATTTGCTGATCTCGGTTTAAAGATCCAGGTCACAGAACTTGACATTTCTGTTTATCCCAAGGAACACAATGCACGAGAAAGAAAGCCTGAAGATGCCGATACTGCATTCAATGCTGAAAAAGAAAACAAACAGATCCAAGAATATAAAATGTGCTTTGAGCTTTTTAGAAAATACAGGAAAGTTATTTCGGGAGTTACATTTTGGAACGTCTCCGACCGCCATACATGGCTTGATAATTTCCCTGTTCGCGGAAGAAAAGATTATCCCTTGTTGTTTGATAAAGACCTCAAACCTAAAAAGGTCTTTTGGGAGGTTGTGAGGTTTTGAGTCCCTTGGGTCTTGTCATGTCGAGCGCAGCGAGACATCTCTCTCCTGTCGCCTCGAGATTTCTCACTTCACTGTGTTACGTTCGAAATGACAATACTCTGCGGATTGCAATTCTTTTACACTTATAGACTATCGCAAACCAGAATCCCCTATATTCGGGGATGAGAAAAAATACACTGCTTGTCATCCTGGTAACATTTTATTTTGTTTCCTGCGCGCAGAAAAATGAAAATTATCTTTTGATCGGAACCTACACCAGCGGGAAAAGTGAAGGTGTCTATGTCTATCGTTTCAACAGCACCACGGGTGATTTTGACTCGGTAAGCATGATCAAAACTTCAAACCCCTCCTATCTTGCCATTTCACCGGATGAGAAATTTGTATATGCCGTCAACGAAAACCAGGACAAAGGAAACGGTGGGAAAGTGTCTTCTTTTACATTTGACAAGCAGCAAGGCAAACTGTCATTTATTAATGAGCAACAATCAGCGGGTGACGACCCGTGCTATGTATCGGTAGATAAGACCAATAAATGGATAGCCATAGCGAACTATACAAGCGGCACCTTATCAGTTCTGCCGATCAGAGAAAATGGACGACTTGATGCGGCAACAACGGTCATCCAGCAAACTGGCTATAGCGTCAACACGGAAAGGCAAACAAGTCCGCATATGCATTGCGCTGTGTTTTCGAAAGACAATAAATATTTATTTGCAGCCGACCTCGGTACCGATAAACTGATGGCGTATTCCTTTGATGAAAAAAATGGCAAACTCACCGAGGCCTCCCCTGCGTTTGTCATGGTAAAAGCAGGAACAGGTCCAAGACATCTTACATTTCACCCGAATAATAAATATGCATACCTCATCGAAGAATTAACGGGAACGATCTCTGCATACAGTTATAAAAATGGTGTATTTACTTTATTCCAAAATGCTTCGGCTCTTCCTCCTGATTATATGGGAGAGGTTGGCAGTGCCGACATTCATGTGTCAGCAGATGGAAATTTTCTGTATGCATCAAATCGCGGCGAATCCAATACCATCGCCATTTTCAAGATCAATCAAAAAAATGGATCAATTGCATTAGTCGATCATCAAACCACCCTGGGTAAGACGCCACGCAACTTCAGCTTTGATCCTTCCGGAAATTTTTTACTGGTAGCCAATCAAGACACTGACGACATTGTTATTTTTAAAGTGGACAAAAAAACAGGACTGCTCAGCGATTCGGGGAAAAGAATAAAAGCCGGCAATCCTGTGTGTCTGAAATGGATCAGTGAAAAGTAAAAAACTAAAAACTTCAGGTTTTTGATTTTCAAGGAACAGTGATCGTGATTGTTTTTGTAGTGATCAACCCGTCCCTGTTTGTAACAGTAAATGAATACTTCTCAGTACCCGCCGTATTACGTGTTGTCAGGTCATAATCCTTGGTAAATTCGCCTGCCTGCGCCGAAGGAATAGTTACATTATCGATTGTTGTTTCCGCCCCGCCATCATAAGACCTTGTCACAATAAATGTTTTGAGGTCGTCCTTGTCTTCCGTTCTTTTTGCAGTTACACCAATTTTAAAATCTGTATCCAGGGCAATATGCGAATCCGCAGAGGTATAGCCAGTGCGGGTTGTAAAATCGATCGTGGGAGGTATCATTTCATCTTTGTCTTTGTCACACGAAAAAGAAACAATTCCAAAGGCAAGGACTAAAAACAAAATACTTTTCCTGAATGTTATCTTCATAATTATAATTTATTAATGAATACTAAACGGGATCGTTAAATGGATAATGATATTTCTTCCAATATTGTGAATGCCATATTCCTTAAATCTTGAAAGATGATCATAATAATTTCTGTTCAATAAATTGTTGCCGGTAATACTAAACATGAACGTGCGATCTCTTGTTCGCCAGTTTCCATTTAGCCCTGCATTTAACAACCAGTATGCATCAGTAGGAGTTTCGAATTCGGCAGGGTTATCCTGGGCAAAGTGTTCTTCAGTCATTACAAAAAAGAGAACATTGTTCAGTCTTTTCCCGTTCTCGAATTTGAACTGTAATTGCTGTGTCCATTTTGCGGGCGGAATGAATGGCAAATAAGTGCCCCCAGATAATTTGCCGGTAACAATGGAAAAATTTGTTTCGAATCTTAATCTTTCATAAAAGGGAAAGTTGACTGCAAGCATGGATTCACTGCCATAAAGATCGGCGTCAAATTGCTCATACTTGAATACATCGAACCCTAAATATGGGGTCCCGGTAGGTGCCAGGTAGATATAGTTCAAAAAATGGTTGAGGTAAGCCGCGACGGAAAATTGAAAATTGCGTGAAGAATAGTTGACGGAAATCTCACTGTTGATATTTTGTTCAATTTTCAAATTGGGATCACCGATCTCATATCGCAATGTTCCTTCGTGCAAACCATCTGAGGATAACTCAGCAAGATTGCCTGAACGAAAACCTGTACCGATATTTGCCTTCAGGTTCCAGTTGTTGTTTGGATTCCATGCAAAACCGGCCGAGCCATTCAAACCTGGAAGCGTTTTATCAAAAGGCGCGATCGATTTATCCGGCGTATTCACCCCGAGCGTTTCAAACGTATGAATGTTCCGTAGAGAAAAGCCAATACCTGTTTCAAGCACCAATTTTCTCATTTTGCTTTTGATGAATACCGAAAAACCACTTTCTGTGGTATTTGCATCGGGAATAATGATACGTGAGCCGTAGTTGGTATTGTTTTCAAATTGTGAGTTGTTACTCAGAACAAGTTCCGTATTTGAACTCAGTTGTTTGTTCCACATCACATGCCACAAAAAAGTACTCAACAGCATATTCAGGCTGATGTGATTGTCACCTTCATCTTCGAGGCGAAGGTTAGATTGAAAACCCAGGTTTACATCCAGGCTTGAGTTTTTTAAACTGATCTTATTCTGGGAAGATAAAATGTTCAGAAATACCGTGTGATGCGGTCCCTTCATACTCCGACTCCACCTTCCATCATAAAGAAAGCTATTGGAATTGTCTGCGGTAATAAACCCGAACTTGTCAAGTGAACTCATTAAATGATTGCTACTTGTCCACCTACTTTTTATAAATCCATACGAACCTTTCAAATAATATCCTGCAAACCGGCTGTTCTGGATCCTGTCCTTATCGCCATCCGAATAGTCTGCATTGGAATTCAAACCGACCCTTATCCCCCAATTGTTTTTGTCTGTGGCAGATCTTATACCACCATCAACAGATAATCCATAAGTGTTGGAAAACAATCCAACATTCACATCGCCGTTCTTTTCTCCCGGCTTATTTGGCGCTTCCTCAATAATATTTAAGATTCCTCCAATGGCTTCTGAACCGTAGAGCAATGATGCAGGCCCTTTGATCACTTCAATCCGATCGATCCCAACATCATTCAATCCAAGACCGTGTTCATCCTGCCATTGCTGGTTGTCAAATTTCAACCCCGACAACACGGCCAGTACTCGATTGCCGTACAATCCGCGGATCACCGGTTTTGAAATTGCAGGTCCTGTCGTCAGCTGACTAATGCCCGGCAATTTTGATAAAGCATCTGAAACATTAAGTGCTCCGCTCTGTCTTATCTTACTAACAGATAAAGACTGAATATTTAAACTCGTCTCTTTCACCAATGACGTGCGAATGCCTGAGACAACTACCTCCTTCAATACAGGAATTGTGCCCTTGTCCTGTGCAAAACAATTATTGACAAGCCCGAAAAGGATCATGCAGCTTAAATGTGCGGTCTGTCGGTACATCTATAATAAATTCATACTAAATAATCCCCTCTGTGAAAATCCGTGTAATCTGTGAGATAATTATTTCTCACTGATTTCACAGATGACCACAGATTGCAACGTTCTACTGAAAGATTAGGAGAGCGGCGACCTTGGAGGCGGTGTTGGGATTTTTTTTACCTGACACGGTAATCGAAGTGAAATAACAGAAACCATATTCACTGAAGGCTTAATTAATACAAGGTCTTCCGTTTTTGGAGAATGAAAAAGTGACTGCAACAACTGAAAAAGTTCGTCGGCGACTTTATTGCTTTTTTCATTTTGGTTCCAGTGGTCTTTTGCATCATTCAATAAAGTTGTCTCCTGCTTGTCGGCAATTGAACGAATGATAAGTTTCCCATTCCCTGTTTTTTTTTCGATCACATCATACATTTCGCCATTAAAACTGAATTCATCATCACCTTCCCAATCCAGTTGCTTCATCCCTTGTTTATCATTCAATGAAAAAACAAAATCTGTTTCATCCTGGCTGTAGCTCTGCAGGCGAATCGCTTCCCTCATTTCAGCCTTTATGCCTTCCTGCCTGAAATAAAAAATGATATGATATCCGGCGATGTTTAGTAAAAAACAAAGAGAAAGAAATATGACGACTAACTTTTTCAAGGGCCATTAGTTAATCGAAATTAAGGAATATAGATATCTTATTTCCCTGAACTCATCACAGGCCGGAAACTTCGAAATAACCTTTGTATTTTACTCTTCTCTTCACGTCGCCGCCCTCAGTTTTTTCGTAGTATTCATCACTTGAATATTCAACATAGCCATAAGTCCTTTCATCCCTTGAGCCAGGCTTTCTTTTGTTTAGAATCAGATAAAACTTCCCCGGCACGGTAAGACCTCGCTTATATATATTGTCAGGATTGGTTTTAAAAATCCTGTCATCGCCACGTGATGAAACTACATGTTGAACTTTACAAATATCACTTGTCACTATACTGGCCATACCAAAACCGACGCCTGTCATATTTGTAAACACTATGACTAGAGAATCTCCATTTAAGTTTCTAACGGCGTAGTGCGGTACCGATTTGCCAGACAGAGGAGTGACACTTTTTTGCCGGTCATTTTCAAAAAATTCGACATCGAACCTGGAAGCCTCGGTAATATCTCCTTTGTTATAGAGCCTTGTAACTTTTTGTTCAATTGCGGGGTCTATTATAAGACCCTGTTTCAATGAATCAGCGGGCTCTTACAACTTAAAAAAACAGTATTTAATAGTAGGATCCAATATATCCTATCCATTTTCAAAAATTTTTTTAGGCGATTCAGTTAATCGAATTTAAGCATAAGTATTTCACATCAAGACCCAAAAGTGCTCGCAAAAACGCAGACAGATACAACAACTCCCGAATCGAACCTTATTACCTTAGTAACCGGCAAGCTCTCAAACGAATTAACCTTATTGGGCATCTCTATTAACCCGATTTTTTAGAAAGTTATTTTGTCAGTCATTTTTTTTTCGGGATTTGAGTGCCGATTTTGCGATTTGCTTT
>Ga0207674_10001005_pt1 | contig 36827 bp, 23 predicted proteins | sample KBSCornC72_FD_184303 | JGI IMG/M metagenome (GOLD analysis project Ga0207674, IMG submission 184303) | Corn rhizosphere microbial communities from Kellogg Biological Station, Michigan, USA - KBS Corn C7-2 (SPAdes) (version 2) | ecosystem: Host-associated > Plants > Roots > Rhizosphere > Soil ... | reverse complement strand
GGCTGGCGGCAAGGCTCTGTTGGGACAATTGCAGGCGGCTTTCTTCCGGCGCTGGGAGGGTCGTACGCGGCTGCTTCTTGGCTTGGCGTTGCTGAGTGGTTCGTCGTTGGCGTGCTCGGAGACCCTGATGGGTCAGGCCGGGCGGGCCTCGCCTGCGACTGCACCGAATCAGGTCTACCTGATCATCCGCAGCGATGACGCCGGGATGAGCCACAGCGTGAACATGGCGCTCGAGCGGCTCATCGGAACCGGCATGCCGGTCTCGGTCTCGGTCATGTTCCCGACGCCGTGGTACCAGGAGACGGTCGAGATGTTGAAGCGACACCCCGACGTCGCTGTCGGGATTCATCTCACGCTCAACTCGGAGTGGAAGAACTATCGCTGGGGCCCGGTGCTTGGGCGCACCGCTGTCCCCACGCTCGTCGATGCCGACGGATACTTCTTCCCGTCATCCGAGGCGCTGTACCAGAACCACCCCGACCTCACGCAGGTCGAGAACGAGCTGAGGGCGCAGATCGACCGCGCCAAAAAGAGCGGTCTCCGGATCGACTACGTCGACTTTCACATGGGCACGGCGACTCGATACCCCGAGTTCCGTGACATCACCGAGCGACTCGCGCGCGAGTTCGGGTTCGGCATGTCGACGTACTTCGAGGAACCGGAGTGGGACCCGCAATACCGCGCCGCCCCCGCCGACAAGACCGACAGTCTCGTCGCGTTGGTTGGGCGTCTCAAGCCGGCCTTCAATCTCGTCGTGACCCACGTGGGGATCGACGGCCCGGAGCTCGGCGCGCTGCTCGATATGAACACCGACGGCGGGCTCGCCGACATGAGCAAGAATCGGCAGGGGGAGCTCGACGCACTGACTTCACCCAGATTCCGCGAGGCGCTGAAAAACCACCACGTCCAGCTCATCACGTACCGGCAGCTGATCGAGATGCAAGGCCTGAAGGCCATGAAGCGGCCCGAGGGATGACCACGCAGGAGCCCTATTGGAGGAGCGCTATGGAGACGATGCTGGGTAAGCATTCTTTTCCGCACCGCCGTCCTCACCGCCTCTGGGCGGTGGGCCTGAGTTTCCTGATGGCGTTGGTGTTGTTAGGTGCGGTACGCGGCACTGCCTTGAGCCAGGAGATTTCCGTCAGCGGAACGGTCACCGAAAAGAGCGGTTTCCCTCTCCGCGGCGTGACGGTCCGCGCCACCGGGACGGACGCGACGGCGACCACGAACCAGTACGGGAAGTACACGATCCTGGCCCCGTCGAACGGTGAGCTGACGTTCACGCTCATCGGCCAAAAGCCAGGTAAGGCGTCCATCGGCGGCCGGACGACGGTCGACATCACGCTCGAGCGAATTTCCTTCCTCGAGGAAGTCGTCGTTACCGCTTACTCGGAATCGCAGAAGCGCAGCGAGATCACGGGCGCCGTCTCCGGCGTCAACGTCGAGCAGGTCCAGAAACGGACCGGAGCGAGCATCCTTCAGCGGCTCGACGCCGCGGTTCCCGGCGTGACGGTCGACGCGAGTGGCTCCCCGGGTTCGAGGAGCACCGTGCGCATCCGCGGTGTGAGCTCGTTTCAGAACAATGACCCGCTCTACATCGTCGACGGCGTCGCGCTTCAGGACTCCTACATCAACTGGCTCAACCCTAACGACATCCAGTCGATCCAGGTGTTGAAGGATGCGTCGGCGGCGTCGATCTACGGAGCGCGAGCGAGCAACGGCGTCGTGATCATCGAAACGACGAAGCGCGGATCGAGTGGCCCGCCGAAGACCACCGTGCGAGTCAGGAGCGGCGTCGCGTCGCCAGTCAGGGGCTATGACGACATGCTGTTGACCAACGCGAACGACTACTACCAGGTCTTCAAGAAGAGCTACGAAAACGCCGGCCAGGAAGTCCCGACCAACATCTACGGGTCCGCAACCAATCCGACGATTCCGAAGTACATCTGGCCGAACAACTGCGGACCAGACGAAGCGGCGGGCGTCTGCGGGAACGTCGACCCGGCGTCGTATGCCTATCCCAGCAACCTGATCATGCAGAGCAGCGCCGGTACGAACTGGTGGAAGCAGGTGTTCTCACCGGCGTACGTCGGCGACTACAACGTGGACGTCACGGGCGGTACCCCGGACAACGCGTACCTGGTTTCCGCCAACTATTACGACCAGAACGGGACGGCCGCGTACAACAAGTTCGAACGCGGCAGCCTTCGCGTTAACACGAACTTCCAGAGGCGGAAGTGGACTTTCGGCGAGAACCTCGCGGTTTCCACGGATCGACACAACGGCGGGATACCGGATGACCCGGGCGGGGGCACCTCCGCCGAAGACGGCATCATGGGCAAGAATATCCTGATGCAGCCGATTGTGCCGGTGCGTGACATCGCCGGCAACTTCGCTTCAGGCAAGGCGGTCAGCCTCGGCAACAACACCAATCCGCTCAAGTACGCCTTCGCCCACAAGGACGATCTCACGAAGAACGACCGCATCTTTGGGTCGCTGTTCGCTGGCTACGACATCAACTCGAAGCTCGCGCTCCGAACGCGGGTCGGGTTCAACAGGACGCAGGGGGAGACGTCGTTTTTCACGCCGATCACCCCGGAGAACTCGGAGCCGCAGACCACGAACAGCAATTTCGAGAACCAGCAAGACACCAGGGACTGGGCGTGGAGCAACACGCTCAAGTACATCCAGCAGTTCAACAAGCACGGTGTCTCGGTGCTCGTGGGTCAGGAGGTCAGCAAGACTACCAACCGGTTACTCCAGGGCCAGTGCAGTGGCTTCATCGACACCGACGTGAACACCCGATACCTGTCGGACGTGCTCTGCGATGCATCGACGAAGCAGGTCTTCAGCAATGGCTATGAGAACGCGCTGCTGTCGTTCTTTGGAAAGGCCGACTACAACTACGCGAACAAGTACATCGCGACGTTCACGCTGAGACAGGACGGTTCCTCGAACCTGGGTCCGGATCACCGATGGGGAACGTTCCCGGCGGTGGGCCTGGGGTGGAGGCTCTCCCAGGAATCGTTCATGAGGGACAACAAGACGTTCTCGGACGTCATGCTGCGGCTCGGGTGGGGTATCACCGGCAACCAGTCGATTCCGTCGGGTCGCATCGTCGCGCAGTACAGCGGCGACCGCGGCGACACGTACTATGACATTGCTGGGACCAACAACAGCGTCATCGCCGGGTACCGCCTAACGGCGTTTGGCAACCCGAATCTCAAGTGGGAACAGAACAACTCGCTCAACGCGGGCGCGGATGTCACGCTGTGGAACGGCAAGGTCGACCTCGTGGTCGATGTGTACTCGCGGAACACGAACAACCTGCTGTTCGCTCCGCAGAACCCCGCCACCGCCGGGGTCGCCGATCCGGCGATCGTCAATGTCGGCGAGATGAAGAACACCGGCATTGACTTTTCCATCGGGCACAGGTCGACGTCGTGGTCCGTGAACTTCAACGGAAGCCACTACAGCAACAAGATCAACAAGATCGATGGTGATGCGGACTTCTTCTACGGCCCGATCTCCACGCGCTTCGGCAACCAGGTCATCAATCAGATCGGCCAGCCGATCGGGGCGTTCTACGGCTACAAGGCCGAGGGCATTTTCCGAGACGCGGCCGACGTCGCCGCCCACGCGACGCAGGATGGCGCCAAGCCCGGCCGGATCAAGTTCAAGGACGTGAACGGCGACGGGCAGATCACGCTCGCCGACCGTACGATCATTGGCAGCCCGCATCCGAAATTCACGTCCGGGCTGGACGTCGGGTTCTACCGCGGCGCCTGGGACCTCACGGCAACCGTGTTCGGGTCGTTCGGCAACGACATCTTCGAGAACCAGATGGAGTTCTACGTCTTCCGGGAGTTCTCGACGAACGTGCGGAAGGACCTGCTCGCCAACTCGTGGACGCCGGAGAAGCCTAACGCGAAATACCCCGCGCTCGATGTCAGCGACACGTACAGTAGCGCCATCTCGAGCTTCTACGTCAAGGATGGCTCGTACGTGCGGATGCGCAGCGTCCAGCTCGGGTACAATGTCCCGTCGAAGTACATCCGCTTCCTGAACGCGACGCGCCTGTATGTGCAGGCGGAGAACCTGTTCACCATCACCGGTTACGATGGGCTCGATCCGGCTCTGCCCGCCGCAAACATCACGCAGGCGGCCGGCGACGTTCGCGATCAGTACCGAGGCGTGGATCGTGGCGCGTATCCGAGCAATCGGATGTTCAGCTTCGGGATCGTCACCTCGTTCTGACAACCCTCACTTTGCGAAGGAAGGGGACACGATGAAAATCGTATCGAAGCACCCGCTGGTCTTCGCGGTGAGTCTCATGGCCACCGTTGCAGCCGGATGGGGGTGCAAGGATTTTCTTGAGAACGCGTCCGAGCCGCTGGGGACGCTGGACCAGAACACGCTCCTGAACAAGGCAGGGGTCGAAGGAAGTCTCCTGTCCGCATACCGGATTCTTGACTGCACCAGCCAATTCCAACCCGACTGGGGATGTGCCGCCAGCAACTGGGTGTGGGGCAGCGTCACGAGCGACGATGCCTACAAGGGGTCGGAAGCCACCGACCAGCCGCCCATTGATGACATCGAGCAGTACCACTGGGCGACGGGCAAATCCGAGGACTACCTGAACACCAAGTGGAGTGGGGTTTACGAAGGCATAAACCGCGCAAACGGGACGTTGCGCCTGCTCAAACAGGTCCAGGATACGAAGCCGGGTGAGATCGATGACGAGACCGCCAAGGGCATCACCGGAGAAGCAATATTCCTCCGGGCTCACTATCACTTCGAAGCATGGCGGATGTGGGGGAACGTTCCGTACTACCGCGAGGATGATACGACCTTCAAGAAGCCCAATCTGCAGGCTGACGCGGTCGTCACCGAGATCCTGAAGGATCTCGATGAGGCGATCGGGCTGTTGTCGGCGGGTCCGCGGAATGGGCAGAAGGGTCGCGCGGATATGTGGACAGCCAAGGCATACAAAGGCCGTCTGCAGGTGTATGCCGGCCAGTTCGCAGACGGCTTGACGACGTTGCGCGAGGTACAATCGGCCGGGCCATACGCGCTGGAAACGAGCTACGACAAGGTATGGACGGGCTACTCGGATGAGGCGAACGGCAAGGAAACGATCTTCGCCTATCAGGCCTCTTCGAACGACGGCGAGACCAACGGGAACAACGCGAACTACGGCGAGCGTCTGAACTTCCCGCACTCCGGCAGCCCGTTTGGCTGCTGCGGCTTCCATCAGCCGTCGCAGAACCTGGTGAACTATTTCCGCGTCGATGCAGCAGGACTGCCGCTGGCGTTATCGGATCCGAGTTGGAACTCGAACAACGCCAACTTCACCGCATCAGCACCGAACAACACGGTTCCGGTCGATCCTCGTCTCGACTGGACGGTCGGACGCGATGGCGTGCCGTACAAGGATTGGGGCAAGCACGCGGCAAGCTGGATCAGGGCCCCAGCATATGGCGGAACCTACAGCCCGAAGAAGAACGCGCACGAGAAAACGAGTGGCGCGGAGAGCAGCGTCGGGTGGGTGCCCACGCAGTTGAACTCCGTGAACATTCACATCTTCCGCTATGCGGACCTGCTGTTGCTGCTCGCGGAAGCGGAGGTCGAGGCCGGGTCGCCGGAGAACGCACGAATCATCGTCAACCAGATCAGGGATCGGGCGAGCAAGACCGCACAGGGCCCGGGGGTCGACGCCGCAGGGTTGGCTAATCGCGCGTTCATCGCCGTTCCGATCACTGATCCGAGCATTACGTGGGCAACGTATCGCATAGGCCAGTACGCGGGGCCGTGGACTCAGGCGCAAGCACGCGACCGCGTGCGTGCGGAGCGCCGCCTCGAGCTGGCGATGGAGGGCCAGCGGTTCTTCGACCTGCGCCGCTGGGGCATCGCAGAACAGACGCTCAATGACTACCTCGCCGTCGAGAAAACCCGGCGACAGCAGCTGGCCAGTGCGGACGTGTTCTCGGCGCGTCATCGCTACTACCCGATCCCGGCGATTCAGATCGAGTTGAGCAAGTCGAACGGACAGAACACGCTGGTACAGAATCCGGGCTGGTAAGACCTACACGCTGGTAGCTGGTTAGCTGGGTGACCCAACCAGGGTCACCCAGCTTTTCTTTGTGGATTGGCCTGGATTCGCTTTCGCCGTTAGGCAGGCCATGCCGATCCGTGCTCAGGGACTCTGACTCCGCGACTGACGGATCCTGAACGCCTGAACGGAATCGCCGGTGTTCGCTACCAACACGAGACGCCCGGCTGATGTGCCGACCAACACGAGGCCGTTGACGTTGAGCGGTGCCAGGAATCCGCTCTCGCTCGGACGAACGGCCGTAAATCCGCGCTTTCCATCGCCTCTCAGCCACACGCCGTTTCCCGCATCCGCCTTCGGCGTATTCGGCTCGGCGTCGTACAAGTTGCCTGCCACGATCAGGTCGAGGTGGCCGTCGCCGTCGACGTCGGTGGGCACGATCGCCTTGATCGGCGCGATCTGCGCCAGGTTCGGCAACGGCGACGCAGAAAATTTTCCGCCCCCGTCGTTATGCAGGTACATACTCGCAAACGTGTCGACCTGATAGTGCAGGGCCTTCTGTAGCGCTGCCTGGCCGAACGCCTCCTGGACAGACACCGTCGCGAAGGAACCGTACGTGTGGTAGCGCGAACCGATCAGCGTGATCTCCGGACCTAACGACGCGAGCCCGGCGAACGGGTAGTCTTTCCCGCCGATCTCCTTCGTGACAATGACGTCCGTCGTACGGTGCTGGGCGAAGTCCGCCGCGTACACGCCGAACTTGCCGTCCTTCGAGGTCGTGTACGTGTAGTTCAGCCCGAGGTTCCCGGCCACGATGTCGGGACGACCGTCGCCGTCGAAGTCGCCGACCGCGAGGCTGAACCACCAGCCCGTGAGCGGTGGCAGGCCAGTGGATCCCGTCACGTTCACGAAGCGTGCGCCATCGTTGCGATAGAACTGGATTGGCATCCACTCGCCGGCCGTGATGAGATCGACTTTGCCGTCGCCATCGAAGTCGACCCACATCGCGTCGGTGATCATGCCGCCCGGCTGCACGAGCTCCGGAAGCACCTCGGCGGTCACGTCCGTGAATCGACCGCCGTCATTCCGCAGGATGTAGCTCCGCGTGGGAGACGGATAGCTCCTCGGCGTTAGGCGCCCGCCGACGAACAGGTCGGGCCGCCCATCGCCGTTGAAATCACCCGCACGGACGGTCGCCGTGCTCGTGATCATCACCGGGAGCGCCGCGGTGTCTCTCACGAACCGGCCACCGCCGCGGTTGATGTAGAGGCGATCCTGCAGCAGCCGCGAGCTGGGGCCGAGTTGGTAGCCGCCGCTCGCTACGTACAGGTCGGGCTTCCCGTCTCCGTTCGCGTCGAAGAACAGCGCTCCCCAATCGTCGAACGCCGTGTCGGCGGCCCACGGTTGCGTTCCAGCCGGCGCGGCGAACGCACCGTTCTTTCGTTGGACGAAGAGTTGCCCGGCGACGCCCGAACCGCCGCCGACGTAGACGTCCTCGAGCCCGTCGCCGTCGACGTCGGCGACAGCGAGGGGCGGGCCGTGCCGCGACAGCATATAGGGGATGAGCGGCTGGACGCTGTAGTCCATGAACGAGCTGGCGCGATGCGCGTACGCCAGCGCCGCGCCGGCCGCGACGGGCTCGAACACGCGTTGCTCGGTCGCCGGAGGCGCTACCCCGCCGTCACGCTTCCCGCTCGCGTCCTGCTGCCTGACGACGATCAGCCGGTCGGCGTCGATGTTGGTCAGGGTCTCGCGACGCCCGTCGGGCCACGTCACGTCCAGCGTGTCCGCGCGACGGGCGCGGCCCAGGCCGAAGTGCAGCCGGTCGTCCACCGACGACATGTACCCACGATACGGCGTCGCGTAGAGGTACTGCTTGTGTCCGCCGGCGGTGAGCACGAGCGTTGCCCCGATGCCGGCCGAGCGCTGTCGGGGGGCTTCGCCCTCGAGTCGCACGGCCAGCCAATGGTGGGTGCTGTCGTTAGGCTCGCCGCCAACGTTCTCGTAGACGAACGCCTTGGCGTCGATGTTGTTCACGACGAGATCCAGCCGGCCGTCGTTGTTCAGGTCTGCGTACGCTGCGCCGTACGAAAAGCTCGGCTGCGTGAGCCCCCATGCGACCGACTTGTCCGTGAACGTCAGGCCTGCCCCGAGTCCCGAGGGGTCGCCATCGTTTCGAAAGACGTAGTTCGACTCTGCGTACGTGGGCAGCCGCTCGAGTAGATCCAGCCCAACGCGACGCGAGTCGATGCCCTTGCCTCGCCGGACCGTGAACATCGCGGTCTGATAATCCAGGTCGTTGACGGTCTTCGGATAGCCGTTGCCGATGAAGATGTCCTTGTAGCCGTCGTTGTCGAAGTCGGCGAACAGCGCGCTCCAGCTCCAGTCGGTGTGGGCGACGCCAGCGAGCCGACCCACCTCGCTGAAGATGATGTCGCCGTCTTGCGTGACTCCGTTGTTCAGCTGCAGCGAATTGACGGAGTAGTCATCGCGGATCCCGGCGGCCCGGGACCGCAGGAGTCGCATGGGCGTCATGTAGCCGCTCGTGCGTTTCCGCCCGCTGAGCGCGTGCGGCATCATGTCCACCTGCATGATGTCCGGCCAGCCGTCGTCGTTGAAGTCGGCAATGTCCACGCCCATGCCCGCGTAGCTTGCGTGCTTGAGGTACCGCCCCGCCTTGTTCGTGAACGTGCCATCCCGGTTGTTGATGTAGACGACGTCGTTAGGCGTCCCGTCGTTCGACACGTAGATGTCCGGCCAGCCGTCCGCGTTCAGGTCGCCGACCACGACGCCCAGCCCGAATCCCGGGTCGCGGAGAATCCCCGCTTCCTTCGACACGTTCGTGAACGACCCGTTGCAGTTGTTGCGATAGAGCTGGTTGTAGCTGCCCGGCGTCGAGTCGCGCACCATGACTGGGCTCTGGACCACCTCACCGCGCGAGAAGTCGGCCGGCGAGTTGTTGAGCAGGAAGAGGTCGAGGCACCCATCGCGGTCGTAGTCCAGAAACACCGCGTGCGTCGTGAAGCTCGTGTCGGCTATGCCGTAGCGGGCCGCGGCTTCCGTGAACGTCCCGTTGCCATTGTTGATGAACAGCTCATTCGCCCGCTGTTCGGGTTTGGACCAGGCCGGCCCCGAGACCGAAACGTAGATGTCGAGGTAACCGTCATTGTTGATGTCGACCATTGTGACGCCGGTCGCCCATCGGCTGGTCTCGACGCCTGCACGTTTGGTGATGTCCTCGAACCGCATATCGCCCTTGTTCAGGTACAGGCGGCTCGAGACCATGTTGCCGGCGAAGAAGATGTCGGGCAGACCATCGTTATCGATGTCCCCGACCGCGACGCCGGCGCCGTTGTAGACGTAGACGTCGTTCTGCACGTTCACCGAATCGTTCGTGGTGATCGTGTTCGCGAAGGTGATGCCGGTCCGGGACGGGCTCAGGAGCTTGAACACCGGTCGCTCGCGGCCTCCGGGACCGCAGGCGGCCAACGAAACGAGGACGATACTCGCTGCAAACGGACGCGCTCGATACATGCGCCTCAAGCTGATGCTTTACCCGGCGTCAAGCTAGCGCCATCGATCGTCCGGAGGGGACGTCCCGACCCAGAATTCCAACACTTCGCTGGTTCCTGTCGTATTCTCGCCGTAGGTTGTAATGCTACTGAAATGACCTCGACCATTCACCGAACAGAGAAAGCGCCTCGGCCTGTCCGCACGCGAACGCGGGCGGCAGTTGTCGCGTTTGCACTGCTCGGCCTGGTCCAGCTGTTCGTCTCGGCCGTGGTTCCCTTTGCCGAGGCGCGCGCGCCGTCCCGACTGGGTGCGCATATCGAGCAGCCGAGCGAGCGACGCCACTACGTTCACGACGAGGCGTACTGCTCGGCGTGCATCGCCCGGCACCTGACCGGGACGGCGCCATTGCCGGCGCCCCCGCCCAAGGTTGCTGTCGGGTTCGTGGCGCCGCCTCCGGCCGCGCGGCTCGTCCCTCCTGATATCGAGCGCCGCGGCCCACTCGCCGCCCGCGCTCCACCCACGCTCCGCCAGCTCGGCTGATTCGGGCGCCCGCACCGCGGGCAAGCCCTACGAGCGTCATTGCACCGCCGCACGACGAGCGGGCTGCCGCCGTACTCGTTAGGCCGAGCGACTCGAGACCCCACGGTAGTTCGACCCGATGCGGTGACGGCCTGTCATCGCGTCGGCTCCCTTCGGTCAACGAGCATGGGCATGGACCATCGGTTTCTTTCGTATTCCTCGGTACGAGTCGGCCGTGCGTGCATTGGCGCGACGATCCTCACGCTCGGTGCGAGCGTGACGGCGAGCGCGCAGCGGCGCGATAGCACGACACAGGTTCTCCGAGTCACGCGCGAGGACGCGATCAAGCAGGCGCTCTCGCGAAACCCGACCCTCGCGGTCGCTCGCGCACAGGTGGCTCAGGCACAGGCACGTGTGACGCAGGCGTATGCGCTTCCCGAACCGTCGTTCGGCGCGAGCGTCGTCGGACAGACAGGAGCGTTTAGCTGGCACTCCGGAAACGAAACCGACTACTCGCTCGGGATCACGGTGCCGTTTCCGACGAAGATCGCGCTGCAAGGACGGGCCGCGAAGGGTGACCTGGGCAGCATCGACGAGTCGTACACGCTCCAGAAACAGCTCGTCGTCTTCCAGACGAACCAGGCGTACGACTCGCTGCTCGTGTCGCTGAAGCATCGCCAGGACCTCGAGGAAGCGCGCAGGCTGTCGCAGGAATTTCTCGACAAGACGCAGGCGCGCTACAACGCCGGCACCGTGGCGAAGCTGGACGTGGTCAAGGCTCAGGTGGCGCTCGCGCAATCGGAGAACGACCTGATCGCGAACGAACGCGGCGTTGCCAACGCGCGCGCCGGGTTGAACCGAATGCTCGGGCGAGTGCTCGGCGCGTCGATCGAGGCGGCCGACAGCCTGACGATTCCGTCCGCGCCGCCGGAATTCGAGGAGCTCGAGGCGCTGGCGATGCAACGACGGCCGGAGCTACGCGGGCTCGCGAGCCAGCAGGCCGGTGCGCGGGCGTCGCAGAAGCTCGCGCAGCACTACCTGATTCCCGACGTCGACCTGAGTGTCACGCGAAGTCGGATAAACGGTGAGCCCTACGAGTACGAGACGGGCATCGGCTTCAGCCTCCCGATCTTCTTCTGGCAGCATCAGAGGGGCGAGGTGGCGGAGGCGCGGTATCGCTCGAACGAGCTGGACGCGCAATACCGCGACATGGCGGCACAGGTTGGTGAAGACCTGCGGAATGCGTACGCGACCGCGTCCACCTCGCTGCGCCAGGCGATCTACATCCGCGATCAGCTCTTGCCCTCGGCGCGCGAGGCGTACCGCATCGCGTCCACGAGCTACACGCTGGGCGGATCGTCGGCCCTCGAGGTGATCGACGCGCAGCGGACGCTGCTCGACGCACAAACCCAGTATTCCGCGGCGCTGGCCGCGGTGAACGACGCGATGGCCGATCTCGAACGCGCCACCGGCGCGCCCTTCTCCTCAGCTTCCCGCGGAGGCTCCAATGCGCGGTAACACCATGGCGTGGGGCGTGGCCGCGGCGGTCATGGCGCTCACGATGACGTTAGGCGGGTGCACGAGCAAGGGCGCCGAGGCGGACGAGACGAAGTCCAGCGCGCCTTCGCAGGCGGCTGGCGCCGCGGCGCCGGCCAGCGACAGCAGCGCCGCTCGTCCGGTGGCCGTTCCGTCCGAGCAGCTCGAGCGCCTTCACGTCGAGCCCGTGACGCAGACGAACTTTCGCCCGACGATCCAGGTCACGGGGACCGCGCAGTTCAACGCCGATGTGTCGACGCAGGTGATTCCGCCCATCTCTGGTCCGGTGATGCGGATCCTCGAGGACGTCGGTGCGGAGGTGCACCGCGGCGAGGCGCTCGCGCTGGTGTCGTCGCCGGACTTCGCCACCACGATCGCCGATTTCCGGAAGGCACAGGCGGCGTACGTGCAGACCAAGCGGGTCGCCGACCAGGACGAGCAGCTGTGGAAGAACGATGCGATCGCCAAGCGCGATCTCGAGCAGGCCGAGACGGATGCGTCGGCCGCCGCGGCGGACCGCGATGCGGCGCTGCAGCAGCTTCGGGCCTTGGGCGTCGACGAGGCATCGATCGCCGCGCTTCGTGACGGGAAGGACGTTCCCGAGCTGCAGGGCGCCATCCGCTCGCCGATCGATGGGACCGTCGTCGAGCGTCTGATCAACCCGGGACAGCTGCTCCAGGCCGGATCCACGCCCGCGTTCACCGTCGCGGACCTCGCGACGATGTGGGTGCAGGCCAACGTGTTCGAGTCCGACCTCTCGTCGGTGCAGATCGGCGATCGCGCGGAGGTGACGACGCAAGCCTCGCCGAACCCGTTCGTCGGCAAGGTCACATACATCTCGGCGCTGGTGGATCCCGCCACGAAGGCGACGGCGGTTCGCGTGCTGGTGCCTAACACGCGACGACTCCTCAAGAAGGACATGTACGTCCAGGTCGCGATTCACGGGTCACGCGAGCGAAATGGGCTGCTCGTTCCCGTCACGTCGGTGCTGCGCGATGACGACAACCTGCCGTTCGTGTTCGTGCAGCGGGGCACTGATTCCACCACGTTCGGTCGGCGCCAGATCACGATCGGTTCCCGCGTTGGCGACCGCTACGAGGTGACGGCGGGGCTCAAGGCGGGTGAACGGATCATCTCCGAGGGCGCACTGTTCGTGCAGTTCGCGCAGACGCAGTGAGCGAGCATTTCAGTCCGCCCGCTGGCCGTCCGCCACGCGACGATGATGGCGACGGCGTGCCGGACGGCGCCCGGTCGGACAGGTGGGCGCACGAAGTCACGCACGCGGAGGCGGAGGCCGCGCGGGCTCCGTCGATCGTCAACCGCATCGTCGCCGCGTCGCTCCGCCAACGGCTGCTGGTGGTCCTTGCCGGCGTGACGCTGATCGGGATCGGGTTGTGGTCGTTTCGGCGCCTGCCAGTGGACGCGTATCCCGATCTCTCGCCCCCGATGGTGGAGATCATCACGCAGTGGCCGGGTCATGCGGCGGAAGAGGTCGAGCGGCTGATCACGGCCCCCGTCGAGCTGCAGATGAACGGGCTGCCCGGTCTCCGGGTGATGCGCTCCATCTCGCTCTACGGGCTGTCGGATGTCACGCTCACGTTCGTCGACGGAACGGACAACTACTTCGCCCGCCAGCAAGTCTTCGAGCGCGTTCCCGACGTCGAGCTGCCGCCCGGCGTCAGTGCGGGCGTTTCACCACTGTCGTCGCCGTCGGGGTTGGTGTATCGGTACGTGCTGCAGAGCCCCGATCGCTCGGCGCGGGACCTCCATATACTGCAGGACTGGGTGATCGACCGCGCGTACAAGTCGGTCCCCGGCGTCGCCGACCTCGAGTCGTTAGGCGGGGAGACGATGCAGTACCAGGTGCTGATCGACCCCAACAAGCTCGCCGGCGCGGGGCTCAGCGTGAGCGACGTCTCGAGCGCGCTGGACGCGAACAACGGCAATGCCGGCGGCGGTTTCTACTCGGAGGGCGGTCAGTTCTACTACGTCCGCGGGCTCGGTCGCGTCGCGACCACCGAGGACATCGGGAACGTCGTGCTTGCCGTGCACGACGGCATCCCGGTCCTCGTCAAGGACATCGGGCAGGTGGTCATCGGTGCCGCGCCACGACTCGGCCGATTCGGATACCAGAGTCAGAACGATGCCGTCGAAGGCGTGGTCAAGCTGCGCACCGGCGAGCAGGCGCAGACCGTGCTCCAGGGCATTCAGAAGAAGACCGAGGAGCTCAACAACCAGATCCTGCCGAAGGACGTGAAGGTCCTGCCGTTCTACGACCGCAGTGATCTGATCCATCTCACGACGCGGACGGTCGAGGACAATCTGCTCCGCGGCATCGTACTCGTCGTCATCGTCCTGATCTTCTTCCTGTACGACATCAGGTCGGGGCTCATCGTCGCCGTGACGATTCCGCTCTCACTGCTGTTCGCGTTCATCTGTCTCGACCTGCGCGGCATTCCCGCGAACCTGCTGTCCATTGGCGCGATCGACTTCGGCATCCTGGTCGACGGCGCGGTGGTGATGGTCGAGAACATCTATCGACGCCTTGCTGACCCCGAGGCGGAGCGCCTCGGGGTCGTTCACACGATCATCGCCGCCGCGGCCGAAGTGGATCGGCCGATCTTCTACGCGGTCGCGGTGATCATCGCGAGCTTCCTGCCGATCTATGTTCTGCGCGGGCCGTCGGGCAAACTGTTCGAGCCGATGGCGGATACGACGATCTTCGCGCTGATCGGCGCGCTCATCGTGACGCTGACGCTGTTGCCCGTGCTCTGCGCGTGGTTCCTGCGCAAGGGTGTGCGCGAGCGTCGCAATCCCGGGTACGAGTGGATCCGCGGTCTTTACGAGCGCACGCTGTCGCATGCGCTCGCGCGTCCGTGGGTGACCATCGGACTGTCCACAGCCGTGTTCGTGGTATCGCTGCTCTTCATCCCGCACATCGGCGCGGAGTTCATGCCGAAGCTCGACGAAGGCGCGCTGTGGGTGAGAGCGACGATGCCGTACACGATCTCGTTCGAGGAGTCGTCGCGCATCGTGCCGCAGGTGACGAGCATTCTGCGCTCGTTCCCGGAGGTGACGGTCGTGGCGTCCGAGCACGGCCGCCCGGATGACGGCACCGATCCCACCGGCTTCTTCAACGCCGAGTTTTACGTCGGGCTCAAGCCGTACAACGAGTGGCACGGCGCGTATCGCGACAAGGCGCAGCTCATCGACGCCGTGTCCGAGAAGCTCAAGGTGTTTCCGGGCATCTCGTTCAACTACACGCAGCCGGCGGAGGACGCGGTCGACGAGGCCGAGACCGGTCTCAAGAGCTCGCTCGACGTGAAGGTCTTCGGGAGCGACCTCGCGGTGCTCGAGCAGAAGGGACGTGCGGTGAAGCGCATTCTCGACCAGGTCTCGGGCGTGAAGCACGTGACGGTGGTGCAGGAGCTCGGTCAGCCGAGCCTGACGATCGACATCGACCGGTCGAAGATCGCGCGCTACGGCATCAACGTCGCCGACATCAACGGGCTGATCGAGGCGGCCGTCGGCGGCTCGGCGGCAACGGAGGTGGCGCAGGGCGAGCGGCTGTTCGACCTCGTCGTTAGGCTGCTCCCGCAGTATCGGGAGACGCCGGAGCAGATCGGGAACGTGCTCGTGGCGACGGCGGACGGGCAGCGTGTGCCGCTCCGCGAGCTGGCGGACATCAAGCTGGCGAACGGCGCGTCGTTCATCTACCGGCAGGACAACTCCCGCTTCATCGGCGTGCAGTACTCGGTGGAGGGACGTGACCTCGCGAGCGCTGTTCAGGAGGCGCAGAAGAAGGTCGCCGCCGCGGTGTCGCTGCCGCCGGGTTATCGCGTCGTGTGGGGCGGGGAGTACGAGGAGTACACCGCGTCGCGCGCACAGCTGCAGCTCATCCTGCCCGTGACGCTGACGTTGATCTTCGTGATCCTCTTCGCGCTCTACAACAACTTCAAGTTCCCGTTCATCACGGTTGTGGGTGTGGTGCTCTCGGCTCCGATTGGCGGGTTGCTGGCGCTCGAGTTTTCCGGGACACCGTTTTCCGTATCGTCGGGGATCGGGTTCCTGGCGCTGTTCGGCGTGTCGGTGCAAACGGCGATCGTGTACATCTCGTACGTGAACGAGCTCCGGCGGACGGGCAAGCCGATCGAGGAGGCGACGTCGGAAGCGGCGCTTTTGAGGCTCAGGCCGATCATGATGACGGCGCTCGTGGCGGCGTTAGGCCTGCTGCCGGCGGCGCTGTCGAGTGGCGTGGGCTCCGACTCGCAGAAGCCGTTCGCGCTCGTAATCGTGGGCGGGCTGTTCTCGCGACTCCTGATCAGTGTGTATCTGATGCCGGCTTTGTACCTGGTGGCGGCGCGGCAAGGAGATAGGCTCGAGGTGTAGTGTATCGCGTCACTCTCGCGTCGCATTGCATGCATGGTTCCGTGTCAGGTCTTTCCGTTCTCTTCGCCGCCGAGACTGAACGACACGGCGGCTGCTGCGTGGAGCGCCGTCGTGTCGAACGCCGGCAGCGAGACGTGCTCCGGTTTGAGCAGCAAGCCGATCTCGGTACACCCGAAGATCACCGCCTCCGCGCCGCTGTCCCGGAGCCGCTCCGTCACCGCGACGTACTGCGCACGTGAGTCGGCGTCGATGCGCCCAAGACACAGCTCGTCGAAGATGACGCGGTGCACCAGCGCGCGGTTCGCCTCGTCAGGCACCACGAGGTCGATCCCGTAGCGCTCACGGAGTCGCTCACGCCAGAACGGAAGCTCCATCGTATAGCGCGTGCCGAGCAATCCGGCGCGCCGCACGCCGTGACGCGCGAGCGCGTCACCGGTCGGGTCGACGATGTGAATGAGCGGCACGGTGATGGCCGCTTCGATGTCTCCGGCGACCTGGTGCATCGTGTTCGTGGCGAGCACGATGGCGGCTGCGCCGATCTGCTCCAACTGACTGGCGGCCTCACCCAGCAGTGTGCCGGCAGCCTTCCAGTCACCGGCACGCTGCAGGGCGGCGACATCGGCAAAGTCGACACTGTGCATCACTAGTCGCGCCGAGTGGAGGCCGCCGAGGCGCTCCGCCGTCCCACGGTTGATGAGTCGATAGTACTCGGCCGTCGACTCCCAGCTCATCCCGCCGAGAATTCCGAGTGTACGCATGACTGATCGTTCCCATTTCTTCACAATGGCGCAAGGTATGAAGGGTACGTTCGCCATCATGGCAGACGAGCCACCTCTCACGACCGCGGAAGGCGTCGCCGAGGCCATCGAACACCCATCGCGACTGGCGCGATTCGTGGCCGCGCGACTCGACCCGAAGGCGTATCTCGGGCTGCACGTCACGGTGAGCCTTGGCATCGCGGCGCTCGCGCTCTGGCTGTTCGGTGCCGTACTCGACGAAGTGCTGGACAATGCGACGGTCGTGCGGCTCGACGTGGCGACGCTTGATTGGATGGCCGCCCACACCAGCGCCACGGGACTTCGCGTCTTCACGCTCATCACGCATTTGGGGGACATCCCGGTGATTCCCGCGATCGCCATTGCGGGCGCCTGGGTGTTATGGAAGCAGCGGCATCGACTCGTGCTCGTCTCCTGGCTGTCCGCGTTTTTCGGCGGTGTTCTCGTGAACCGCCTGCTCAAGCTGCTGATTCATCGTTCGCGGCCAGTGCGCGTGCTGCACGAGAGCACGTTCAGCTTTCCGAGCGGGCATACGATGGCCGCGACGATCGGTTACGGGATGCTCGCGTACGTGATGGCGACGTACTGGCGTCCACGCGGAATCAAGCGCCGCGTTCTGTATATCGCCGCCGCGTTCATCGCGCTCGCCGTCGGTGTGAGTCGCATCTACCTCGGCATGCACTTTCCCACCGACGTGATCGGCGGATTTGCTGCCGGAACGGCGTGGGTCGCGATCTGCGTGACCGGAACGCGGATCGCGCGCGAAACGCCCGCCGTCACGCCGGAGGCTCAGGACAAGGAACGCGCCGGTGGCGCGCCTAACGTGTAGCCCTGCTCGGATCGAGCAGCCAGTCCAGCGCGCGACGCGCCTCGAAGCCCGCCATCGTCAGCCCTTTGAGTGAGTGGCCGGCCAGGAACACGGGGAACCGCTCGATCCGGTTGCCGCCGGCCGCCATCAGCGCGGGGTCGGCGCGTGTGAGCTTGTCCTTCGTGCCGCGGATGACCGCAATGCGCTCACCGCTCGGCACATCGCCGATGGCGCCCGCCACCGAAAAGCTCCCGGGCTCGGTCGGTTCGGGTCCGTTCATGATGTCGCTCACCGAGACGCGGAGATGGCTTCGCGAGCCCGGTGACATCGCCAGCACGCCCGCGACTTGGGGCTCGCACGTATAGGCCGCCGTCCAGATCGCGATCTCGGCGCCGAGGGAGTGCCCGGCGATGATGAGCGGGACCTGGTCGCCTCCGAGCTCGTGGCGCGAATGGGCGATGATGGGCTCGATGGCGGCCATGAAGGTGCTGTCCCGAATCGCGCCACGGGGTGGAAGCGTGCGCAAGAGCGGCCGCATGTCGAAGCCGGCCACGGCGATTTGGGCTCGCGCCAGCGACGCGGCGAGCTGGCGATGCGGCTTCCAGAAGCCGATGTCGTTGCCGAAGAAGAAAATCACGGCGCGCGGTGCGCGCGTCGTGTCGGCGGCGGCGTAGAGGAAGACGGGCTGAGAACGGAGCATGGGATCGCGCGCGATTCTGGTGGGTGGCTCCCCGCCCACGCATCCGGATCCCGTGGCCGCAACCGCGACGGCGAGGAAGCTTCTCCCGATTTGCCCCAACGCAGTTCCCCTGCACAGCGTACTTGACCTGAGCCTGCCTGATGGCTCGAAGTTAGCGGCCCCAAGCTGTCGCCAGCATGACGATGGTGCCTCTGCGCAAGCGTCCCTCATCGTCCCGCCTACCCGTTGCCTAACAGGGATTCCATGCAAGCGAACTCCTCGATGACCGCGACCGTTGCGGCCTGGTCCCTCGTCGCCCTCCTCGGCACACCGGCCCTGGCCCAGAGTGGCGCACCGAGCCCGGCGGCCGACACGGCGAACGACGCCGTTCGCACCATGGTCAGCCGCCTCGAGCTCGAGAAGTACAAGGCGACGGTCAAGGGGCTCACGCAGTTCGGCGATCGGCGGCAAGGCACCAAGCGCAATCGCGATGCCGTGGACTGGATTGAGGCGCAGCTCAAGAGCTATGGCTGCACGAACACCGAGCGCATCACCTACGAGTACCAGCCGCCCGCACCGCCGGCGCAGCCGCTCGACAGTGCGGCGCTCGCGGCGCGTCGTGCGGCGGCAGCACGGAGTACCCAGGCGTCGGGTGGCGGACGGATTCGCGGCAATCGTGCGCCCACAGGTGTAAACACGGATTCGCTCAAGCAGCCCGACCCGCGCATCCGCGCGCTCGACGCCGAGCCCACGACGCCTGGGCAGCGGCAGGAGGTGTACTGCACGAAGGTCGGCACGACGCACCCCGACGAGATGTACATCGTCGGCGGCCACATGGACGGCCACGGCTGGAATGAGGCCGCGAACGACGACGGCTCGGGAACAGCGCTCGTCATGGAGATCGCGCGCGTCTTCTCGAGTCCCGACGTGCAGACGGAGCGCTCGATTCGCTTCATCCTGTGGAACAACGAGGAGACCGGGTTGAACGGGGCGCGAGCGTACGTGGCCCAGCGTCAGGCGCTGCAGGGGAAGGAATCGCCGGCCGGATCGAAGAAGTACCCGGAGCCGAATTGGCTCGGCATGATCCAGCACGACATGATGATGTGGGATCACGGGATGCCGCGCGCCGACGGGACGCTGAGCCCCGAGCAACGTCCCGAGGCCGACGTGAACATCGAGTTCCAGTCGAAGTCGAAGATGGCCGAGGGCGCGCAGAAGCTCGCGTGGGCGTTCCACCGCGCGAACGAGCTGTATGCGACGGACTATCCGGCGCAGGTCGGCCCGCACATGACGAACACGGACAGTGCGCCGTTCCAGGACATAGTCCCGGCCATCAGCCTGCGCGAGAACGAGCGTGGTCGAGAGATCGGCGCCGGCTGGGATCCGAACTGGCATCAGCCGACCGACGTCTTCACGACGTACAGCGACAAGGACTTCAGGCTCGGGCTGAACGCGGCGCAGACCACGTTGGGCGCGATCGCGCATCTGACCGGCGCGACGATGAAGAAATAGGGAATAAGGGAATCGGGAATCGAACCCTGAGGACGATGTGACTCACAACGGCGACGTTTCGCGACGAGATTTTCTGGCGCGCACGACCACGGCCGGGCTGGCGCTATCCGTGTTCGGTCCGGGGGTCGCGCGCGCACTCCCAATGGCGGACGGTGGCGTGGGCGATGGCCTCGCGCCGGCCGTCGACGGGCTCGCACCGCTCTTCTCCGGGCTCCGCTGGCGGATGCTCGGCCCCTTCCGTGGCGGACGCGTGGACGCCGTCTGCGGCGTGGTCGGGAGGCCTAACGAATTCTACTTCGGACACGTGAACGGCGGCGTGTGGAAGTCGATCGACGCCGGACGCGTGTGGACGCCGGTCTTCGACTCGCAGCCGGTGGCCTCCATCGGCGCGCTCGCCGTTGCCCCGTCAGCGCCCGACACGATCTACGTCGGGAGCGGCGAGTCGACGCTCCGCGATTCGGTCGGCTTCGGGAACGGCGTCTACAAGTCGACGAACGCCGGCAAGTCCTGGACGCACGTCGGACTCGACGACACGCAGCACATCGGGAAGATCGCCATCGACCCGCGAAACCCGGACGTCGTGTTCGTCGCGGCCATCGGCCACCTCTACGCGCCTAACGCCGACCGCGGGGTGTTCAGGTCTGTGGACGGCGGGAAGTCGTGGCGCAAGGTGCTGTTCAAGAACAACGACGTCGGTGCGGTGGACGTCGTGATCGACCCGACGAGCTCGCGTGTCGTCTACGCCTGCCTCTGGAACACGCGCCGCCCGCCCTGGTACAGCTACGCACCCACCAACGGCCCGGGCGGCGGGATCTTCAAGAGCACCGACGGCGGCACGACGTGGACGCAACTCACGAACGGTCTGCCGAAAGAAGGCATCGGCCGCAGCGGGATCGTCGTCGCGCCAAGCAACCCGCGTCGTCTGTACGCGGTGGTCGATTGTCTCGTGCCGGACCCTAACGCTCCACCGCCACCGCCGCCGCCCGCCGGCGCAGGCGGTAGAGCTGGCGCTCAGGCTCCGCAGGGGCAGGGCGGATTCTTCCGGTCTGACGACGCCGGTGCGAGCTGGACGAAGATGTCCGGCGACCAGGCGCTCTGGGGCCGTGGCTGGTACTTCGAGAAGCTCGCGGTCGACCCGAAGGATGCCGAGACGGTGTACGTGCCTAACGTGGCGGTGAGCCGGACACGCGATGGCGGCAAGACGTGGGTCGCGCTGCGTGGATCGCCCGGTGGAGACGACTACCACCAGGCGTGGGTCTCCCCGGACGACCCGAACACGATGATCGTCGCCAGCGACCAGGGCGCGATCATCACGCGGAACGCGCGCACCGAAGACCCGCGTGAGGTCACGTGGAGCTCGTGGCTCAACCAGCCGACGGCGCAGATCTACCATCTGTCGGTCGATCGCCGATTCCCGTATTGGGTGACCGGCGCGCAGCAGGACTCTGGTGCGGTGGCGGTGCGCTCGCGTGGCAAGTTCGCCGAGATCTCGATGCGCGACTGGGAGCCGATCGGCGCAGGTGGCGAGAGCGGGATGACGGCCACCGATCCACTCGATCCTGGCGTCATCTTTGGCGGCATCAGCACGCGATGGAATCTCGAGACGAACACCGCGGTCCGCGGAACGACAGCACCGCAGTCCCCCGAGCAGGCGCGCGCCGATTGGACGCAGCCGCTCGTGTTCTCGCAGGCGGACCAGCACGCGCTCTACTACGCCAACCAGTACCTGTTCAAGACGACTGACGCCGCCAGGACCTGGACGCGCATCAGTGACGACCTCACACGCCCCGACCCGGGCGTGCCCGCGACGCTCGACGCGACCGCGGCCGCGCAGGTCGACCGGAACGGGAAGCGCGGCGTCATCTACGCGGTGGCACCATCGCCGCTCCGCGCGCCGCTGCTCTGGATCGGCACCGACGATGGTTTCATCCAGCTCACGCAGGACGACGGCAAGACCTGGCAGAACGTGACGCCTAACGCCATCACGGCGTGGAGTCGGGTGACGATGCTGGAGGCGTCGCACTTCGACCCGAACGCGGCGTACGCGAGCGTCGATCGGCATCAGCTGCAGGACTTCGAGCCGTACATCTACCGCACCCGTGACCTGGGGAAGAGCTGGCAGAAGATCACGAACGGGCTTCCTGCCGGTGTGTACGTGCATTCGATCAAGGAAGATCCGCAACGGCGCGGCCTGCTCGTCTGCGGGACGGAGCGCGGCGCGTTCCTGTCATTCGACGATGGCGACAGCTGGCAGCCACTCCAGCTGAACCTTCCGGTCACGTCGGTTCGGGATTTCGAGTTCTACGAGAACGACCTCGTCGTCGCGACGCACGGCCGGGGATTCTGGGTGATCGACGACATCTCGGCATTGCGCCAGGCGACGGACGACGTCGCGAAGGCGGACGTCTACCTGTTCAAGCCCGCGGACGCGATCAACGTCCAACAGGGCGGCGACAACGGCACGCCGCTGCAGAAGGACGAGCCACAGGCGCCGAATCCGCCTAACGCGGCGTACATCGACTACTACCTGCGCGCGCCCTCCACGGAGCCAGTGACGGTCGAAGTGCTCGACTCGGCAGGCGCGGTCGTGGCCACCTACTCGAGTGACCCTACCCGTCAGCCGCAGCCGGCAGGACGTGGGTTCGGTGGCGGACGACCCGGCGGCATTCCGAACACGTCGCCCCTGTGGCGCCAGCCGCCGGAGCCCATGTCCGCCGCGGCCGGAATGCATCGCGTGGCGTGGAACCTCTCGCCCGCAGGCGGCTTCGGTGCACGTGCCGAGACACCACCGATCGTCGGCAGCTACACCGTGCGCTTGACTGCCGGCGGTCGCACCCTCACGCAGCCAATCGCGGTCCGTCCCGATCCGAGACGTTAGGACCCTTTATCGTAGATGCCGGACTGATCGGATGCCGGACCCGAGACGGCCGGCTGCACAGACGAAGGGGGTTCGGATGCAGCGGATCACGCGGATCCTTCAGGATCGCTCCTCGGCCCTGATGACTCCGCTCGCAAGGAGCCGGTTCGAGAATGAAGCGGGACTCGGGACGTGTTGAACTGGCTTCCCGAGGCCGTTGAACAAAGAAAAGGATGAGAGACCGGATTTGCCATCGGAGTCGTCGCTGCGCAGGGAGCAAGTCTGCGAACATCGGCGTAATCGATGTTCGGAATCTGCGTTAGGTCTTGCCGTTACCCCCACTGTCCCGGTCGTAATGTAGAGTGGCGGACGCGGTCCCGAACGATTGATCCCTCGCTGTGTTCCAACGATGAAATTCGACTCTGACCCCGTTTTCGATCAGTTGAAGCCCAGCCCAACCCCGATCGCGCTGAGCCGGTAGTCCTGGCGGTCGAGATTCCATGCGAGGCCGAGGCGTGTCGAAAGGACGGCCACCATTCGGTGGAGTGGTGGGCTGACGAGCTCCAGTCGCGCCTGGCCGCCTAACGTTGCCCCGCCACCGTCCGCCCGGAAATGCGTCGGGCCGGCGATGAGGCGCGCCGCCCCGAACTGCCCGCGCTTCTCGACCCCGGCGAGGATCCCGAGCGTGTAGATCCTCGGGAAATCCGGGACGCAATCGATCCCGGGCAGATTGAGACACGGTGGCCCGCTCGCGTGGCTTCCCTGCGCGCCGACGGCGATGCCGAACGCGACGTGCAATCCGGGCCGGCGTGGACGCGACGAGAGCAAGGCGTCCAGCGCCGGCCCGTCACGATTCTGCCGAGCCCCTCCGCCCTGACCATAGCTCCGTCCGTAGGTGCCCTCGAGCGACATCAGCGTGGCGCTTTCCTGGGCGGTCACGCACGCGGGCACTAACGCGCCCACGCAAACGGCGGTGAGAAGGATGGGATGGCGGATCAGATGTCGTGACTCTGTCATTGTTCGTTAGGCGTTCGCCTGACGCGGCCCACTAACGCGCTGCGATCGTGACTGGCTCTTCCCGGACCGTCGGTGGAGGAACGCGCAGCCACTGGGGGCGGCCAACGGCGGTGGCTCGGAGCGTCGCCGTTCCCGCCTCGAACCCGTCGAGCATTGCAGGCGTTAGCGCAACCGACACCGACCCGTGCCGCGGCCGTGGGTCGAACACCGGCTCGTGGTTCCGCGGCAGGTACACCTCGCCGAGCATGGCGACGCGCTGGCCCTGCACCAGCTCTATCCGCGCGTCGGATTCGACCCGCGCCCAGCTCACGAGATTGGACTGCACCACCACGCCGGGCGCCAGGGTGCTGCTCGTGGTGGTCAGCGTGAGATCCTTGATCTGCACCCACGCCCGGTAGCTGGAGAGCGCTCCGATCGGAAGCTGCAGCAGGATGAACCACAAGACCGCCCGCTTGCCCAAGCGGGACGCGCGGGACTCCTCGAACGGAGACGCAGTGATTATCGCCCGAGCCATGGGGAAACCGGGGACCTGACGGCGGACGCTGCAGCCGATACGTGCTCCGTGTCAATGTGCGGCGATGGACCCGGGGACGACAAGACGAGCGCTCGGTCGCGGGCTTGTCGGGCCAGTTCCCGGTCGGTCGCGGCCACCGTGCCCCGGTGGTGAAAAGAATTAGCGAATCCACACGTACAATCTCGAGGCACGCGATACACGGGCCGGATCGAGGACGTCCGACCTGCGCCGCGAGCTCTTTCTCATCGCCACCACGCCGATGGACGCCATATATCGCCGCAAAACCGACAGCAAACCGTTGGCCGATCAATGCTTGGCGCTCGCGCGAACCAGGAAGTGGGATGCCTGCGCCGAGCTCGCACGCCACTGGCTCGCTTCCGAGCCGACGAACGTCGATGCTGCACTTTACCTGTTGAACGCTCTCAAGGCGCCAGCGACCGCCGATGCGTATCAGGCCGCAGTCCGAGAGTACGCTGTGCTCGAACGTCGGCTGGAGCGCGAGTACGAGCTGGCGCCAGCGCCCGAGGTGCGCCTGCTGGCGGCGTCGATTCGGGACAGCCTCGCGAGTATTACAAAGCAGCCTGCGGTGCGTTCGGCCCCCATCCAGCGGGTCACCGAGCCAGGTCGACTCGAGAAGGTACTGGGCCGCGTGACGACTTCGCGATTCGCGTCGATTCCCTTCGCGACGTTTCTCTTCCTCGGGGCGACCAGCTTCACCGCGCACAACGGGTCGGTGCCCTCCACGGGGGATGGCCCGGATCGACCGTCGGTCGCCGTGATCGACGTCCGCAACACCGCCGGCGATTCCGCTACCGCATGGCTCGAGCTCGGCCTTCCTCAAATGGTCGCGTCGAATATCTCGCGGCTGTCGGGAGTCGACGTCGTGTCACCCGAGCGTGTTCGAGAGGCGCGTCAGGCGCTCGGTCTCCCGCGTGGTGCGGTCCTCACCCGGGAGGACTTGAGACGGTTGGGCCTGCAGACGGGCGCCCGATGGGTCGTGACCGGTGGCATCGTGCGAAGCCATCGCCTGTATGTGCTCGATGTAACCATGGAGAAGACGGCCGGACACGTGGAGCCTCGGCCGTTGACGCTCACGAGCTCCAGCCTGATCGCGCTAGCTGATCAGGCGGCCACAAAGCTGGCTGATCTCGCGGCCACCGACGGAACGCTGCTGCCGCCCGACGCGCGCCGGAAATGAACGCGCGCGCGTTGTGGTGCGCGCGGTTTTTGCTATGTCCCGGTCTCTGTACGAGATCGGGAGGCGCACCATGGAGGAAACGATGGAAGGACGCGCGGTGAGGGGAGGGCGCTCGACGACGGATCGTCGCCGACGATACGAGCCCACTGCGGTCTACCACCTAGCGGAATCCCTGCGGCGGCGAGGCATCGATCTGGCTTCGCGATCGGGCCCATGGCAAGCGATTGGGAGAGCGCTGCGACGACCGGGGCGCAATCGGATTCCCGTACTGCCCATTGTGACGAACGGGATGGCTCAGGTGATGGTCGACACCATGGAGCACGCGCGGGACCTCGCGGGTCTGCTCAACTGGTGTGGGATCGAGCAGCTGGATCCGGTGCCTGATCTGGTCCCACCAGCCACGGTTTAGTAGAGATTTGGGGGAATTGGGGTCAGCGTCGAATTTCATTGTTCCAACGCCGAGGCGTTGGAACAATGAAATTCGACGCTGACCCCAATTCGCGCGGTGACGCCGCCTGCCCGGCAGGGGTTTCAACGAGTTGAACAGACTCGCCCCTGAACCTGGAGCTCTTCATGACATCTCGATCGTTCTGGCTGCTCGCCGCCGTTAGCGTTGTGGCCGCCTGCTCAGGCGACTCGACCAGCCCGGCCGTCGGCGCCAACACCGACGGCCGGCTGCAAATCATTCCCGGCGTTGCGGCAGTCGCCGCCATCGACGTCGTGGTCGACGGCCAGACCGTCCTCGCGAACGCGGCGTACGGCGTGCCGACCGCGCCGATCGCGTTGTCGTTAGGCCAGCATCAGGTGAAAGCGGTGCCCGCGGGGACCGCGGCGACCGCCGGTGGTGCCACGGTCACACTGCGCGCCGGCGACACCACGCGCGTCGTCGTGATCGGCGCGCCGGGCGCGCTCAACCCCGTAGCACTCGGCGACACCGGCGCGACCCCGGTGCCAGGGAAGGGGAAGCTTCGCGTGTCGCATCTGGCGGCGAACGCGCCCGCGATCGACGTGTACCGCACGCAACCGGACTTCGGGACGTTCGTGAAGTTCATGGATCCGTTCCCGTACCAGGCCTCGACGCCCTTCATCGAGAGCACACCGGGAAACTGGGTCATCCGCGTGACGAAGAAGGGCACGGACGAAGTGCTGGCCGAGAGCGGCCCGATTCGCGTGGACGCGCTGTGGATCCGCACCATTCTTCTCCTCGACACGCCCGACGGCGGCGTCAAGATCACGCCGCTGGGCGAGCAGTAGGCGGCAACCGCGCGACCGTCAGCTGATCTCGATCACCGGTCGCCCGAGGAGATCGAGCCTGGGCTTGACGCCAAGCCCGGGCTCGCGCGACGCGGCGAGTCGCCCGTGAGCGCGTCGGGGCGCCCCGTCCGCGAACGACACCGTCACGTACGAGTTGAAGTCGGTGGCCGAGAACAGGTAGCGCGTCGGCGTGCTGTGAGCGAGATGCGAGATCGCCGCCGTCGTGATGTCGCCGCCCCACGTGTCCTCGATGGTCATCGCGATACCTAACGACACGCACAGATCGCGGATCTGCCGGGCCTTCGTCAGGCCGCCGACCTTCGAGATCTTGAGGTTGATGACGTCCATCGCGAGATCGCCGACGCCGCGAACGACCATGTCGATGCCGTCGATCACCTCGTCCAGCACGAACGGCCGATTCGTGTGGCGGCGAACCGCGAGGCACTGGTCGTATGTCGCGCATGGCTGCTCGATGTACACGTCCACGTCGCGCACGGCGTCGGCGACGCGAACCGCGGCATGCTGCGTCCACCCGGTGTTCGCGTCGGCGATGAGCACGTCACCGCGCTCGAGCACCGCCGATGTCACCCGGATGCGGTCGATGTCGGTGTCGGGATCACCGCCCACCTTGAGCTGAAACTTGGTGTACCCTTCCTTTCGGTACGCCGCGATCCGTGCGGCCATCTGCTCGGGCGACTCCTGCGAGATCGCGCGGTACAGCGCGAAGTCGTCGCCGACGTGCCCGCCCATGAGCGTTGCGACGCTCAACCCGGTTGCCTTGCCGAGGATGTCCCAGCACGCCATGTCGATCGCCGACTTGACGTAGGGATGTCCGCGCATGGCGGCGTCCATCCGCTCGTTGAGCGTGCCTAACGCCAACGGGTCCGCACCGAGGAGCTGTGGTGCCAGCTCCGCGATTCCGGTGCGGGCGCCCGCCGCGTACGCCGGCAGGTAGGCGGGGCCGAGCGGGCACACCTCGCCCCAGCCGGTGATGCCGGCGTCGGTATCCACGGCGACGACGGTGGAGTCGAAGATGGTCACGGCATTGCCGCCGGACCATTTGTAGCTCCCCTCATGGAGGGGGAGCTCGATGCGATATGCGCGAAGGCCAGAGATCTTCATGATCGCGCGAAAATGCCCGTCTCGGCCCGACTGCGCCAGACGCGGCTTTTGCTTTCCGGCATTCGGCCGCATCGTAGTGCACATGACCGAGCGCCGCGTCGGGTACCGGTGGACGATTGTCGCACTGCTGTTCATCGCGACGGCGATCAACTACGTGGATCGCCAGGTGCTCGGCATCCTCGCCCCGACGCTGCAGCGCGAGCTCGCGTGGTCGGAGACCGACTACGGCGACATCGTCTCGTGGTTCAGCTTCGTGTACGCCCTCGGATTTCTGGGCGTGGGCCGCGTGATCGATCGCGTTGGCATCAAGCGCGGGCTCGGTGCCGCCGTCGTCGCCTGGTCGGCCGCCGCCATGGCGCACGCGCTCGCACGCAGCGCCGCCGGCTTCTCCATTGCCAGAGCCGCGCTCGGCTTGAGCGAGTCGGCGATCTTTCCGGCGGCGCTCAAGACCATCGCGGAGTGGTTCCCGAGACGGGAGCGCGCGCTGGCGGCCGGCATCGTGAACGCCGCCACGAACACCGGCGCGATCGTGGCGCCTCTCGTGGTGCCCGCGATCACGCTGCGGTGGGGATGGCAGTGGGCGTTCATCGCGACCGGCGCGATCGGCCTGCTCTGGCTGGCGCTCTGGCTCCCACTCTACCACGATCCGGCAGGGCATCCGCGGCTGTCGGAGTCCGAGCTCTCGCACATTCGGAGCGACGGTCCGGAGGCTAACGCGCGGGGCGTGCCGTGGGTGCGACTGCTCGGATACCGCCAGACCTGGGCGTACGCGGTTGGCAAGCTGTTCACGGACCCGGTGTGGTTCTTCTACCTCTATTGGCTTCCCAAGTTTCTCGATACCAGGTACGGCGTGAAGCTTTCCGGGCTTGCCCTCCCGCTGATCGTGGTCTATATCGTCGCCGATGTCGGGTCCATTGCCGGCGGCTGGCTATCGAGCAGGCTGCTGGCACGAGGCTGGTCGGTCAACGCCGCGCGGAAAACCGCCATGCTGGTCATGGCGTGCATCATCGTTCCCACCGCCTTCGTGACGCACGCACCGAATCAGTGGACCGCGGTGCTCATGGTGGCCGTCGCCGCCGCGGCGCATCAGGGCTGGATGGCGAACGTGTTCACGCTGCCGAGCGATATGTTCCCGCGCTCCGCCGTGGGCTCGGTGGTTGGGATCGGCGCGTTTGCCGGCGCGATGAGCAGCGTTGTCTTTCAGCGAACGATCGGCCGCATCCTCGACGCGAACGGCCGGCAGTACGGGCCGATCTTCGTCGTGTGTGGGTGCGCGTATCTCGTGGGATGGCTGATCATCCATCTGCTCGCGCCACGCCTGGAGCGGGCGCCGATCCCGTCAGTTGCTCCCTCGCTGGTGCCACGCGAGGCGACATCACTGTGATGTCGAGGACCACGAATCAACCACGAACGCCGAGGGCGCGGAGGGAACGGCACGCAGTGAACGCTGAGAACACATTTGGAAGACGTGCAGGTTTTCTCAAGGTGTTCAGCGCCGCTGCGTCTGCGTACGCAGCGTTCGTGGTTTCGTCTAGCGCCTCGATGTCGGTAGGTTATCCGTAAGGTATCGGTGGAGGCACGATGCGTTCACGCCAACGGCGGGACCACAATGAAGGGCGACATGCGAAAACGAGACGAGCCCTGCATGCGATCGTTGCTATCGGCTGCCTGTGCGTAATTCCCGGGACGGTCGGCGCGCAATCCAACAAGCCGTCCGCGACGACTCACGGGTCCGCGCACGCGCCTAACGTACTGACCGCTGGGGACTCCCGAGATGGCTGGCAGCTGCTGTTCGACGGGAAGACGCTCGCCGGCTGGCACGGGCTTGGCTTCCAAACCACGCCGTCAGGGCTCTGGGTCGTGGAAGACGGCGCGATCAAGCACGTCGAGCACGGCAAGGGGCCCGTGCAGGCCGACGGCCAGCCGCTCACCGGCATGGACCTGATCTCCGACCGCAGCTTCGAGAACTTCGAGCTCGCGTGGGAGTGGAAGATCGCCGAGGCAGGGAACAGCGGCGTGAAGTACAACGTGGCCGAGGGACTCTCCACGGCGATGGACCCGCCGCACGCGGCCAAAGGGTGGGAGTATCAGCTGATCGATGACGAGAAGGCCGAGGACACGAAAATCCCGAGCCACCGATCCGGCGCCCTGTACGACATGTTCGCGCCTAACGACAAGAAACACGTCAACCCGGCCGGGCAGTGGAACCGCTCGTCGATCGTCTTCCGCGGGAACCATGGCGAGCACTGGCTCAACGGCGAAAAGGTCGTCGAGTTCGACCTCGGCACGCCGCGCTTCGACTCGGCCTTCGCGGCAAGCAAGTACAAAACGTATCCGTCGTGGTTTGCCGTCCGTCGGAAAGGGGGGATCGTGCTGCAGGACCACGGCGATGTGGTGTGGTTTCGCGATATCAAGGTTCGGGAGTTGAAATAACGCTCGGAGAACCCCATGGACTCGAACGGCTCGGAGATCGATCGCCGGGACTTTCTCAAGACCACGTCCGCAGCCGGCTTGAGCCTCGTGGCCGGCTCGGGGAGCGTCGCACCGCTGTTCGCCTCCACGACACGAAAGTCCCCGAACGACAAGGTTATTGTCGCCGTGGTTGGCGTGAACGGGCGCGGGGTCGTGCACGCACAGAACTTCGCCAAGTTCGACAACTCGGAAGTGGCCTACGTCTGTGACGTCGACTCGCGCGTGGTCAACAAGGGCATCGACGCCGTGCGGCGCACTCGGCCCGAGGCCTCGCCGAAGGTCATCGGCGACTTTCGCCGAGCGCTGGATGACAGGAATGTGGACGCGATCGCGATCGCCACGCCGGACCACTGGCACACGCCGATGACGCTCCTCGCCCTCGAGGCGGGCAAGCACGTCTACCTCGAGAAGCCGAGCGGTCACGATCCGCACGAGGACGAGTTGCTGATCGCGGCGTCGTCGAAGTACGACAAGCACGTCCAGCTTGGGACGCAGCGACGCTCGGGGCCGCGGTTCTACGAGGCGATCCAGGCGTTGAAGGACGGGGCGATCGGGACGCCCTACCTCGCGCGCGCGTGGTACGCGAACACGCGAACGACCATCGGCAAAGGCAAGGAGGTCCCCGTTCCGCCGGAGCTCGATTACGAGTTGTGGCAGGGCCCTGCCCCGCGGACACCGTACCACGACAACGTCGTGCATTACAACTGGCACTGGTTCCAGCGCTGGGGCACCGGAGAGATCTGCAACAACGGGACGCACGAGATCGACGTCGCGCGTTGGTTGTTAGGCGTCGACTATCCCACCACCGTGCTCTCGTACGGCCACCGGAATCACTTCGCCGACGACTGGGAGTTTCCGGACACTCAGGACGCGATGTTCGAGTTCGCCGGCGGCAAGACGATCGTGTGGCACGGCCAGAGCTGCAACGGGCTCCCGATGTATGGTCGCAGCCGCGGGACGATGCTGTTAGGCACCGAGGGCAGCCTGATCATCGACCAGGATGGCTGGGTGCTCGCCGATCTCAAGAACAAGGTGATGAAGGAGTCGGCGGCGGCGGAGAAGGGCGATGCCTTGAACACGACGGGCGATGACTTCCTCACCGAGCTGCATATGAAGAACTTCATCGACGCCATTCGCACGGGCGCGAAGCTCAACGCGCCGATCTTCGATGGCGCGAAGACGGGGATGCTCTGCCACCTCGGCACCATTGCGCATCAGACGGGTCGCAAGCTCAAGGTCGACCCGGCGACCGGTCGCATCCTCGGAGACAAGGACGCGATGGGTCGCTGGTCGCGAATCTACGCGCCGGGCTGGGCCCCGGCCGTCTGACGCTCCTGCGACGTCACTTGCGTGGTGGTCGTGCGGCCTCCATTTGTCGCAGCACGTCCCCGAGCTGCCGCATCTCCGCACCGTACGTCGCCCAGTCGTCGGACCGCTGCGCCGCCCGGGCGCGGTCGTAATGCTCGCGGGCCTGTTTCGCCAAAGCCGACACGTCCGGCGTTCCGCCTAACGCCTCGGCGCCGATCGTGTCGCCGGCCGCGACCGGCTCCGGCACCCCGGGGGTCGCGGCAACGACGCCCGTGGTGTTGCCTAACAGCGCCGCCAGCGCGCCGTCCAGCGTCTCCGCCATCGCAACTCGACCCTCGTGTGCCGCAACGACGCGCTTGAGCTCGGGAATGCGCCCACCCTGTGCCTGCAGGTACAACGGCTGGACGTAGATCAACGCTCCGCCGATCGGTAGGACGAGCAGCTCACCGCGCAGGACCTGGGAGCCGCGTTGGTCCCAGAGCGTGATCTGGCGCGAGACCTCAGTATCCTGGTTGATCCGGTTGACGATCTGATTTGGGCCGAAGACAAGGCTCTGCCTCGGGAAGCGGTAGACCATGAGCTTCCCGTAGTTCGCGCCGTCGTTCCTGGCGATGATCCACGCGGCGAGGTTGTCCTTCTGCCGCGGCGTATAGGGCCGCATCAGGATGAATTCCGGACTCGGCTCGTCAGGCAGGCGCATCACCATGTGACGCAGGAAGGCTTCCGGGGACGATCGCGGCTCCGAGCTGGGCGTCGCGCCACCTACCTCCGGCACGTCAGGGATCTGCCACTGGTCCTCGCGATGGTAGAACGTCTCCGGATCGGCCATGTGATACGTCGCGAACAGCGCCGTCTGAAGACGGAACAGGTCCTCCGGGTAGCGTACGTGGGCACGCAGGTCCACGGGCATCGAGTCGAGCGGCTGCATCAGACCGGGGTAGATGCGCGTCAGTGTGCGGATGATCGGGTCACTCGGCGCCGCGAGGTATGCGCGCACGCTGCCGTCGTACGCATCGATCGTCACCTTCACGCTGTTGCGCATGTAGTTCACGCCGCCGGCGACCGACCTGGCGTACGGGTAACGATCGGACACGGTGTACCCGTCGAGCATCCAGACGAGTCGCCCTGCGGTCGTGATCACGAGGTATGCGTCGCGATCGAACAGGAGAAACGGGAGCGCTCGCTGAGCCCGCTCGTGCACGTCGCGGTAGTAGAGGATGCGCGTCCGGTCAGTGAGATCCGCCGAGAGGAGAATGTTGAGCGAGCCGAATCTCACCGCATACAGAAGGCGTCGCGCGAACGAGGCGACGGAAACCCCGCCGCGCCCGTCGTACGAGGAGTACGCCGCCGCGTCGCCTTCTCCGGCCGGGTAGTCGAACTCGCGCTGGCGGCTCGGTGCCAGGACGAAGTCGTTCGACATCTCGCCGTAATAGAGCTGCGGCCGGGTCACGCGAACGTCGATGCTGGACACCGGCGGCAGATCCTTGATGAACAGAACGGGCAGTCCTTCGCTCGTCACGGCGTTCGACGGACCGAGCGCCACCCCCATGCCATGCGTGTAGGTGAGGTGCTCATTGATGAACCCGCGCGTCGGCAGCGACGACGTATTCATCTCTCGCGCCGAGAGCATCACCTGGCGCAGCTGGCCGCCGATCTGATAGCGATCGTCATCGACGGCGAGGAAGTCGTAGTACGTTCGGATCGATTGAATCTGGCCGAACGTCTGCAGCAGCGGCTCGCGGTCCCACAATCGCACGTTGTCGATCGTCGCGCGGTTTGCGGCCACGAGCTGCGGCGTCAGGCGTGTCTCCGTGCCGAGCTCGCGCTCGGCGATCTGGTCCAAACTCCACGCCAGCCGCGTCGCGCGGATATGATGGAGGATCTGCGGCGTCTCGCGCGCGAGCTCGTTAGGCTGCACCACGAGCCGCTGATACGTCGCGGGCACGGCTACGGCCAGCAGCGCGACCGCCAGATAGGCGACCACCGCGCGCACCGCCATCGGTACGACGCGGCCGCGCAGGCCTCCCCAGAAAATCAACAGACTGCCCGCGAGCGCGACGACACTCAGCACGCGAAGGGCCGGCAGGCGCGTGTGAAGATCCACGTAGCTCGCACCGGTGAGCGGCAGATGCTCCCCGAACAGCAGGCCGGGAATCTGCACGAAGTGAATGCGAACGGCCGTCACCAGCAGCAACAGGCCCGCCAGCACGGCGAACTGCGTCTGCGCCCGCAGTCCGACGGAGATGCCGCGCGGCGACCGCTCGATCTCGCCGCGGAAGAGATGGATCGGAGTCACGACGAGGATGAGCGTGATGAGTAGCAGCCCGAACAGGAGCCCCGACACGAGCTCGATCGCCGGCAGCGAGAACACGTAGTAGCCGACGTCGCGCCCGAACACCGGATCCGTGACGCCAAAGCGCGTTCCGTACGCGGCCTGAAGAAGGGTGCGCCACTGCCCGGCCGCGGCGAGCGCGAAGAGCAACGCGAGGAGCGCCGTTGCCGGCGCCGCGAGCCAGCCGAGTCCTCGGGCGAGCAGCGCGTGCGCCGCCTCCCGGAGGTCTGCGCCCGGTCGAAGCTGTGACACCGGCGACCGGACTCGTGGCGGGGCGCCGCGGAGCGCGAGTCGCGCATTGCCGTAGAGAACGGCGAACGCCACCGCTGCCGTGGGCGCTCCGAGCACCCACTGGGCGACGATCTTCGTGAGGAAGACGCGCTCGAATCCGATCTCGCGATACCAGAGCCAGTCCGTGAGGCGTGCGGCCAGGAACGGCACGAGGCCCAGCAGGACGAGGACAACGCCGATCAGCAGGATGGCTGCGCGCGACACCGGGAATCGATGGCTCGTCCCAGCGGGAGGCATCGGCCGGATGCCGGCGTCGCGGAGGCTGCGAATGATCGGGTCGTCGTCGGGCGGCATGCGCTCGCGCATGGACAGACTCCGAAACGAGGAGAACGGTACCTACCCTTCGAAGCTACACTCCCGCCCGGCTTCGGGCATGTCAGGCTGACGTCAGCGCGACGAGTGGTCGCCAGTCATTCGCCCACGCGCGTCTTCGCCGCTTCGGCGTTAGGCGCCACGATGATCGCGAGTCGCCGGCCAGAAACCTTCGTAGGACTCGACCCATTGCGACACGTCGCGTAACGGACCCGGCGTGAGGCGGTAGACCCGCTCGCGGCCTTCCTTGTCTTTGCGAACGAGCCGCGCGTCGCGGAGCACGCGGAGATGCTTCGAGACGGCTGGGCGACTCATCGCGAACCCCGCCGCCAGCTCGGCCACCGCAACCCCGCCCGCCTGAAGTCGGTCGAGGATTGCGCGGCGCGTCGGATCGGCGACGGCGTGGAAGACATCGATGTTGGCGCGGACTCGGCCCATAACCCACCGGTAACTAATTGGTTACCAAGCATGGGAGCCATGTCTACCTAAGTCAAGCCACCTCCGAGCTTTCTAACCTGACCGTCCGACCGTGCGAAGATCGTTTGTACGTCGCATGTTTGTGCGTTTGAGCGACTCGATCATGATGAATACCACCGGCGCACCCGACATTCGCGAGACGCGTACGGCCGCATCGTTCTCGCACCCCAACATCGTCCCGGTCCACGCGGTCGAGGATCGCGACGGCGTGCTGGCGTTCGCGATGGGGTTCGTGGAAGGCGAGAGCGTCGCGGAGCGTGTTAGGCGCGCAGGCCCGCTCGAGGTGCGAAGTATCGTGCGGCTCCTGCAGGACATCGGCTACGCGCTCGCGTACGCGCACGGGCGTGGCGTCGTCCATCGCGACATCAAGCCGGACAACATCATGCTCGAGCGCGCGACGGGTCGCGCGCTGCTCATGGACTTCGGGATCTCACGATCGATCACCGCGAAGGTCGACAACGGCGCCACGCGTGGTCTGACGCGCGTCGGCGAGGTAGTCGGCACGGCGGAGTACATGAGTCCCGAGCAGGCGTCGGGCGACGTCGTCGATGGGCGGGGCGATCTCTACTCGTTAGGTCTCGTCGTGCTCTTCGCGCTGACGGGTCGCCCGGCGATCACCGGCGAATCCACGCAGCAGATCCTCGTCAAGCAGCTCACCGAAACGCCACCGCCCGCGACGTCGCTCCGCCCCGATCTCCCCGAGTCGCTCGGTGCCGCGATCGACCGCTGCGTGGCGAAGGAACCCTCGGCGCGATTCGCGACGGCGGAAGCACTCGTCGAAGCCATCGACAATGCGCAGCTCGCGCCGCCGGAGATTCCCGTGCCCATTCGCCTGTTCGCTCAGGAGGCAGGGACGCTGAGCATGGTCATCGTGTTCCTCACGATGATCGGCTGGCTGTTCTATGAGATGCTGAGCCGAAAGGTCGGCCCGGCGTGGGCTGGCATCCCGGCTGCATTCCTCGGCGCGATCGTGCTCACTCGAGCGCTGCAGGTATCCTCCGAGGCTCGACGTCTCGCCGTACTGGGCTTCCAGCCTGACGATGTGCTCAACGGATTACGCGCGACGGTGGACGAGCGCGAGGCGCAGCGCCAACAGCTCCGCAGCGATTCCGACACGCGACGCCGGCGGAGGAAGACGGTGATCGTTGCCGTCTTCCTGCTGCCCATCGCGTTCCTGCTCATCAACGCGTCGTTGAACGTCCGCTTCTCGTTAGGTACGACGGCGGAGGTCACGCAAGCCGAGTCGCGCGACGCGACGCAACGATCGTTAGGTCGGCTCGTGATGGCCGCGTCGGGGTTGGGCCTGTTAGGCGCGGGTTTCCTGCTGCTCGCCCGCAGCCCGTTTCGGATGCCACCGGGCGAGCGTGTGTTCCGCGTTGTATGGCTTGGGCCACCGGGCCGGGCATTCGTGAGATTTTCCTCACGCAACGTGGCGCCGCCATCCTCCGGAAAAACCGTTCCGGGTCTGGCGCGCGCGCGTGCGAGTGCGAATATCGCTGAGACCGGACGCGCCGCCGCGCCGGTTGTGGCCGTCACGGCTGCGCCGACAGATCGAATGCGCTCTCTCGAGGACCGCGTCGCAGCGCTGGAGCGCTGGCGCGGCGGAGCAAGCACATAGTGTGATTGATCCGCGACAGTGGTACGTCGATCAACTCGACGTCATCAACCGTATCGCGAGCTCGATCTGTCGGCGCAACGGCGTGCAAGGCGCCGATGCCGAGGATTTTGTGTCCGACGTTCGCCTCAAGCTGCTGCAGGACGACTACGCCGTGCTGCGGAAGTACCGAGGCGCGAGCAGCCAGACCACGTTCCTGACGGTCGTCATCAGCAATCTGTTCCGCGACCATCGGATCAAGCATTGGGGCAAGTGGCGCCCGTCGGCGGAAGCG
>Ga0207674_10001004_pt1 | contig 36834 bp, 31 predicted proteins | sample KBSCornC72_FD_184303 | JGI IMG/M metagenome (GOLD analysis project Ga0207674, IMG submission 184303) | Corn rhizosphere microbial communities from Kellogg Biological Station, Michigan, USA - KBS Corn C7-2 (SPAdes) (version 2) | ecosystem: Host-associated > Plants > Roots > Rhizosphere > Soil ... | reverse complement strand
GATCACGCCGGGCCAGGGCCGGACGTCTCCGGTACGACCCGTGGGACTGGCGGACGTATCACCACCCGTCCCGGCCCGAGCGCCGGGACGACGGGGAGCCGTCCGGCAACGAGGAGAGCAGCCGCCCCGACTGGCGGTACGGCTATCCGCCCGGATACGAGCCGTACCCGCTGTACGATCAGGCCCGGTCGCCATGGACCGCCAGGGACCAGGCGGGCAGCGACCGGCGGTCTTGAGCCGCGGCCGGGGAGCCGGCCCGCCGCCCGGCGGCAGGCCACCTTCCCAAGCGCGGTCTGGCCTGCCTAAGGTATTTGTATCCGGCAGATGCATTCTGAGGCAGCGTTGGGTGGTGCTCGCGGCGGACACGGGCGGAGCGGCGCGATGTTAGCGTGGGATGCGCTCGGCGGACTCGACGCCTACCGGATCACCGAGATCCCGCGACGGCCCGAACCCGGCCCGGCCCCGGCGCAGGCCGATTCTGACGATCCAGGCCGTATCCAGCGGCTCGCCGCCCTGGTCGCGGCGTACCACGCCGGCGCCGAGGTTAAGGGCAACGGCTCCGGCGCGGTCGCCATCGGCTGGGTCAGGCACGACACGGACGGACCGGTCCAGCTCCTGGCCGCGGGCCTGGGCCTGGTCGGCAGCGACGAGGGCCGGGAGGTGTTCCTGGCCTTGCCCGCCGGGGCGCGAGCCAGGCCGCTGGGGCGCGGCTCGCTGACCGGCCTGATGGCACGGCTGCCCGCGTGGCGGGCCATCGGCGGGATCAGCGACGGGCTCCTCCCCGGTGACGAGCGCCGCCCGGACGGGCGCCCCGCCCCCTCGCTGGAGGAGTGCCTGCTGGCCGCGTGGCCGGGTCCGTTCGGCTGGCTGCTCATCGCCGAACCGCTGAGCGCGGCCGAGATCTTCAAGCTGGCCGAGGAACTGGCGCAGCGGGAACAGTACGCCACCGGCGACTCGGACCGGTTTCCCGGGCGCGCCACGGCGGCGCGCCGGCTGAGCCTGCGGCACGGCGAGATGCGCAAGGGCGTCTCGTCGGGCATGTGGCGGATCTGGCTGCTCGCGGGCGGCGCCGACGCCGAGGCCGCCGCCCGGGTGGCCGGCCTGGTGTGCGCCTCCGCCGACCTGTCCGGCCTGCCCTATGCGATCACGCCTTTCCAGGGCTTCGGGGGGGATCGGGGGGGATCAGGGTTTCGTCCCCCCCGGAACCAGCAGAGCGCCCGCGGCCTGCGGGAGGCGCTGGAAGATACTGACGCGGCGGAGCCGCCGGCCGGCGGCGACGCGGTGGCGGCCCACCCGTTCTGCGCGAGCAGCGAGCTGGTCGCCGCGCTGTGCCGGCCGCCTGAGCGCGAGATGCCGGGAATCCGGCTGCCGCTGCGGCCCGATTTCGACGTGACCCAGGAGACCGCGCCCGGCCGCGCGGCGATCACCGTCGGCGAGATCCTGGACCGGAACCGCCGGCCGGCCGGCCCGCTGACGCTGCCGCTGGACTCGCTGAACCGGCACGTGTTCGTCAGCGGCGCGACCGGATCGGGGAAATCGCAGACCGTGCGGGCGCTGCTCGAGGCCGCCACCGCGGCCGGGATCCCGTGGCTGGTGGTCGAGCCGGCCAAGGCCGAGTACCGGCTGATGGCGGCGCGGCTGGCCGGAACCGGAGGCCCCGGAGCGTCCGGGGCGGCGATGGCCACGGTCGTTCGGATCCGCCCGGGCGAGCCGGACGCGATCGCGGCCGGCCTCAACCCGCTCGAGCCCGCGGCGGACGGCGCGGGCCGCCGGTTCCCGCTGCAGACACACGCGGACCTGGTCAAGGCGCTGTTCATCGCGTCCTTCCGTTCGGACGAACCCTTCCCCCAGGTACTGAGCGCGGCACTGACCAGGGTGTACGAGGACGCGGGCTGGGACCTGGCCCTGGGCGAGACGGTCGCGGCGGACGCCAACCCCGGCTACCCGAACCTGACCGACCTGCAGCGGGCCGCGATCAGCGTCGTCCGGGAGATCGGGTACAGCCAGCGGATCACCGACGACGTGCTCGGCTTCATCAAGGTCAGGCTGTCCAGCCTGCGCCTCGGGACCACCGGCCGGTTCCTCGAGGGCGGGCACCAGCTCGACTTCGGCGCCCTGCTCGATGGCAACGCCGTGCTGGAGATCGAGGACGTCGGTGACGACAGCGACAAGGCGTTCCTGATGGGGACGGTGCTGATCCGGCTGGCCGAGCACCTGCGGATGGCCAACCGGGCCAGCCTGGCCGGGCTGGCCGGCCTGCGCCACCTGACCGTCATCGAGGAGGCGCACCGGCTGCTCCGCCGTCAGGAAACCGGCGCTCCCGCCGGCGCGGCGGCTCACGCGGTGGAGATGTTCGCCGGGCTGCTGGCCGAGATCCGCGCCTACGGCGAGGGTCTCGTCATCGCCGAGCAGATCCCCGATCGCCTCGTCCCCGACGTCATCAAGAACACGGCGGTGAAGATCACCCACCGGCTGCCCGCGGCCGACGACCGCGAGGCCGTGGGCGCGACGATGAACATGACCCAGGCGCAGAACCGGTTCCTGGTCACGCTCAACCCGGGCGAGGCCGCGGTGTTCGCCGACGGCATGGACTTCCCGCTGCTGACCCGGATGCCCGACGGCACCGCCCGCGAGGCGGCCGGAGAGGCCGCCGGGAAGGCGGCCACCGCCACCCCGGCCGGGGTGGTCCGGCCCCGCAGCATCACCTGCGGCGCCGACTGCGCCGGCCGGCCCTGCACGCTGCGGGACATGCGGGTCGCCCAGCGCGCACTCGACGAGTACCCGCCGGTCAGGCTCTGGACCGAACTGTCGGTCCTCGCTCACCTGACCGGCTGGCCCATGCCGGTGCCGCGTACCGCGCTGCTCTCGCTGCTGCAGATGATGCCGTCCCGGCTGCGGGACTGCGCCCTCTCCCACGGCGTGGACGCGGCCCTGGCGGTCCGGGTCCCGGTGATCGCCGGGCGGGTCAGCCCGGTCGGCCTCGCCTCCCACGTCAGCACCGCGATCAGGGCCCGGATAGCGCGGGGCAGCTGGCTGTGCCAGCGGGAGGAACCCACGTGGCTCGCTCCGGCCTATATGTGGACGCTCGTCCTCGACGCGCTCAAGTCGGCTGACCGGAAGAACCCCGGCGCGGGCCCGCACCCGCGCAGCCAGGAATGGGAGCGAACGTACGGGCAGGCGATCACCGGCGACACCTGCGCGCGCCAGGTGGGAACGGTGCAGCGCTGGTACGACAGCGCGCAGCGGGACGGCTGGGAGGTGCGGGCGGTGGCGTTCGGCGTGGACGGCAACTCCGCCGTCGAGCGGGCGGTCGGCGCCCGGGCCGAGGACGACGACTTCGACGAGCGCCTGACCGGTTACCTCGATCAGTTCGTGGACTGCCAATGGCCGCGGCTGTACCTGACCGCCGACCCGCTCGGCGATCCTCCGGAACGCCGGTAGCTCAGGTTATGAGAATGGGCTAGCCCGACGCCCTGTGTTATCCACAGCGAAATCCACAGAAGTGTGCATCGGCTTGCCAGTGGCACTGTGCGTACTGGTCCGATACCCGCAGAGTTATCCACAGGCGTCTCCTGTGGATAACTTCCGGTCAGCTTGCGGGCAGCAGTTCGGGCAGCCGCCCGGAGGCCGCGGCCGAGCGGGATCGCCAGCCCCAGCGGCCGGAGACGCAGAACCAGACGAACGCGACCGCCGCGAGCAGGCGGATGCCCGGCGTCAGCCAGGTGCCGTTGAACTGGCCGAGATCATAGAGCCAGTGCGGCTCGGACGGGCTCTGCACCGCCTGGGCGTAGACGGTCGCGCCCGCGAGCAGCCGGATCAGCACCACCCAGTCCAGCCACGACGCCGGGTACAGGGCGAGCAGGCCGATGGCCATCACGTCGTACCAGGGCCGCTGGAACGGCGTGACAAACAGCCAGGCCAGGCTCAGCGCCAGGGCCGGGGCGACGGCCGGCAGGCCCGGTACCCGGTCGGGGAGGCGCAGCAGCGCTAGCAGCGCGACCCCGGCGAACAGCAGGTAGGCGACCAGGTCGAGGTGCGGGGGGACGTCCGACACGCCGAACCGGGTGTACCCGAGCACCGGCCGCCAGAAGAGCTGGTACATGGTGTCCCAGGTGATCCCGCCGCTGCGGTCGACGAGCACCTTGACCGCGGCCGACCCGGCCGCCAGGTAGGCCGGGGCGATCACCACGGCGAAGCCTGCTGCGGCGCCGGCCAGGGCCCTGACCGACCGGCGGCAGGCCCAGGCCACGGCCAGGCCGAACAGCGCGTACTCGAGCTTGAGGCCGGTCGCCACCCCGATCAGCACGCCGGCCAGAGCCGCGCTGCCGGCCCCGGGCCGGCCTGCTGCCCGGGAGGTGCTGTCCCCGACGGGGGTGCGCACCCGCAGCGCCACGATCCCGAACAGCCCGAACGCCGCGGCCAGGCCGTCGACGTGACCGCCCGCGACGATCTCCCACAGCAGCAGCGGGTTCACCGACCACAGCAGGTGCGCGCGCAGGCGCATCTCAGGATCGCGGCGCAGCAGCCGGTCCAGGGCCAGGACGACCGCGCCGAAGGCGATCGCTTCCTCCAGCTTCAGCCAGAACGTGATCCGGGCCAGCGAGGTCCCGCCGAGCTCGGCCGCGCTCCACTCGGCCGCGGTGGCCACCGGGCCGTACACCGAGACCGCATTCATCCAGCTGGACGGGATCTCGCGGGACGGTATCTGCTGGCCTACCGGGTCCCCGGATTGCTGTAGCTGCCGGGGGGTCATCACGTACGGGCTGTGCCCGATCACCGCCGTCCGGCCGCTGGCGGCGTACGAGATGGAGTCCGTCGAGCCCGCGGGCGGGAGCACGGTGAGCACCGCCACGACTCCGAACACGGCCACCAGGATGGGCCGCACCGGCGGGCGGGCGCCCCGGGCCACCGCGATCAGGCCGGCGATCACGCCCGCGCAGCCCAGCACCATCGCGATCCACAGGGACACGGTCACGAAGGTGGCCGTCAGGTGCAGCGGGTGCCACCAGGGGGGACCGTAGCCTGGCCGGGGCGTGGCGGGCACCGAGACGTTCGGCCCCGCGGCCGAGATCGCGATCATGATCAGCGCCGAGGCGGCGATGGCGGCCGTGGCCAGCCAGCCGGTCAGGCGGGTGAGCCCAGATGAGGTCGCGCGACCCTGCCGGGTCGCTGCGCCCCTGTCCTCGTCACTCACCGAATCGCCCGTCTGCCGGTCATAGTGGTCCGACACTAGACGGTACCGGATCGGATGGGCCCCGCACGGCCCGCGCGCTAACGCCAGGCGCCCGCGGCGATGGTCGCGCCGCGGGCGCCTCCGGCGTCAGTTGCGTGGAAGCGGGTGGCTACGTGCCGGGCGTGGTGACCCGCCCGTTCACGTCCGAGCGGCTGGCGGCGTCGCCGCCCTGCTCGCCGTCCTGCGCCGCCCGGTCTTCATCGGTCGACTCGGTGGCATTCTTGGCCTCGGCGGTAGCGCTGGCGTAGCGGCGCCGCATGGCGACGGCCGCGCCCGCGCCGGCCGCGGCTACCACCGCGCCCACGCCGAGCATCCAGCGCCAGTTCAGCAGCCGCCGGACGCCGGCCTTGCCCGTCCCGGCCGGCTGGACCTGGCGAGCGGTCGACCGCAGTGCCGACGACACCTTCGGGGCGACGGTGACGGTGACCACCTCCGCCACCTTCGGGGCAACGGTGGTCTCGACCGCATCCGCCGCGTCCTCGATCCGGGGCGCGGCCCATTCCCTGGCGCCCTGAACGGCGTCGTCGATGCGGGGCGCCGCCCACTCCACGGCGTCCTGGACGCCCTGGCGGACGCCCTGGGCCGCTGTCGTTCCCGCGCGCTGCGCGACCGGGATGGCCTGCGCGGCGGCGTCTCTGGCACGATCCTTCGCGCGCGCGCCGAGCGCAACTGCCGTCTCGGTGGTGCGGTTGGTCTTGTCATTAAGGGACACAATGAACCTCCCGAGCGTGATCCCGTTATCACAGACTTCCCGCCTTGGCTGGGTTCAACCATCGCGCGCTACCGGTACGGTGATGGCAGAAGGATATTTACACCGACGAAATGTCCGGCTGATCGGCTGGCCGGATCGGGAGTCAATCGCATGACAGACACGCTGACCGCGACGCTGCGCACCAATCAGGGAACCATTGTCGTCCGGCTTTTCCCTGATCACGCGCCGAAGACGGTACGCAATTTCGTGGAGCTCGCCGAGGGCGGCAGGCAGTGGACGGACCCGGGAACCGGGCAGGCCACCACGGGCAGGCTGTACGACGGCACCATCTTCCACCGGGTCATCCCTGACTTCATGATCCAGGGCGGCGACCCGCTCGGTACCGGCCGCGGCGGCCCCGGCTACAAGTTCGGCGACGAGATCCACCCGGATCTCGTGTTCGACCGCCCGTACCTGCTGGCCATGGCGAACGCCGGGCCCGGCACCAACGGCTCGCAGTTCTTCGTCACGACCGTGCCGACGCCGTGGCTGAACGGCAAGCACACCATCTTCGGCGAGGTCATCGACGGTGCCGACGTGGTCGACCGGATCAGCCGGCTCAAGACAGGCAGCCAGGACCGGCCGGTCGAAGACGTGATCCTCGAGTCGGTCACGGTCGAGCGCGGTACCAGCACTCCCTAGCACGATCGGACCAGGCTGTGAGCACGCCCAGCGATGCCAGTACCGGCGGGGACGAGGTTCCCACCTGTTACCGGCACCCCGGCCGGGAAACGTACGTCTCCTGCGTCCGGTGCGGGCGCCACGCGTGCCCCGACTGCATGCGCTCGGCCTCGGTCGGCCAGCAGTGCGTGGATTGCGTGGGCGAGGGCGCGCGGAGCACCCGCCAGCCGCGGACCACCTTCGGCGGCCGCCCGGTCACCGGCGCGGTCGTCACCTGGACGCTGGTCGCGATCAACGTGGCGGTGTTCCTGGTCGCCTGGGCGCGCCCGGCAATCATCAACGACCTCGCCATGCTCGGGTACTCTCCGTACACGGCGGGCGGCCCGGAGCACGGCGTGGCGGCGGGCGAGTGGTACCGGCTGATCACGTCCGCATTCGTGGTCCCGGGCGCAGGCCTGAGTGGCCTGGGGTTCCTGGACATCCTGTTCAACATGTGGGCGCTGGTCTTCGTGGGGCCCGCGCTCGAGGGGTTCCTCGGCCGGGCCCGCTTCTTCGGGGTATACCTGCTCAGCGCCGTCGGTGGCGCGGTGATGTACTACTACCTCGCGCCGCCGGACCATCTGGCGGCAGGTGCCTCGGGCGCCATCTACGGGCTGTTCGGGGCGTGGTTCGTGGTGTCCAGGCGACTGCGCCTCGACACCCGCGGGATCGTCGTGCTGATCGCCATCAACCTGGCCCTCAGCTTCTACTTCAACAGCGCCATCGCCTGGCAGGCCCATATCGGCGGGCTGCTCACCGGCGCGTTGCTCACCGCCGCCTTCGCTTACGCGCCAGCCAGGAACCGCGCCGCCGTCCAGGCTGCCGCCACCGTGACGGTGGTGGCCCTGATCGTGATCGCGGTCGTGATCAGGAACGGCCAGCTCACCAGCGGCGCCTTCTAGCGCGGCCGGCCCGGCCTGGTGCCGGTCAGTGCCACCGGGTGGCCAGGATGACGGCCGCGATGACGAACCCGAAGCCGACCACGAGGTTCCATGCGCCGAGGGCGGAAAGACCAGGCACCGACCCCCCGGCCAGGTAGTAGGTCACGATCCAAGCCAGGCCGACGATCAGGCAGGCCCCGATGGCCGGGCCGACCCACGGCGCACTGACCTTCCGCCGTGCCGTTTTCGGCGGCGGAGGGGTGTAGACCGTCCTCTTGCGGACGCGCGACTTGGGCACGACGGCCTCCTGCTTAGCAAACCTGGCGAAGTAAGCCAGCGAACATTCCCGGCGCTGAGGACCTAAGCGTAGCCGCTCCTCGCGGTGGCCGGCGCGATCCGCGTTTGACCGGCGACGGCAGTAACTAATAGATATTATTCAGTTTCTCTTAGCGACCATACTCGCGACTCCTCCGGCTTCACCGGCTGAGGTTTAAGATCCCGCCGCCGTTGGTCGGCGTCCCGGTCGGGGTCACGGTGGGCGTGGCCGTGTCCGTCGGCGGCGCGCTCGGCGACTGCCCGTTCTGCACGAAGATGGTGACCGTGGAGCCCTTCGCCGCGGTGCCGTTGGCCGGCTGCTGGCTGAAGACCGTGCCGTTGGCGTACTGCGCCGGGCCCGACCCCTGCTGGACGCTGACCTGGAAGCCGGCCGTGGTCAGGACCTGAGTCGCGGTCGCCTGAGAATCCCCGACGACCGGCGGCACCGAGACCGCTCCGCCGGACACGGTGATGGTGATGGTGGCGCCGGGCGCGGCCGTGCCTCCGCTCGGGTTCTGGCTGATCACCTGGCCGGCCGGGGAAGACGACGTGGCGTCGGTCTTGGTATCGACCTTGAAGCCCTTGGACTGCAGGGTGGCCGCGGCCTGATCCTGCTGCTGGCCCACCACGTTCGGCACGGCGACCGGTGCCTGTCCCTTGGAGACGAACAGCGTCACCAGGGTGTTCGCCGGTACGTTGTTCCCTTCGGCAGGGTTGGAGTTGATGACCGTGTTCGCCTTGACGCTGTTGGAATTCCGGTAAACCAGCGTTGAGCGCAGGTGCTGGGCCTGGATCTGCGCCTGCGCCCTGGCCACCGGCTCGCCGTTCACCAGCGGCACCGCGTACGTCTTGCCCGCGCCGGCCAGCAGGTAGTAGGCCACGCCGCCCACGACGGCGATCACCAGCACCACGCCCAGGACCCACGGGATCCAGCGCCGGTTCGTGCCACCTGCGCCGCCGCCGCGGCCCCCAGAGCCCGCGTAGTCATAGTCCCGGCCCGCGTAGTCGTAGTCCTCGACCGGCGGGATCTGCGAGGTCGCCCCGGCCATCATCGTGCCCGTGCCCATCCGCTGGGTCTGCGGGTACATGTCGAACCGGGTCGGCGGGGCCGCGGCCACCGGCATGCCGGAGGCGGCGCGCTGCAGGTCGGCGCGCATGTCCGCGGCGGTCTGGTACCGGTCGGCCGGGGATTTGGCCATCGCCTTCAGCACGATCCCGTCCGCCCACGGCGGGACGTCCGGGTCCACCCGGGACGGCGGCACCGGGTTCTCCCGCACATGCTGGTAGGCGATGGCGACCGGCGAGTCGCCGGTGAACGGCGGCCGCCCGGTCAGCAGCTCGTACAGCAGGCACCCAGTTGAGTACAGGTCGCTGCGCGAGTCGACCCGCTCGCCCCGGGCCTGCTCGGGCGACAGGTACTGCGCGGTGCCGATCACCTGGGCCGTCTGGGTCATCGTGGCCTGGGCGTCACTCATCGCCCGGGCGATGCCGAAGTCCATGACCTTGATGTCGCCGTTACGGGTCACCATCACGTTGCCCGGCTTGATGTCGCGGTGCACGATGCCGGCCTGATGGCTGTAGTCCAGCGCGCGCAGCACCCCGTCGATGATCTCCAGCGACCGTTCCGGCAGCAGCCGGTGCCCCTCCTGCAGCAGATCCCGCACCGTGCGACCGTCCACGTACTCCATCACGATGTACGGCACCGGAACGCCCGAGGTCATGTCCTCGCCGGTGTCGTAGACCGCCACGATGGACGGATGGTTGAGCGAAGCCGCCGACTGCGCCTCGCGGCGGAACCTCGCCTGGAATATCTGGTCCCTGGCCAGGTCGGTGCGCAATGTCTTGATCGCGACGATCCGGTCGAGCCTGATGTCACGGGCCCGGTACACCTCGGCCATGCCGCCACGGCCCACCACGCCATCAAGCTCGTAGCGGCCACCGAGTAGACGGGGCTGTGTCATATCTCGCACTGTGCCAAACCACCCTGCGTTTTTTCTAGTGTCTCACTACGATGTCGGCGTCCCAGTCGCGGACGATGTCGCCGTCGAGGTTGACGATCCGGTGCCTGTCGGGCTCGATGAGCTGCTCGCCGAGGAGGACGGACTGGCCGGCGATGAGCTCCCGGAGGACTTTGTCGGTTTAACGGACCTGACCGGCTTCGGGTTGCCGCTGGGATTCGGCACCGGGACCGAAACCCTCGCGGTCTGGCTGGGCGTCGGCGTCAGCGTACTCGACGAGGGCGGGCTGGCCTGCTGGGCCGGCGGAGCGGCCGACGAGCTCAGGTGCTGCGCCGAGTTGAGGTCGACGTTCCCGCTGTTCCGGCCGGACATGTGACCGGTGAGGTACAACCCGGCCGCGACCGCGGCCGCACACAGGGCCGCGGTCGAGCCGGCCACGACCAACCGGCGGCGTCGGCTGGCGCCGCCCGGAATCCTGATACCCCATGGGCCGGGGAACGACCCGGTGCCGGGATCTCCCGGGCCGGACAGCGCGCCGGTGGCCGCGGCCGGCAGGTCGGAGCGGGTCGCGCCGGGGTACCCGGGCTCCGCGGACCCACCCAGGGCCAGCGCGTCGCGCAGCATGTCGGCACGGTCGGCCACCAGCCGGACGCTGCCCGGCCGCTCCTGCGGCGTCTTGGCCAGCATGTGGTAAACCAGGTCGCTGACCGGTTCCGGCACGTCCGGCGGCAGATCGGGCACCGGCTCGTGCTTGTGCGCGAACGCGATCGCCAGCGGCTCGCTGGCCGTGAACGGCGGGCGCCCGGCCAGGCACTCGTACGCGACCACGCCGAGCGAGTAGATGTCGGAGGCCTCGGTCACCTGGGCGCCGGTGGCCTGCTCGGGCGACACGTACATCGCCGTGCCCATCACCATGCCGGTCTCGGTCAGGTGCGACGCCTGGGCCGCGGCCACCGCGGTGGCGATGCCGAAGTCGGTGATCTTCGTGGTGCCGCCCGCGGCGACCAGGAGGTTACCCGGCTTGATGTCGCGGTGCACGATGCCGGCCTGGTGGGCGGCGTCGAGCGCGCGGGCGGCCTGGCTGACGATGTCCAGCGTGGCGTCCGGCGAGAGCCGGCCCGCCCGGGCCAGGATCGCCGACAGCGGTTCGCCGTTGACCAGCTCCATCACCAGGTACGCGCCGCCGAACTCGGAGGATTCGCCGTAGTCGTAGACCCGGGCGATGCCCGGATGGGACAAGCTGGCCGCGTACCGTGCCTCGGCCCTGAACCTGGCCAGGAACGCCTCGTCGCCGGCCCGCCCGGTCGGCAGCAGCTTGACCGCGACGGACCTGTTGAGCAGGTCATCCTCGCCACGCCAGACCTCGCCCATGCCGCCGGCCGCGATACGGTCGGTCAGCCGGTAGCGGCCGGCCAGCAGATAATCGCTCACTGATTCCCCACGGCTCGCTGATATGCCTTGATGACCTGTACAGCGATGGGTGCGGCCGCCGAGGCACCGTAACCGCCTCCCTGAATTATGACGCCGACGGCGATATTCGGGTTGGCGAACGGAGCAAAGCTGGTGAAGGCGGCGTCGTTCAGGCTGACCGCACCGGTCTCGGCTGTTCCGGTCTTGCCGGCGATCTCCACGCCGGTGACGTCCTGCCGGAAGGCGTAGGCCGTACCCTCGGGCTGCTGGACCACGGCGAGCATCATCTGCTTCATGCTGTCGGACACGGAGGATGAGATCGAGTGGCGGAGCACCGACGGCGACATGCCCTGCACCGTGCTCAGGTCGCTCGCGGTGACCTGCTGCACCAGGTCGGGCTTCATCAGCGTGCCGCCGTTGGCGACGGCCGCGGCGAACATGGCCTCCTGCAGCGGGGTGACGGTGTCGTTCTGCTGGCCGATCGCCGTGTAGGCGGTCAGCGCCTGGCTGGCCGGTATCACGTAGTTGCTCTGCGCCACGGGCAGCGGGATGGTCAGGTCGGGGTTGTTCATGCCGAATTGCCCCGCCATTTCGTTCAGGGCGTTCGCGCCGACCTGGATGCCGATCTTGGCGAAGGTCGTGTCGCAGGACTGGGCGAACGCCGTGATCAGCGGGGCCTGGCCGCTCCCGTCGCCGCACGCCTCGCCCTGGTCGTTGTGCAGGATGTGCTGGGTCTGCGGCAGGCTGAGGGTGGTCGGCGAAGCGACGTTGGTGTTGATCGTGGTACTGGGGCTCTGGGTCAGCAGCGCCGAGCTCGTCACGATCTTGAACGTCGAACCGGGCGGGTACGTCCCCTGCAGGGCCCGGTTCAGCAGCGGCTGCGCCGGGTCCTTGAGCAGCTTGTTGTCGATCTTGTTGAGCTTGGCGCCGTCGTGTATGGCCAGCACGTTGGGGTCGAAGCTGGGGTAGGAGGCCATGGCCAGGACCGCGCCGGTCTTCGGGTTGAGCGCCACCACCGCGCCCGGCTTGCCGAGGGCCTTGAGCGCGTTCCAGGCCGCGTCCTGCGCCTTGGAGTTGATCGTGACCTGAACGGTGGCGCCCTTGGTCGTCTTGCCCGTGATCAGGTCGATGATCTTCCTGACATCGAGCGAGGAGTCGTTGCCGGACAGCAGCGAGTTCTTCGCCGCCTCGATGCCGGTCGCGCCGAAGATCGTGTAGTAGCCGGTCACCGGGGCGTACTCCGGGCCCGAAGGGTAATACCGCTGGTACTTGATGGAGTCGTTGCCGGTGCTCAGCCTGGAGGCCGCGATGACCTTGCCGTCCGAGGTGACGATGCTGCCGCGCTGGTACTGGTTCTGGGCCGCGTAGAAGGCGCGGGAGTTGCCCGGCTTGCTCGCGAGGCTGGCGGTGTCGAAGCCCTGCAGGTAGTTGACGTTGACGAGGAGCAGCACGAACATCACGAGGACCGCGATCGAGATCCGGCGCAGCGCACGGTTCAATTCAGCGTCACCACCTGAGTCAGTCCCTCCTCCTGTATCGGCCGCGGCGGCGGCCGCCGGGCGGTATCGCTCACCCGGACCAGCAGCGCGATGAGGATCCAGCTGCCCACCAGCGAGGACCCGCCTTGCGACAGGAAGGGAGTGGTGATGCCGGTCAGCGGGATGAGCCTGGTGACGCCGCCGACGATGACGAACACCTGCAGAGCCAGCATGAAGGAGAGGCCGCCGGCCAGCAGCTTGGAGAACGGGTCCTTGACCGATATCGCGGTGCGCAGCCCGCGCTGCACGATCAGCCCGTAGATCAGCAGGATGGCCATCACCCCGGCCAGCCCGATCTCCTCGCCGAACGCGCTGAACACCAGGTCGCTCTGCACCAGCGGGGTGATGTACGGCTGGCCGCCGCCCAGGCCCTTGCCCAGCAGGCCGCCGCTGCCCATGCCGTACAGGCCCTGGACTAGCTGATACGAGTTGCCCTGCACGTTGGCGAGGGTGAACGGGTGCAGCCAGATGTCGAACCGCTCGCCGACGTGGCCGACGAGCTTGCTCGCGGCGAACGCTCCGACCACGAACATAATAAAGCCGATCAGCAGCCAGGAGGTCCGGGAGGTCGCGATGTACAGCATCGCGACGAACAGGCCCATGAACACCGCGCTGGTGCCGATGTCGCTCTCGAAGATGAGCAGCAGCAGGCTGGCCACCCAGGCCAGCAGGATCGGGCCGAGGTCGCGGGCCCGCGGCAGGTCGAGGCCGAGGACCCTGCGCCCGGCCAGCGCCAGCACGTCGCGCTTGGCCACCAGGTAGCCGGCGAACGCGGCGGCCAGCGCCAGCTTGGCGAACTCCTCCGGCTGGATGGTGGTGAACGAGCCGAACCGGATCTGGATCCTGGCCCCGTTCACCTCGCTGATCGACGCCGGGAGCAGCGCGGGCAACGCGAACAGCAGGATCCCGACGGCACCGAGGGTGTAGGTGTAGCGCTGCAGCACCCGCGGCTCGCGGATCAGGACGAGCACGGCGACGAAGCAGCCGATGCCGATGGCCGAGAACGCGATCTGCAGGTTGGCCTGCGAGGCGCTGATCGCGGGCACCCCCCTGGCCGGGTTCGCCTGGGCCGACAGACGGTCCATCATCACGATGCCAAGTCCGTTGAGCAACGCCGCGAGCGGGAGCAGCAGCGGGTCAGCCCACGGGGCGAACCTCCGCACCGCCAGGTGGGCCAGCAGGACGATGGCCAGGTAGACGGCTAGGTAGAGGGCCGCGCCCGCGGGCAGGCCGCCCTTGAGCGTGAAGCCGACGTTCGCCAGCGCGAACGCGACCAGGGCGAAGGCGAACACGAGCATGATCAGCTCGGTGCGCCGCCTGCTGCGGGACGCCGGGGGCAGCGGACCCGTCGGGTCAACGGCCGGCGACGGGGCGGTGATGCTGCTCACGAGGCCCCAGGGGACGGGACAAGGGCATCAGGCGCGATGCCGAAGGCGGTCGAAGGCTGGCACATCGGCGGCCTGGTCGGCTGCTGGCCCGGCCCCGGGATGGCCTTGATGTCCTTGGCGATGTCCTTGGCCGGCTTGTGCTGCTTCCTGGCCCGCGCCAGCGCGGCCTGATAGGCGTTGTCCTTGATCACCCACTGCTGGAGCGCGGTGTACCCCGCCTGGCACGTGGCGACCGCGGAGCGGATGTTGGCGACGATCGCCTGGGCGCCGCTCAGGTTGCTGGCCGCGTCGGTGGCCTTGACCGTCTGCTGGTAGGACGGGGGCACCTGGGTGAGCTTGATCCCGGTTCCCTGGAAGCGATGGGACATGCTGATCCCGACGATGTGCTGGTTGACACCGCGGTAGATGAGCACCTCCTGGCCCTTGCTGTCGGCGCCGACGTAGTACTGGTTCTGGCTCCACCGCCAGGCGGCGTAACCGCCGCCGATGACGACGGCCAGCAGCACCACCAGCGAGGTGGTCACGATCGGCCAGTGGCGCCGCCGCCGGGCCCGTCTGGGCTGGGCCCGGTGGCTGCGCCGGGCCCGGACGGCGGTCATGTCCGTGCCGTTCTCGCTCGCCAGCGCGAGCGCTAGCTCGTCGGGGTCCAGGTCGTCCAGTGCCACCATGGGCCGCGCGACCGTCATCGACGGGTGCCCGTCCTCGTCGTAGGAACCGGCGTAGTGATTCCCCTGGTGGTCTCCGTCCGTGCCGAACGGCCCGGTGCCGTCGGTGCTCAGCCGCGAATCGTGGACGTTAGCGGCCGCGCCGGCCAGCACCGGCGTCCCGGTCGGGGATACCCGGGAGGCGGCCGTGTCCACGACATCCGCCACGATGCAGGTGATGTTGTCCGGGCCGCCGCCGTGCAGCGCGAGGTCGATGAGCTGCCGGGTGACGGCTTCGGGCTCCTCGATGGTCGCCAGCGTCTCGCGCAGCGTCTCGTCGCTGACCACCCCGGATAGCCCGTCCGAGCAGAGCAGGTACCGGTCGCCCGGCTGGGCGTCGTGCACGGACAGGTCCGGCTCGGCGACCGACCGGCCGTCCAGGGCCCGGAGCAGGAGCGAGCGCTGCGGGTGGGTCGAGACGTCGTCGGCGCTGATCCGGCCCTCGTCGACCAGCGACTGCACCAGCGTGTGATCGTGGGTGATCTGGTAGAGCTCGCCCTCCCGGAGCAGGTAGCCGCGCGAGTCGCCGATGTGGCACACGGCCGCGTGCCCGTCCGACCAGAACAGCGCGGTCAGCGTGGTGCCCATGCCCTCGACCGCCGGGTTGGCGATGATCATCTCTTGCAGCCTGGTGTTGGCCGCGGCGACCGCCGCGGCCAGCTCGGCCATCATGTCGCCGCCCGGCGGCTCGGAGTCGAGTTTCGCCATCGAGGAGATGGTCAGCGAGCTGGCCACCTCACCCGCGGCATGCCCGCCCATCCCGTCCGCGACCGCGAGCAGGCGAGGTCCCGCATACGCCGAGTCCTCGTTACCTTCACGGAGGAGCCCGACGTCGGAACGTACCGCGTAGCGGAGTACAAGTGTCATCTGCGCAGTTCCAGAACGGTCTTACCGATGCGGATCGGCACGCCCACGGGCACGGGCATCGGCCGTGTCACCTTCTGCCGGTCCAGATAGGTGCCATTGGTCGAACCGAGATCCTCGACGATCCACTGACCGTCCTGCGGGAAAATCCGGGCATGTCGGCTTGAAGCGTAGTCGTCGTTGAGTACCAGCGTGGCATCATTGGCCCGGCCGAGCGTGATCTGCTGCTGGGCGAGATCCAGGCTGGTGCCCTTCAGCGCGCCCGCCGTCACCACCAGGATCCGCGGTGACCCGCGGCCAGGCCGCGGGGGCCGGGCCGGGCGGCCCTGGCGCGGGGCCTGGGCCTGGCGCGCCTTGCTCCGCCTAGCCGTCGTCGACGGGCCGCCGAGCAGATCAGTGCGGACGACTCCGATGGCCGCTATGACGAAAAGCCACAGCACGGCCAGGAACGCCACCCTGATGATAGTGAGAGACAGCTCGTTCATGTACGGCCACGCCCTTGGACCCTAGTAGGTGGTGCGCGAGTAAGCGGTGCCCTGGCCTTCGTCCTGGCCGTCCTGGTGGAAGACCAGCGTGGTCCGGCCCAGCGAGACGTGCGTCCCGTCGGTGAGCGCCACCCGGCGGACGGGCTGGCCGTTGACGAAGGTGCCGTTGGTGGAACTCAGGTCCACCAGCACGACCTGGCCGTTTTCCACCCTTAGCTCCGCATGGTGTCTGGACACGCCCGGATCCACCAGCCGCAGGTCACAGTCCGTGCCCCGGCCGAGCAGCGTCACCGGGGTCTGCAGCTCGTACGTGTGCTGGTCGCCGCCTGCCGGGCCGCCGGGAGCCCCGGGGCCGGAGACCAGCAGCCGCGGGTGGCCGGGGAAGCCGCGCCCGGAGGTCCGGGGCAGGTCGCTGGCCGGCATCCGGATCTCGCCGCCCTCGATGGTGGAGCCCCGGATGACGCCGGACCGGATCCGGAACGTGCCCGTGGTCATGTCGGGCACCCCCTCGAACCGCATCCGCACCGGGCCCACGAACGAGTAGCCCTGCTCCTTGGCGTAGTCCCTGGCCAGGTTGGCAAGCTCGACGCCGAGGCTCTCGGCGTACACGTCGAGGCGCTCGTGGTCGGTCTCGGACAGCTCGACGACGAAATCGTTCGGCACCAGCGTGCGCCCCTTGGCCACGATGGCGGCCCGGTCGTCCATCTCACGCTGGACCGCGCTGGCCACCTCGACCGGCTGCAGCTCGGACCTGAAGGCGCGCGCGAAGGCACCCTCTACCATGCCTTCAAGACGACGCTCGAAGCGCTGCAGAACTCCCAACGTGCCACCTCCCTTCACGTCCCTCGCCCCCGATGGTATCCGGGGCGCGGGAGCGCTCGCGGTCGTGCTAACCTACTCGTTGCCCAGGGCGGGTGGCGGAACGGCAGACGCGCACGGTTCAGGTCCGTGTGTCCGAAAGGACGTGAGGGTTCAAATCCCTCCTCGCCCACGTATTGATTATGGAACGACGATGACGGGGCAGCGGGCGTGCCGGGCCAGCCATCCGGAGACGGAGCCCGCGACACGATGCCAGATATGCTTCGGCGCCCCGATCACGAGCGCGTCCGCGTTGAATTCCTCGGCGGCCGCGGCGAGTTCCCTGGCCGGGCTGCCCCGCCTGGTGCGGACGTGCACCTCTACGTCGCAGGGCCCGGTGACCTGGTCCAGCTCGGCCAGCAGCCACCGCTCCAGTGCCTCGGCGTCGCGGGGCACCCCCACGACCTGGCCGGTCAGCGGCTCGCAGTAAACCCCTGACGAGCACACGTACACGACCAGCAGCGGCCGGCCGAGCCGCTGGGACACGCCGGCCGCGTAGGCGAGGGCGTTACGGCTGGAGGCCGAACCGTCGTAGCCCGCGATCACCGGATGCTCGAGCCGGAGGGCGGATGACTGCGGTTCGGCCTGCGGAGCCGGGCCAGGAACGCTGGCGCCGGTTCCGGCCGCCACCTCGGGAGGTGGCATGCGGGAAGACTGGCCCTTGCGGTCCGGCTGGTCCGGTCTCTTCTGATCCGGTCCGGGCCGGTCCGGGCCGGGTTGGCCCGGTGACGGGCGTGACTCTGCCTGGTCCATAATCCGCGTCCTAGCGGAAGACCGTTTCCTCGACAGTCATACCCTGATGATTGCCCCGGATGGACGGCCTTACTCGTTATTTGAAAAGCACTATAGATCAGCGCGCGGCCATATGTGAGTACTCACCGGCGGTCACATGGCACGATGTTGAGGTGACCGAAGGGCAAGCGGGGACGATCGGCAGCCGGACGGATGCCACGGCCCGCGCCGTGATCGAGTGTGCGGCCGATGCGATCGTCGCTTTCAGCACCGATCGCACCGTGATGCTCTGGAATCCCGCGGCGGAGCGGATGTTCGGCTGGGCCGCGGCCGAGGTCGTCGGCCTGGAGCCGCAGATCATCCCGGAGGAGCTGAAGGCCGAGCACAACGCGGTGCTGGAGCGGGTCAGGGGCGGCGGCCAGATCTCCTTCGCGACCCGCAGGATCCGCAAGGACAGCACGGTCATCGACGTACGGATCGACACCAGCGCGCTGACCGACGGGGCGGGCGAGGTGACCGGCTGGGTCAACGTCTGCCACCAGACCGGAGAAGACGACGTGGCCAGGCACTATATGGCCGAACGGGCCCGGGTGGTACGCCGTCTCGGCGATGTCGTCGCCGACATGAACGCTCAGCGCGACCTGGAGTCGGTGCTCGACCGCATCGCGGCCAGCCTCCGCGAGCTGACCAGCGCCGACGCGGGCGGCTTCGTGCTCATCGAGGACGGCACGCTCCGGCTGGTCAGCACGGCCGGCCTGCCGGCCCGGCTGCGCGGGAGAACCGCGACGCTGTCCACCAGCCTGGTCGGCGAGCTGATGGGTTCGGGCAAGACGGTCATGATGGCGACCCGTGAATCGGGCGGTTTCGACGACCTGATCTGGTCGGCGCTGCCCGGCCTGCACACGATCGCGCTTGGCCTCTCGCACGTGGCGGGCAAGCCCTACGGTGCGCTGTACGCGCTGTACAGTCGGCGCACGCTCAGCCACGTCGAGCTGGAGCTGCTCGAGTTGCTGGCCGGCCACGCCGGGGTGGCCCTCACCAACGCCATGGCCTTCGAGGAAGTGGTCAGGCAGCGCGCGCATGAACGGGCGGTCATCGACGGCAGCGCGGACGGCATCGCCGTGCTCGACGAGGCCGGCCTGGTCCGGCAGTGGAATCCCGCCGCGCACCGTATCACCGGAACAGCCGCCGCGGACGCGATCGGGAGGCCGCCGTCGTTCCCGCTGCCCGAGCCGGGCTCCACGCTGAACTGCAAGCTGCCCAACGGACGCTGGCTCGACGTCCTGTGCACCTCGCTCGCCGACGGCGGCGGGGAGCTGGTCATCGACTTCCGCGACGTCACCGCGGCCAAGGAGCTCGAGGAGGCCAAGGACTTGTTCCTGGCTACCACCAGCCACGAGCTGCGCACGCCCATCACCGTGGTGCAGGGCTTCGCCAGCACGCTGGCCAGCCGCTGGGATCAGCTGCCCGATCCCGAACGGCGGGCCGCGGTGCGGATCATCGCCGAACGGGCCGGGTCGCTCGGCCGCCTGGTCGAGCAGCTGCTGCTGGGCTCGCGGGCCGGGGCGGACCAGCTGCCGGTCAGCAACGGCCCGTTCGACCTGGCCGCCGTCCTGCACGGGGCGGCCGCCGCGTTCCAGGCGCTGTCGGACAAGCACGCGGTGGTGACCGACGTCCCGGCCGGCCTGCCCCGGGCCAGCGGCGACACGATGGCCACCGACATCATCGTCGGCCAGCTCCTCGAGAACGCCTTCAAGTACTCGCCGGACGGCGGCACGGTGCGCGTCCGGGCGCGGGTGACCGGGGAGTGGATCGAGGTCGCGGTGGAGGACGAGGGCATCGGCATCGCCGACGGCGACCACGAGCGGATCTTCGACCGGTTCTTCCAGGGCGAGGCCGGCGACCGGCGCAGGTTCGGCGGGGTGGGCATCGGGCTGTTCATCGTCCGGCGCCTGGCCGAGGCGCAGCACGGTGAGGTCACCGCGAGCACGCGCCCCCAGGGCGGTACCTCGATGTGCCTGCGGCTGCGCCCCGCGGAGGACCCCGAGCCCCCGGCCTGACCCGCTGCCGAACTCAGGCGGTGGCGCTGTGCTCGTTCTGGTGGGGCTTGTCCCGCTTGCGCGGCTCGCCGCCGGTGGCTTCCAGGTAGGCGTCGATGATCGCGGGCACGTCGTAGCCCTGCCGCATGATCTGGCCCTTCTCCAGCCAGATCACCCGGTTGCAGCTCGCCTCGATCTCGGCCAGGTTGTGCGCGACCAGGAACACGGTGCCGGCTTCCCCGCGCAACTCGACGATCCGCTCGTGGCTCTTCGCCCGGAAGTTCGCGTCGCCGGTCGCCAGCGCCTCGTCGATCATCAGGATCTCGTGGTTCTTGGCGGACGCGATGGAGAACCGCAGCCGCTGGGCCATGCCGGTCGAGTAGGTGCGCATCGGGTAGTCGATGAAGTTGCCCACTCCGGAGAAGTCCACGATGGACTGGTACCGGTCCTTGGTCTCCTGCGGGGTCATGCCCATGGCCAGGCAGCCGAGCACCACGTTCCGCTCCCCGGTCAGGTCGTCGAGCAGCGCGGCGTTGACCCCGAGCAGGGCGGCCTGCCCGCTGCTGTAGACGCAGCCCTGCTCGGGCGGGAGCAGGCCGGCGATGGCCTGCAGCAGCGTCGACTTGCCCGAGCCGTTCCTGCCGATGATGCCCACCGCGTCGCCGTGGTTGATCACGAACGAGATGCCCCTGATCGCGTGCACTTCGCGCACCGACGGGCGGCGCTGGCGCTTGATCACCCGCATCAGCGCGGTCGCGGCGGTGCCCTTGTCGCCGCCCGCGCCGTACACGCGGTAGACCACGTGCAGGTCATCGACGATGACGGTGGGCGCAGGACCGTCAGATGCAGGCCCGCTAGCCACGGCCGTACCTCGTTTCCGCTTGCCAGAAGAACACGAACCCCACCACCAGCGCCACGATCGCCCAGCCGATGCCCCACAGCCACAGCGCGTTCATCGGCACCACGCCGTGGCAGTACGCACTGTATTCGAGGTACGCCTTTTTCCCGGTGTGGTAGAGGGCGCAATTCCCGACGCTATACGGCTTGCTGCCAGGCCAGCCGATCCGCTGCGACTGCAGGATCGAGTTCCGTACCAGACCGATGTAAACCGCGGCGGGGTTGACCTGCAGCAGGTACGTGATCGTCGGATGATGCCGGAGCGAGCTGATCGTCTGGATGCTGAACATGACCCCGGAGGCGTACAGCCAGGTCCGGACCAGGAACGGCAGCAACTGGCTGAAGTCATCCGCGCCGGCGCCCAGCCGGGCCAGGCTCAGGCCCATGCCGATGTTGAACACCGCCTGGAGCGCCAGGGCCGGGAGGGCGAGCAGCCAGTACCAGGTCAGCGGCTCGCCCGAGGCCAGCACGATCACGGTGAGCACGATCATCGACATGACCAGCTGCTCGAGCTCGATCAGCACGTACCCGATGGGCAGGCAGGCCCGCGGGAAAGGCAGCGCCCGGATCAGCGGCAGGCTGTCCGGCATGACCCGGGACGTGGTGATGAACGCCCGCTGGGTGAAGTTGAAGATGAAGATCCCGGTGATGAGGAAGGCCAGGAAGTTCGGCACCCCGCGGCTGGTGTCCAGGATGATGCCGAAGATCAGGTAGTAGACGGCCGCGTTCAGCAGCGGGGTAAGCACCTGCCACAGCTGGCCGAGCCTGGCCTCGGTGTACATCGCGACGTTGCGCGCGGTCGCGAAGCCCACGATGAAGTGGCGCCGGTCCCACAACTGCCTGGCGTAGACGAACACGCCGGGCCTGGCCGCGCTCGGCCGGAGCCGGTACCTGGCGGCCAGGTCGGCGAGCGGCTCGTCGGCCAGGGTGGACGCGTCTATCTCGGGGACCACCAGGTCGTCGGTCAGCGTGCCCGGACCGCCCTGGTCGCGTGTGCGCTCCTTCATCCGGGCGAGCCTACGGCGCACCGGTCGACCCGCGCGCGGGGGGATGGACTGACAACCTTCACGGACAGACGTTACCGTGCCCGCGGCGGGTACCGGGGCCACCGCGGGTTTCTGCTGGGACGCCGTTACCGTTCAGATATCTAGAGTGCCCACGTGTTTCCGCAGCGCTCTCACGGGGCATTTCCGCTCGTACCGGGTTCGCTCAAGGTCGGACAGACGGACTGGGGCTGGCATGGAGGTGACTGCGGCGAGCGTACTGCTGCTCCCGTTCGCGGCGGCAAGCGTGGGCGTGGCCCGGCGGCGCCTGGTGTCGGACCTGATCGCGGCCGATGTCTACGATTCCGCCGTCTGTGACGTCGCGCTGGTCATCAGCGAGCTGTTCAGCAACGCCCTGCGGCACGCGGCGCCGCTGCCCGGGGCCAAGATCCGCGTGGCCTGGCGCATCGACCCGGGCTGCGTCCAGGTCTCGGTCAGCGACGGCGGCGGGGCCACCGTGCCCGAGCTGGGCCAGCCGACCCCCGGGGCGACCGGAGGGCGGGGACTGCGGATCGTGGAGAAGCTGTCCACCCGCTGGGGGACAAGCAGCGGCGAGGACGGCACCACGGTATGGGCCGAGGTACCGGTCGCGATCCGGATGACCGCGGTCGGCGTGCCGGTGGTGGCCACGGAGAGCGGCTAGCGACCGAGTGGCCGCGCACGCTCCCCGGCGACTTATGCACCGAACTCTAAGGATGCGCTCAGCGTAGTTGCCTGGCTTCCGGACGCCGGGAGCGGTAAGGTTCGGCTCGTGGAGCTAAATGTCTCAAGTCGATTTCACGATGATCACACAATCGTGACCATTTCCGGTGAGATCGATCTCTATACCGCTCCGCGGCTGCACAGCGAGCTCGGCGCGGTCCTGGCTGACGGCATGCCCACCCGGGTCGTGATCGACATGTCCGGCGTGGAGTTCTGCGACTCGACCGGCATGAACGTGCTGCTCTCCTGCCTGCGCCGGGTGCGCGAGCGGGGCGGCGAGCTTGAGATCGCTTCCCCCAAGCCCGCGGTACGCAAGATCCTCCAGGTGACCGGCCTCGACTCGGTGTTCACCCTGGTCGATGACGCCAACCGGAGCAGGCCGAAGCCGGCCGTTCCGCAGTAGGCGGGCGCGGCCGGTAACCGGTTCGCCTAGTATCGGCCCCATGTCAGCACGGTTCCAGGGCGATGACGTCGCGGTGGTCATCCCGGCGCGGAACGAAGCCGATCGCATCCGCCAGACCGTGACGGCGGCGGCCGGGCTGCCCGGCGTCGGCCTCGTCGTGGTCGTCGACGACGGTTCCCGCGACGGAACCGGCACCGTTGCCCGCCGCGCGGGCGCCGTGGTGCTGCGGCACGCCCGCAACCGGGGCAAGGCGGCCGCGATGCAGAGCGGCGCGAACGCGGTGGGCCTGGTCGACCAGCGGGAGCGCCGTGAGTGCCCCCGGCACCTGCTGTTCCTCGACGCGGACCTGGCCGAGTCGGCCGCGCAGGCCGGCCCGCTGACCGATCCGGTACGGGCGGATAGGGCCGACATGACCATCGCCGTCTTCGCCGCGACCGTCAAGCTCGGCGGGCACGGCCTGGTCGTCGGGCTGTCCGGGGCCGGCATCCGCCGCGCGGTCGGCTGGCAGCCGGCCCAGCCGCTGAACGGCCAGCGCTGCCTGACCCGGGCGGCGTTCGAGGCCGCGCGCCCGCTGGCGCGCGGCTGGGGAGTGGAGACCGCGCTCACCATCGACCTGCTGCGCCAGGGCTTCCGGGTCACCGAGGTCGAGGTGGAGCTGGCCCACCGGGCCACCGGCACCGGCCTGGGCGCCCAGCTGCACCGCGCGCACCAGCTCGCCGACGTCGCCAGGGCCCTCGCCGTCCGGCGATGAGCGGGCGGCCGGGGCGGGCGGAGTCGGCCGGGCGCGCGGGGCTCATCGCCATCGGGGCCAGCGTGGCGGGCACGTTCGCTGTGGCGGTGGCCGGCCCTTCGGTCATGGAACCGGCGCTGCCGGGCCGCCCGGGTCAGCCGTCGTGGTCGTTCGGCCTGCACCCGTCGCCCTACCTGGCGGTGGGCCTGACCGCGGCCGCGCTGGCCGCCGGGACTGTCGGCCTTGTCCTCGCGCTGCGCGCGGTCCGCGGCGGCTGGTCCGTCCCGGCGCGGGCCGTACTGGTGGCCGGCCTGCTCGCCGCCGTCGCGCTGACGCTGGTGCCGCCGTTCGGGTCCTCGGACCACCTCAGCTACGCCGCCTACGGGCGGATGCTGGTCACCGGCCACAACCCGTACACCACCACGCCGGCCCAGCTGGCCGCCCTGGGCGATCCGATAGCCCGGGCGGTGCAGGACTGGGCGCGGTCTCCGTCGGTCTACGGTCCGCTCGCGACCGCGATCCAGGCGCTGGCCGCGCTGGCCGGCGGGACCTCGGTGCGGCTCACCGTGTTCGTGCTCGGCCTGGCCAACCTGGCCGCCTTCGCCGGTACCGCGCTGCTGCTGCACCGGATGACCCGCGGGAACCCGGAGTGGCAGCTGCGCGCGGCTCTGCTGTGGGCGGCCAACCCGCTGCTGCTCCAGGTGCTCGTGGCCGGCGCGCACGTGGACAGCCAGGCGGTCGTATTCGGCGTCGCGGCGGTGGCGGTGATGTACGAGGCCCGGGCCGAGGTTTCGGCGCCGCGCGCGGCGCTGGCCGGGGCGCTGGTCGGTCTGGGATTCGCGGTCAAGGTCACGATCGCCCTGGTAGGGCTGGGGCTCGCGCTAGCCGTGGTGCTCCGGGCCCGGCGCCAGCCTAGGCCGCTGTGGCGGCGCCAGTGGCCAGCGCTGGCGGGTCTCGCCGCCGGGTTCGCGGTGACGGCGGGCGCGGCAGTGGCCATCGGCGGGTCCGCCATGCTGCGGCAGTCAACTCAGGCGAGCGACATGGTCTCGATCGGGTCCCCGTGGCGGGTGATCCGGACGATCATTCACCTGGCGGTGACCGGGACGGCAGCGACCGACCTGGTCAAGGCCGGGGCGGTTGTGCTGGCCGTGCTGCTCGCGGTGCTGCTGATCCGCGGGCTGGAACCCGGTTCGGCTGGTTCGCGCGCGGCATACCCGGTGGTGGTCTTCGCGGTGGTAATGGCCTGGCTGTTCGCCTGGCCCTACGTGCTGCCGTGGTACGACGCGCTGGCCTGGGCGCTGCTCGCGCTGGTCCCGCTGGCGCCGGGCGGTGCCGCGGAGGCGCTCGGCTGGATCGTGCTAGCCAGGACCGCCGCATTGGGGTTCGGCTACCTGCCGGCCCGGCAGGCCGACGCGGCGCTGCCGGCCGGCCTCGGCTGGCTGCAGCCGGTGATCAGGCACGGGGTGACGCCGGCGGTGCTGGCCGCGGCCACCGGATGGCTGGTGCTCGCGATGGTGCGGGCGCGTCGCGAGAACGGCCCGAACGGGCCGGGTATCCCAGCGGTCGCGCAGCCAGGGGCGACCACGGCGAAGGCCGGCACGATGAGCCCAGATCGATGAGCCCAGATCGATGAGCCCCGCACCGATGAGCCCGCACCGATGAGCACTGCTACCGGGGTCCCGGCCGCGGCCGCGACGGGTCGCCGGGGACCCGCGGGCTGGCCGCGGTGGGCGGTCATGCTGCTCGCGGTGCTGGCCTGGATCGCGGCCCTGGCCGCCATCTGGCCGCTGGTCCGCGGGTACCTGACCAGCGTGCCGGACCAGCGGATGGTGGATCTCAACGTCTACCGCACCAGCGGGCTCAGCGTGCTGCAGGGCCAGCCGCTCTACACCGTGCTGACCCCGCCGCCGCAGTTGCTGCCGTTCACGTACCCGCCTGCGGCCGCGCTGTTCGCCGTGCCCCTGGCGCTGCTGCCCTGGTCGGCCGCCCAGCTAGCCTGGGTCCCCTTCGTTTATGTCCCGCTCGCGGTGATCATCTGGTTCGCGTTCGCGCCGCTGCTGCGCCGGGTGTCCCCGGTGCCGCTGCGCGCGGCGGCGTTCGCGGTCATCTTCGCGGCCGGCGCGTACCTGTTCCCGATGCGCGATGAAATGCGGTTCGGCCAGGTGGACACCGTGCTGCTGGCGCTGGCCGTGGCGGACTGCGCGGCGCGGTCGCCGCGCTGGCCGCGCGGTGCGCTGGTGGGACTGGCCACCGCGATCAAGCTGGTGCCCGGGGTGTTCATCGTGTACCTGTGGCTGTCCGGCCGGCGGCGCGCCGCGGTCACCGCGGCGGTCGCCGCGCTGGCCTGGACGCTCGGCGCCTGGCTGCTGCTGCCGGGCGACTCGGTCACCTACTGGACGAGCGCGATCTTCCAGTCCGGGCGGCTCGGCTCCAACGCGGGCACCTCCAACCAGTCGCTGCGCGGCGTCCTGCTCAGGGTCTTCCTGCCCGGCCAGGCTCCCGGCGCGTTGTGGGCCGTGGTGGCCGTGCTGGTAGCCGTGGCCGGCTTCGCGGTGGCCCGCCGCCTGGCCCGGCAGGACCGGGAGATGGAGGGCATCGCGGTGACCGCGCTGCTCGGCGTGCTGCTCTCGCCGGTCTCGTGGATCCACCATTACATCGTCGTGGTGGTGGTCATCGGCGCGATCCTGGCGGACGGCCGTTCCCGGCGGCGGATCGCCATCGCGGCCGGCACCGCGGCGTTCTTCGCGCTGACCATCCCCTGGTGGGGCCGGTCCCTGCTGAGCCGGCCCGACGTGCCGGCGCTGGCCGCCCGGGTCGTGGAGGACGGGTTCGGCATCGCCGCCGTGGCGCTCATCGTGATCCTGGCCAGGCTGCCTGCCCCGGACCGGCGCGCCACCGGAAACTGACGCTGCGTGATCGCTATAGTTCGTCACGTGATACCGGTCGCCCTGATTCACCACTGGCTGCTGCTGCCCAGGCCGTCGGTAGCCGGGCCCGCCGTGGGGGTGCTCGGCATCCTGATCGCGGTCGTCGCGCACCGGCGCACCGCCCGGGCGGTCGCCGAATGCACGGCCAGGACGCGCCGGTCGATGCCCGCGGCCTAGGCCGCAGGCGCGCCGCGTCCGCGCGGGCTGGCATCATGTGGGCTATGCCTTATGCCTACCTGGGGCCCGAGGGGACGTTTTCCGAGGCGGCGCTGCGCGCCGTCGACCCCGGCGCCGAGCCGCTGTCCTGCCCCACCATCCAGGCCGCCCTCGCCGCGGTGCGCGACGGCACGGCCGAGCGGGCCGTGGTCCCGATCGAGAGCTCGGTCGAGGGCGTGGTCACCGCGACCCTCGACGACCTGGCCACCGGGAACGGCATGGTCATCCGGGCGGAACTGCAGATCCCCATCGCGTTCGCGCTGCTGGCCAGGCCGGGGACCGCGTTCGGCGACATCAAGCGGATCGGCGGCCACCCGCAGTCCATGCCGCAGTGCCGCGCCTGGCTTGCCGCCAACCTGCCGGATAGTGAGTGGGTGCCGCTGGCGTCCAACGCCGAGGCGGCCCGTCAGGCCGCCGACGGGCAGGTGGACGCCGCGCTGGCCGGCGCCTTCGCCGCGGACCGGTACGGCCTGGCCGTCATCGCCTCCGACGTGCACGACCGGGCCAGCGCCGTCACCCGGTTCGTCGTGGTGTCACCCCCGGGGCCGCTGCCCGCGCGCACCGGCGCGGACCGCACCTCGGTGGCCCTGTTCCTCGCCGAGGACCACCCGGGCGCGCTGCTCGAGATCCTCACCGAGTTCGCGGTGCGCGGCGTCAACCTGACCACGATCCAGTCCCGGCCCACCGGCGACCGGCTCGGCCAGTACTACTTCTTCATCGACTGCGAGGGCCACGTCGACGACGCCCGGGTGGGCGAGGCGCTGATGGGGCTGCGCCGGGTCTGCCGCGAGGTGCGCTTCCTCGGCAGCTACGCGCGGTGCGACGGCGGGTCCACTCACGTCAGGCCGGGCACGTCGGACGGCGAGTTCGCCGACGCCGCCGCCTGGCTGGGGCGGCTGCGCTTCGGCCGTCCATAGGGGCCGGGCCGCCGATAACCCGGGGCCGCAGGACCGGTCGGCCGGGCACGCGCCCGGACCGTTCGGGATCATGGTTGTTACAGGTACGGTCCCGAGCCCGGCCGCTGGTGCTGCGGATCCGGCTCCGGCTGCTGCGGCATCATCCCCGGCGGCAGCGCGCGGCGCATCTGCTCGAGCTGGGCCCGGGCCGCCATCTGCTGGGCGAACAGCGTCGTCTGGATGCCGTGGAACAGGCCTTCCAGCCAGCCCACCAGCTGGGCCTGGGCGATCCGCAGTTCGGCGTCGCTCGGCAGGTCTTCCTCGGTGAACGGCAGCGACAGCCGCTCGAGCTCGTCGACCAGCTCCGGCGCGAGGCCGTCCTCGAGCTCCTTGATGGAGCTCTGGTGGATCTCCTTCAGCCGGGCCCGGCTCTTCTCGTCCAGCGGAGCCGCCCTGACCTCCTCGAGCAGCTGCCTGATCATGTTGCCGATCCGCATGACCTTGGCCGGCTGCTCGACCATCTCGGTGACCGGGCGCTCGCGGCCGCCGCTCTCATCCTGGTCGCCGGCCGAGGTCGCTATGCCGTCCGGGCCCACCACGAGGACCTGCGGGTGTTCTTGTGCCTGAGGGTTCATCCCGTCGCTCATTCCCCTAGTCTGTCCGATCACGCGGCCTGCCCGGTGCGGCGGGGGTCATTCCAGGCAGTGCAACTGAATGCGACCATTCAAGTGCGCTGGGTGTCGAAATCGCGCGCCATTTGGCTTACGCTCGAAGAGATGCATGAACCCGGCGAGCCTGCGCGCCCACCTGTGATTACCAAGAGAGACGAACCCGTGACGATGAATAACGATACGCCGCAGGTCTTTGGCGACGACACGCACGACCATCCGCGCGACGCCTACCCGCGCTACCCCAGCCTGCCCTCTGACCAGGACGGCGAGGACTTCCCGCCCTTCCGCGGCTGGGGGGAGCGGGTCGAGCCGGTCGGGCCGGACGACGAATATCCCCAGCCGTCCTTCTCTGCCTACGAGCCCGCGTCCTATGAGCTGGAGTACCGGCACCGGCCCGCTCCCGGGCCGCCCGGTTACCCGCCGGGTCCCGGCTACGCCCCCGACTCGGGCTATGCGCTGGACTTGGGGTACGCGGAGGACCCCGGCTACGCCGGGAACTCTGGCTACGCCGGGAACCCGGGCTTCGGACGGGACGCCGAACCTGTGCCGGCGATGGAGCCGCTACCCGATCCGGCGGGCCAGTTCGCGATGCCGGCGCCGGTGCTGCTCCCGCGGCGCGACGCGACGGAGATAGCCCCGCCGCCGCCCGTCGGCCACTACGGGTTCCGTGAGGAGGTTCTCGCGCCGCCGCCCGTGCCGGAACCGGAGTACGAGCGGGAGACCTCGGACAGCCTGACCACCGAATCGCTGCTGCACGGCAAGCGGGCCGCTCCCGGCTCTGGCTGGCGGCGCAGCGTGTACCGGGCCTCCGGCGGGCTGCTGCGGTTCGGCGAATCGGCGGCCGAGATGCGCCGCCGGGACCTCATCAACCGGGTCAGGACGCCGGTCGCGGGCGGGCACCACCGGGTCGCGGTGCTCAGCCTGAAGGGCGGCGTGGGCAAGACCACAACCGCGGTGGGACTCGGGGCCACCCTGGCCACGCTGCGAGGCGACCGGGTCGTCGCGGTCGACGCCAACCCGGACCGCGGCACGCTGTCGGACAAGGTCCGGCTGGAGACGGCCGCGACGATCAGGGACCTGCTGAACGAGCGCGATCAGGTCAGCCGCTACGCCGACGTGCGCGCCTTCACCTCGCAGGCACCGAGCCGGCTGGAGGTGCTCGCCTCCGACCGCGACCCGGGGGTGTCGGTGGCGTTCGGCGCCGACGACTACAGCGACACGGCGCAGGTGCTCGAGCACTTCTACTCGATCTGCATCACCGACTGCGGCACCGGCCTGCTGCACTCGGCCATGTCCGGCGTGCTGCGGCTGGCCGACCAGATCATCCTGGTCAGCTCGCCGTCGGTGGACGGCGCGCGGAGCGCGAGCGCCACCCTGGACTGGCTGGAGGCGCACAACTGCGCTGACCTGGTCCGCGACGGTGTGGTGGTGCTCTCCGCGATCCGGCCCAAGAGCAAGAGCACCGTCGACCTGGACCGGCTCGAGCACCACTTCGCCTCCCGCTGCCGGGCGGTGGCCCGGATTCCCTACGACGCGCACCTGGAAGAAGGCGCCGAAATCGAGCTCGAACTGCTCGCCAGCGACACCGCCGAGGCGTACCTGGCCCTGGCCGCGGTCGTCGGCGACGGGCTGGCCTGGCCGCGCCGGCTCACGTCGCGTTCGGGGTTACCGTAGGCTGGTGATCCTCAGGAGGGCTCGCCTAGTGGCCGATGGCGATGGTCTTGAAAACCATTGTGACGGCAACGTCACCGTGGGTTCGAATCCCACGCCCTCCGCTCTGACCTCGCAAAACCGGTTCTGACCTGTGCTTATGCCAGCCTGTCTGACGTTGCAGCAGCGGGCTCTGCCTTGGCGGCCCGCCTGCCGCACGCCGAGCCACTGTTCGCACCGCGCACTGATCAAGATGTCCCCTACGGGCGCGTGCCCGGATTAGCGTCGGGCCGTCTTCCGCGCTCCCGATTGTCCAGCTCGCGGCCACCTCGTCTAGGGCGGCCCTCCGGGCCGTCGCGCGCGATCGGCTCCGCCACCCTAGACCCAGCGACCACTCACAAGGATCCGGCGCCTACGAGGAAAACGGGGGACGAGCAGGATCCGCCTTCAGGGTGTCAGTCATACTCGCTGCGTGTCCTTTTCACCGCAGCCTGCCTCACCGGAGCAACGGCTCATCATCGTCAGCGGGGAGGAAGGCGCTGGCAAGTCAACCATCGTGCGTGCGCTGCTGCCGTCCACGCCGTACGGCGCCCGGATCGACGCCGAGGACATCGGCCAGACGAACCCCTGCCCGATGGACGATGCGTTCTTCGGCCTGCTTCGCCGGAATGTGGCCGGCCTCGTGGAGAACTTCTGGGCCGCAGGCTACGTCAACGTCATCGCCGGCAGCTTCCTGCGCTGCTACTCCGACTACGAGTCTTTCCGCCGGCTGCTACGGCCCTCGTCAATATTCCTCGTAGATCTCCTGGTCGACAAGGAGGTGCGCGATCATCGGCGAGTCACCCGGGCGAAGCGGACCACGCAGGAATGGCGAGACATGGTCGACCAGGTCCCGGAAGACCGGACGATCCGGCGGGCCGCCGATGCTGACTACCGGTACATCGGCATTGACACGACCGGCCTGGACGTCGGCGGAACCGTGCAGCGGATCAAAGGCGCCATCCCGGAAGTCTATGCAGGCTAGGCCGGAGCAGGCTGGTTCGTCTACTTCCGCATCTACGGCCCCGAGCAAGCGGCCTTCGACAAGACCCGGAAACCCGGAGACTTCGAACCCCAGGCCTAGCAGCGTCCGATCCGCGGATGGCCCGCTGAGCGTGCGTGTCTGCCCTCCGCTTCGGACTTGACAAAAAATGGCTCTAGATGCAGGTGGCCACGGGTCCGTATCCTTACTGAAGGTCGGCGGAAGGCATCGAGGGGGTTCGCGTGGCGGCGCTCAGGGCTTCGGCGTCGGACGGGGCGGACGGACCCATCGTGGCACTGTCCGGTGAGGCGGACGCGACCACGGCCGCGGAGTTGCGCGAGACGCTGGCGACGCAGCTGGGCACCGGAGCACGGCTGCTGACGGTGGACGCGTCCGGGCTGAAATTCCTGGACTCCGCCAGCCTGCGCGTCCTGATCCTGGCGGCCAGGGCGCTGAAGGGCCGCCACGGCAGGCTCGTGTTCGCGCGCCCGCAGCCGCTCGTGGCCAGGCTGCTGGAAATCACGGGCGCAGACAGACTGCTTGAGGTCCAAGAGTAGTCTCGGCGGCATGGGAGACGAGGTGCTGCCGCCTTTCAGCCTGGCCGAGGTCGTGACGCGGTGGCAGTTCGCGCCGATTATCACCGCGTTCGCGGTGATAGCGGCGGGCTTGTACCTGTGGGGCGTGCTGCGGGTGCGGCGGCGTCATCCGGCCCGTCCGTGGCCGCTGTACCGGACCGCGCTGTTCCTGGGCGGCCTGGCCATCGTGGTGATCGCGACCGAGAGCGGCATCGGCAGCTACGACGACGTGCTGTTCTGGGACCACATGGTGCAGCACCTGCTGCTCCTCATGGTCGCGCCGCCGCTGCTCGTGGTGGGCCAGCCGGCCACGCTGCTGCTGCACGCCAGCCGGAACCCGCTACACACCTGGTCCAAGCGGGTGCTGCGCTCCCGCGTGCTGGCCGCGATCACCTGGCCGCCGTTCGGGGTCGCGCTGTACGTCGGGGTCATCGTCGGCACCCACCTCACCGGCTTCATGAACCTGGTGGAGACGAACAGCGCGGTGCACGACGCCGAGCACGCGCTCTACCTGATCGCCGGCTACCTCTACTTCCTGCCGCTGATCGGGCGGGAGCCGATCAGGTGGAAGGTCTCCTACCCGTCCCGGATCTTCCTGCTGTTCATCGCCATGCCGGTGGACGCCTTCACCGGGCTCGTCCTCGGCTCCGAGAGCAGGAACCCGTTCCCCGGGCTGGCGGAAAACCGCCCGGGCTGGGCGCCGAGCCCGCTCAGCGACGTGCATATCGGCGGCGCGGTGATGTGGGTAGGCGGTGCCGGCATTATGTTCGGCCTGGTGATGGCGGTGTTCTTCGCCTGGAGCCGGGAAAAGCACGCCGACGCCGGCCTCGGCTGGCTCGAAACCGCGCGCCGGTCCAACTTCGCCACCCTGGTCGCCTCGCACGGGGACGGGAGCGCCAGCGCCGGGCCCGGCGCGGCATCCGCGGCATCTCCGCCATCTTCGGCCGCGGCGCAGGCGCAGGCCCGCGACCGGGAGACCGTCGACGACGACGAGCACCTGGCGGCCTACAACGCCTACCTGGCCCGGATCAACAAGCCGCAGGACGGCTGACCGGGGCCCCGGCGCGACACGCCGGTAGCGCTTTCTAGCCAAATCTACGATCTCAGCTAGACGTGGTCATAGAGTCCAATGCCATGACCGAGCCGCGGCGCCTTAACGGTGCCCGGTAGGCGAGCGGAGGCACGGCCATGGATCCGGTGCGAAACCCGTACGCCCCCGGCGCGGGGCAGCGGCCGCCCGAACTCACCGGGCGCGACCGCGAGATCGGCCAGTTCGAGGTAGTCCTCGAGCGGGTCGCCCGCGGCCGTCCGGAGCGGAGCATGGTACTGACCGGGCTGCGCGGGGTCGGCAAGACCGTGCTGCTGAACACGTTCAGGTCGATGGCCCTGCAGCGGCTGTGGGGCACCGGCAAGATCGAGGCCAGGCCGGACCAGTCGATCAGGCGCCCGGTCGCGGCCGCGCTGCACATGGCCGTGCGGGAACTCGCGCCCCGGCACCGCGCCCCTGACCGGGTGGAGTACTTCCTCGGCGTCCTGAAGGCGTTCGCCGCCCGCGACCCGAAGGCGCCGAAGGGCTCATCCGTCACCACCGCGCTCGGCATCGATGTCCCGATGCAGCGGGGGCGGGCTGATTCCGGCGACCTCGAGGTGGACCTGACCGAGTTGTTCGCCGAGGCCGCGTCGGTGGCCGCCGATCTCAGCGTCGGGATCGCCCTGTTCGTCGACGAGATGCAGGACATCCCGACGGCCGACGTGTCCGCCCTCTGCGCCGCCTGCCACGAGCTGTCGCAGACGGTTGGCCCGCTGATCGTGGTCGGCGCGGGCCTGCCGCACCTGCCCGCCGTGCTGTCGGCGAGCAAGAGCTATTCCGAGCGGCTGTTCAGGTACGCCAGGATCGACCGCCTGGACCGTGAGGCCGCCGACCTGGCGCTGATCGCGCCCGCCCAGCGGGAGGACGTGACGTTCACGGCCGGGGCGCTCGACGCGCTCTATGCCGCCGCGGACGGCTATCCCTACTTCGTCCAGGCCTACGGCAAGGTGACCTGGGACGTGGCCGCGGCGAGCCCGGTGACGGCCGCCGACGTGAGCATGGCCGCCCCCGAGGCCGAGGGCGAGCTGGCTGTCGGGTTCTTCGGCAGCCGGTACGAGCGGGCCACGGTCTCGGAGCGCCAGTACATGCGGGCGATGGCCGCGACCGGGGACGACCCGGTGCCGACGTCGGTGGTGGCCGACGAACTCGGGCGCAAGCCGTCCAGCCTGTCACCGGCCCGGGACGGGCTGATCAAGAAGGGGCTGATCTACAGCTCCGAGCGCGGCCTGATCGCGTTCACCGTTCCGCATTTCGGCAAGTTCCTGCGCTCCCAGCCCGTCTAGCCGCATCGGCACCATCAGCATCACGGCCTGGGCCCGCCGAGTCGGCAGGAACGCCATGAAACCCCGGATCCAGTGCGTTCGAACGCACTCGAATCCCGATTCCATAGCGTCCGACGATCGTCGGCCGGGGCGCTCTATCCGGCTATCGGGTTATCTAGCCCGGTGCCTAGAGTCTCCTAGAGAACGGCAGACTCGCGGGTCCCGGTGGGGCCAAGCACTTCGTCGGTGTCCGCGCCGAGAACGGCCGCGCGGACGGCGGGCCGGCGTGACTGCAGGTAGACGGCGAGGATTCCGGCGCCTGACTTTCAACGGCCCGGTGGTGAGGCGTGCCCGTCTGCCGGATTCAGGGTCTACTGCCGGGCGCCCGACTCGTGGCACTATCAGGTATGCAGGTCAGGCACCCTGAGGAGGTGGCTCGGTGCGGAGCACGATGATGGATCTCCCGCTGACGATCACATCGATAATGCGGTACGGGACGTCGGTTTTCGGCGACGGGGAGGTCGTCACCTGGACCGGAGACGGGACCAGGCGCCGTACCTACGCCGAAGCGGGCCGCCGGGCCGCCCGGCTGGCCAACGCCCTGCGTGGCCTGGGCGTTGACTCTGACCAGCGGGTCGGCACCTTCATGTGGAACAACGCCGAGCACCTCGAGGCCTACCTGGCGATCCCCTCGATGGGCGCGGTGCTGCACACGCTCAACATCAGGCTCGCGGCGGCCGACGTCGGCTACATCGCCACCCACGCCGAAGATCAGGTCGTCCTCGTGGACGCCTCGCTGGTCCCCAAGTTCGCCGAGATCCTGCCCAGCGCGCCCACCGTCAAGCACGTGATCGTGACCGGCGGCCCGCTCGACGAGACGCCGGGAACCGACCAGCTGACCGGCGTGGGCGTCCACCGCTACGAGGACCTGCTCGCCGCCGAGGCGGACGCGTTCGACTGGCCGTCGATCGACGAGTACTCGGCCGCGGCGATGTGCTACACCAGCGGGACCACCGGGCGCCCGAAGGGCGTCGTCTACAGCCACCGGTCCACTTACCTGCACTCGATGGGCGCCTGCCTCGGTAACGCCTTCGCCCTGTCCGAGCGGGATCGCGTGCTGCCCGTCGTGCCGATGTTTCACGCCAACGCGTGGGGCCTGGCCTACGCCTGCCTGCTGTCCGGGGCCGCCCTGGTCATGCCCGACCGGGACCTGTCGCCCGCCACGCTGGTCCGGCTCATCGGCGACGAGCACGTCACCGTGGCCGGCGGAGTGCCGACGATCTGGGCCGGGCTGCTCGACTACATGCGGTCGACGGGCGGTGACCTGTCCTCGCTCCGGCTGGTGGTCGCGGGTGGCTCCGCCGTTCCGCACTCGATGATGGTGCGGTTCGAGAAGGAGCTCGGCGTGCGGATCCTGCAAGCCTGGGGCATGACCGAGACATCGCCGCTGGCCAGCGTGGCCCACGTCCCGGTCGGCGTGAGCCGGGACGAGGAATGGTCGTACCGGGACAGCCAGGGCCGCCTGTTCTGCACCGTCGAGGGCCGGCTGTCCGGCGACGGCGAGGCGCTGCTGCCGAGCGACGGCGAGGCGGTCGGCGAGGTTGAGGTCCGCGGGCCCTGGATCACCGGCTCCTACTACAAGGACGACGACCCGGCCAAGTTCCACGACGGCTGGCTGCGCACCGGCGACGTGGGGACGATGGACGAACGCGGCTTCATCCGGCTGACCGACCGGGCCAAAGACGTGATCAAGTCCGGTGGCGAGTGGATCTCATCGATGGAACTCGAGAACATCCTGATGGCCCACCCCGACGTGGCCGAGGCCGCGGTGATCGGGGTGGCCGACGACAAGTGGGGCGAGCGCCCGCTCGCGGCGGTGGTGATCCGGCCGGGCGCGGAAGTGACCGCGGAGAAACTGCGGGCCTTCATGACCGAGCAGATCCCGCGCTGGCAGCTCCCCGAGCGCTGGTGCTTCGTCGCCGAGGTTCCCAAGACCAGCGTGGGCAAGTTCTCCAAGCGGCAGATGCGAGAGGCCTACCTGCGCGGCGACTACGAGATCATCGAGGTGCGCTGACCGCGTTCGGTCCCGGGTTGCTTTGCCGGGGCCGGGCTGGTGCCGGTACGCTATGGCCCACCGCACCACGCGTGCGGCTGGAGGATTCGCCTAGTCCGGTCTATGGCGCCGCACTGCTAATGCGGTTGGGTGTAACCACCCTCCGGGGTTCAAATCCCCGATCCTCCGCAGCTCGCAGGCTCTCTCGCGGAACATGCCGCGACAGGGCCTGACTCACGAGGCGGCCAAAGGTTGCAATTCGGGTTGCAGTTGCGCCCATCCCTAGCCTCACAGCGCCTCGCTCATCCCGTCGCCTGCGATGACTGCTGATTTCGACCTGGCGGTCGTCGGCTACGTGCTGGCGGAACAGGTTAAAGATGATCTGCAACGATGCCAATCCTTCCTGCTCCAAACAGATCAACGCTTCTTCACTGGTTTCAACGCTTGCACCCCAATATTCAATAAGTCCTTCATCTTTATTCTGGTGATACTTGCCCTGAGAGGTGGGGAACAGGATGATAGGGTAGCCGCGGTCGCCAAAAACCAGCATCTCTACATCAAGCCCAAGGTTTTGGGAATACCAACAGTGATATTTTTCTATCAAATCGTTTTAACTTATTTTTATGAATGTAAGATAGGGAATAATTTGATTTACAAATAAATTGATTTGAAAATAAGAAGATTTGAAGATTTGATGATGTGCAGATTTGAAAATAGTTTGATTTGATGATTTGAGAATGTGCAGATTTGAAAATGAGGAAATTATGATTGTTAAAATAGGCAATCGTTTTAGGTATCTTCAAATCATCAAATTGCCAAATCTTCAAATCGAATGGTCATGTTCAAATCATCAAATCGCCTAATATTCAAATCATCAAATGA
>Ga0207674_10001003_pt1 | contig 36837 bp, 29 predicted proteins | sample KBSCornC72_FD_184303 | JGI IMG/M metagenome (GOLD analysis project Ga0207674, IMG submission 184303) | Corn rhizosphere microbial communities from Kellogg Biological Station, Michigan, USA - KBS Corn C7-2 (SPAdes) (version 2) | ecosystem: Host-associated > Plants > Roots > Rhizosphere > Soil ... | reverse complement strand
CTCAAACGGGCGTACCTATCCAAGTTGTTCGCAGACGGGGCCGCGAAGCTTGGGCTTCATCCGCACCCCACACCGTCAGCGCTCCTGAGCCAACCGTACACAAACCCCGACGGTGTGTCGCGCGGCGCCTGCGAGTACTGCGGCTACTGCGAGCGGTTTGGGTGCATGGTCGGGGCGAAGGCGCAGCCGACGAACACGCTGCTCCCGGTGCTGCGCGCACAGAAGACATTCGAGCTGCGAACGGGGTGCTGGGTGCGTCGCATTCTGCATAAGGAGGGCCGCATTACCGGCGTTAGGTATGCGGATGCCAGCGGCCGGGAGGTCGTGCAGCCGGCAGCGATCGTCGTGCTCGCGACGTACACGCTCAACAATGTCAGGCTCCTCCATCTCTCGACGGTGGGAATGCCTTACGACCCGGGCTCGCGCCAGGGGACGCTCGGCCGAAATCTGACCCATCAGGTGATCGACAGAACGCCGGTGTTCTTCGAGAAGCCGCTCAACAGGTTCATGGGTGCCGGTGCGCTCACTGACCGCGTTTCAGACTTCGATGGCGACCACGGTCTCACGGGATCCGAGGGCATTCTTCGGCTCGGCGCCATCGAGGTGCAGGCGGCGGGCGCGCGTCCGATCGCGAGCTTTGGCGCGATGCCCAACGCTGCGGCGAAGCGCAACTGGGGATCGGAGTGGAAGGCGTCCGCCGTGACGTGGTACGATCGAAGCGCCCCGCTCGTTTTCGTGGGCGAGCATCTCGCATGGCGCCAGAACTTCATGGACCTCGATCCAACCTACACTGACAAGTTCGGCGACCCGCTACTCCGATTCACGCTCGACTGGACGGAGCACGAGCACCGACAGCGCGAGGTCGGAAGCGACATCGCGAAGAAGATCGCGCGGGCCATGGGCGCCAAGCTTGACGACACGCACCCGGCGCGCGGGCCGTACGATGCGACTGCCTATCAGGGTACCCACATCCAGGGCGGCGCGATCATGGGCACCTCGCCCGAGTCGAGTGTGGTGAACGAGCATTTGCAGCACTGGCAGATGCCCGACCTCTGGGTGATCGGTGCGTCCTCATTCCCGCAGAACGCATCGCACAATCCGACCCTTACAGCCCTCGCACTCACCACATGGGCAGCGGACGCCCTGATCGGCCGCTATCTGAAGAGTCCGGGAAAACTGGTCTAAGTCGTTGGCGTCGCGCCTAGCGTGGGCACGAACCTTGGCGAGCGGTTTACGTGCATCTCGGGCCGCCATGTCGGTTTGTGTCGCTACTCGCTGCGCAGCGCCTCGAGCGGCCCGACGCGAGCAGCACGCGACGCGGGGACGTAGCCGGCGATCGCCGCACTCGCGGCGAGGACGACGAGCGCGACGACGATCGACGGCACGTCCACGAGCTCGACGCCGAAGAGCTGATTCCGGAGCAGCCGCGTCGTGGCAATCGCGAGCGGAACACCCACGATCGTTCCGCCGATGACCAGTCTCATCGCCTCACTCAGTACCATGCGGCGCACACGGCGCGCATCTGCCCCGAGCGCCATGCGGAGACCGAACTCGCTCGTGCGGCGCAGCGTCGCGTACATCATCACGCCGTACAGGCCTAACGCGGCGAGGGCGAGCGCCAAAGTGCCGAAGAAGCTCGCGACCTGGGCCACGAGCAGGTCCTGGCTGATGGACTGGCGCATGAGCGACGTAAGCGGCTCGTTGTCGAGCACGACGACCGAGGCATTTGCCGCGGTGAGCTCACGGCGCGCCGCGGCCACGAGCTTTGCCGGATCACCGCTCGCGAGCAACTCGTACGTGAATTCCGTGGGCATGCCGGTCGTTTGAAACACCGGCAAGTAGAGTCGTCGGGCGGGAGCCTGGCGCAGCTCGTGGTCCCGTGTGTCCGCAATGACTCCGACGATCTCGTACGTCGTGCTGTCGACCTTCAGGCGGGACCCAAGCGCGTGGCCCTTCGGGAAGTAGAACGACGCCATCGTCTGGTTGATCACGGCGACCGGCGGTGCGTGCTCGTTATCCGACTCGGCGATGTCGCGCCCCTCGATGAACCGCGCGCCGATCGCCTTGAAGTACCCCGGCCCGACGCGGTCGTAGTTCGAATTCGTGTCCGCTTCGGTGCGCGGGGTAAAGCCCTGCACCTGCAGATTCGTGAACGACTCGGTTCCGCTGAAGATCCCGTTCTCCGAAAAGCTCGCCTGAGTGACACCCGGAATCCGACGAACGCGCTCGAGCAGCTCGCGCGAGAGCTGTGCGAGGCGGTCGCTATCCAGACCCGTTGGCGCGGCGTCGATCGTGACGATCAGCAGGCGGTCGCGTGCCAGGCCGGAATCGATGGTCGAAAGGGCTCGCGTACTTCGCACGAGCATGCTCGTTCCCACGAGGAGCGTCAGGGAGAGCGCAACCTGGCCAACGACGAGCAGCTTGCCAACACCGACGCGACCCGGGGCGCCCAGCAGACCACCGGTGGTCCCCCGGCTGTGGGAACGAAGGGTGGCCGCGAGCTCCACCCGCGTGGCACGCAAGGCGGGGATGAGGCCGAACAGGATCGCCGTAACGCCGGTCACGAGCACCGTGAACGTCAACACCCGGACATCGAGGCGAGTGTCGAGCGGTACCGACCCTGGCCCGCCGTCGGCGATGCGTAGCAAGACCTTGCTTCCCCAATTCGCGAGCACGAGACCCACCGCACCACCTAACGCGGCAACGATGAGATTCTCGGTCAACAGTTGCCGCACCAGCCGGATGCGGCCGGCGCCGAGTGCCATGCGCACGCTGAGCTCGCGGGAGCGCGCGGCGCCACGGGCGAGCAGCAGGTTCGCAACGTTCGCGCAGACGACGAGCAGCACGAGCGCCACGGCAGCCATGAGCGTGTTGAGCGGCTCGGCGTAGATGGCGCGGATCCCGGAGATGCCGCGTGCGCCGGATTCCACCTTGACCTCGTCCTTCAGGATGCTGGACACGCCATGGGCATCCGGCGCGGTCCCGATCACCGCCTGCCTAACCAGCGTCGGGTACGCCGATTGAACCTGGACGAGCGTAACGCCCGGCTTTCGGCGTCCGATCAACAGCAGCCAGCTCTGGGTGGGCGACTTGAGCCAGTCGCGACTGGTGAGCGCCGGCTGCATGGTGAGCGGCATCCAGATATCGGTCATGCGCCCGACGACTTCGCCGGTAAACCCGGGCGGTGCAACGCCGATGACGGTGAACGGCATGCGGTTCACGGTGATCGCGCGACCGACGATGTTGCGATCACCAGCGAACCGCCGCTGCCAGTACGAGTGGCTCAACACCGCGACGGCGGCGCCGTTGACGACGCGGTCGTCGTCGATCGTGATCGGTCGGCCAAGTGCCATCGGGACGCCAAGGACCGTAAAGTAGTTGCCGCTGACGAGGCGTCCGCGTGGATGCTCGTCGCCGGCGGCGCCGGTCTGACTGCTGCGTGCCGAGTCCGGGATGACGACGTCGAGTCGCCCTGAGCGACCCGCGGCCACGAGCCCGGTGAAGAATCGCGTTTCCTTTCGGAGCTCGAGATAGGCGAGGTGGGAGAATAAATCGGAGCGCAGCGAGCCGTCGGACGCGCTGTTCGTCCGCCGGGAATCGCCGATGACGACGAGCTCGCCGGCGTTAGGCACCGGCAGCGGCCGGAGCAGCAGCGCGTCGATGAGCGTGAAGATCGCGGTGTTGGCGCCGATGCCAATCGCCAGGGACAGCACGATCACGAGCGCGAATCCCGCGTTGTTGCGGAGGGATCGCAGGGCGTACGTGACATCCTGGCGGAGCTCGGCGAGGTAGTTTGCGCGCTTCACGGTCTTCTCCTGCTGATAGTCGATGTCGAGCATCTCGGCGCGCACGGTGTCCCAGTCGCCGAACTGGCGGAGTGCCTGGGCGCGAGCGGCGGCGGGGTCCATCCCGCGCTCGACGAGGCGCCGGATACGCATGTCGATGTGGAAGGCGAGCTCCGTGTCGACGTCGCGCTCGACGCGGTGCGGTCCCAGCTCGAGGCGGAAGAGCCGGCGCTTGCCGGACGGGTTGCGCTCGGAGTCCGTCATGTGGCTGGTACCGGTGTGGTGGCGCGGAGCGCCCGTCCGGCGACGTCGACGAAGCGGTGCCAGGATGAGGTGCCCGATTGGAGGCGGTCGCGTCCGGCCTTCGCGAGGCTGTAGTACTTCGCCTGGCGGTTGTTGTCGGACACTCCCCAGTCTGCCTTGATGAGGCCGCGGCGCTCGAGGCGGTGGAGCGCGGGGTAGAGCGTGCCCTCGCCGATCAGGAAGGCGGCATCGGTGGCCTGTTCGATCCATTCGACGACGGCGTATCCGTGTCGGGGTCCCCAGCTCAGGGCTTTGAGGATGAGGAGGTCGAGGGTGCCTCGCATGAGGCTGACGTCGAGGTCGTCCATGGTATCGTGGCGGAGGGTGATGCTAAGAGATTAGCATCACTCCCATCGTGACGCAAGGGGAGCCGCCGACTGACGACGGGCGACGGGCGACGGGCGACGGGCGACGGGCGACGGATCAAGGGGTCAGAGCCGTTGAACCCCGATGGATCAAGGGCTCTGACCCCTTAAAAGGCCGAGGCGCCTGGCGATCAGCCAGTCGACGAGGCGGGCCGGCAGGGCGAGCGGAATCGTCCAGTTCACGAGTCGGCGCCTAACGACTGGATAGGACGTTTTTGGCGACGACGCGGTCAACGCTTCCCACACGACCTCGCCGACCCGCGCCGCTGGCAACCCTGACCGGCCACTGCGGAGCGCGGAGCTCCAGAACCGTTGGAGCGCGGGCCAATACTCGGTCGTCTCATAACGCGACCCGTCGATCCGCTCGGCCTTGTCCCAGATCGGAGTGACGACGGATCCGGGGTTGACGATGATGACGTCGATGCCGAAGAGCATCAGCTCCCGGCGCAAGCTGTGGGACATCCCCTCGAGCGCACGCTTGGACGCGGCGTAGGCGCCGAGAAATGGAGCGCTGATGCGGCCGGACACGGAACTTATGTTGATGATGCGTCCCGGTTTCCCGGTTCTCGCGCGATCGGTACCCACTAGCGGCGAGAACGCCTGCGTTACAGCAAGGGCTCCGAGCGTGTTGACCTCGAGGTGCCGGCGAACTTCCTCGAGAGGCTGGAAGATCAACGGCCCACCGGCGGCAATGCCTGCGTTGTTCACGAGCCCGAACAGCGTTGCACCCCCGAGCGCGTCCGCGACTGCCGGTACGGAGGCGTGAATCGCGGGTGCGTCAGTAACATCGAAGACGAGCGGCACGAACTGATCGCCCAGGTCACTGCGGACGCGCTGTCCGTCCTCCGGTCGCCTTACGCTGCCGAACACCCGAACACCGTGGCCGACCAGAACACGCGCGATCGCGTAGCCGATGCCGGTTGACGCTCCGGTGACGACGACTGTGCGATGCTCGCTCACGGCACAGCGCGCCGAATGACCTTGCCCGGCCGTGCGGTTGTCGTCTTGCCGTCAGCGAACACCTCCGCGCCGTTCACCCACACGCGCGCGATGCCCACTGAGACCAGATGCGGCTCGGCCGGCGTGGCGCGATCGATCACCGTTGCCGGATCGAACAGGACGAGGTCCGCGAACATGCCCGGCGTTATGCGGCCCCGATCCTTGATGCCCATGTGCTCGGCCGCGAGGGACGTCATGCGATGTACGGCTTCCTCGAGCGGCATGACCTTACGCTCGCGGACGTACCGGCCGAGGAATCTCGGGAAGGCGCCGTAGCCGCGTGGGTGTGGGCCATCGAGCGAACCGTCGGTGCTCAGGTTCGTGTACGGCCATTTCATGATCAGCTCGACGTCCGGCTCGACCATGCTCGTGCCGATCACGCTCTCGCTCGAATGCCCGGTGCGCTTCCGCATCGCCTCCGAGTCGCGAATGAGGTCGATCAGCGTCGTGATCGAGTCCGTGCCACGCAGCTTGGAGATCTCGGCGACCGTCTTTCCGGCGTACGACGGATTCGGTTCATAGTGGCCGAGGAGCAGGCCGCCCGGCGTGGAGGTCTGCGTGAGCGCGAATTCGGCGGACGTGCGATTCTCGAAGTCGCGCTTCGGGAAGAGCACGGTGAGCGTGGAGTGCCAGTAGAGGTACGGGTAGACGTCGGCGGTGATGTCGACGCCGCTCTTGCGGGCCGCGTCGAGGATCCTAACGAGGCTGTCGGCGTGGCCCCACAAGTCGCGCATGGCGAGCTTCGTGTGGGAGATCTGGACCGGGAGCTTCGCTTGGCGGCCGATCGTGATGATCTCGTCGATTGCTTTCCAGAACGCATAATCCTCGCTCCGGATGTGGCTGATGTATCGACCGCCGAACGACGCAGCGACCTTCGCGAGCGCGATGACCTCGCTCGGGTCGGAGTAGATGCCGGGGTCGTACTCGAGACCTGATGAGAGGCCGATCGCACCCGCCTGCATCTCGCTCGCGAGCATCGCCTTCATCCGGTCGACCTCGGCCGGCGTCGCGACGCGCTTGAAGTCCTCACCCATCACGGAGTCGCGGATGCTGCCGTGGCCGACGTACATGCCAACGTTCACGGCGCCGGGCGATTTCTGGAGGCTGTCGAGGTACCGGGCGAGCGGGATGGGTGAGCCGCCGTCCTGGCCTCCTATAATGGTAGTGATTCCCTGGGAGACGACCGCGAGTGCCTCGGGGTGCTCGAAGAGGTCGTCGTCCGCATGGGAGTGCGTATCGATGAATCCGGGGGCGAGCGTGAGGCCGTGCGCGTCGACGACCGTCTCGCCACTGCGCGTGGCGAGCTCGCCCACCGCCGCGATGCGATCGCCTTCGACGCGAACGGACGCTCGTCGGGCTGGTGAACCCGAGCCGTCGATGACGTTCGCGTTGGTAATGAGAAAGCCCGGGCGCGCCGGAACCGGAGCAGCGCTCTTCGTGCAGGCGGTCGCGATGGCGGTTGCTATGACAGACGCGGCTAGCAGCCTTCGATGCATGGAGGACGTCGCTCGTTATGCGGTGGGGAAACGGCCAGGCATCCCGATCAGCGGGTGAACGGGTGCTTCGGGCCGAACGAATTCTGCGGATCGATCCGCGCTGGCGGAAGGCAATGTTGTCAGCCCGGATGAAAACGGCTTGCGTGCCACGTGCAGGTGGGCGAGAGTAAAGGCTCGCCACGAATTCCGCTCTCCCAGCCAACCATGATCCTCTTCAGCGCCATCGTTCTGGCCGCGTTGCAGGCCCAGACGCCCGGCCAGCAAGCATCGGCCCAGCTTCCGCCGTCGCCCATCGCGAAGGTCGTCGTCACGCCGGCCAAGCCGACGATGGTCGCACGCGATACGCTTCGACTCACCGCGCAGGCGCTCGACGCGAGAGGAAAGCCGGTCGACAGCGTGCGCTTCCGGTACGTCCAGTCGAGCGGCGCGCGGTTCGAGGGGCGGGTCGATACGACCGGCCTCGTTCGCTCCGGCTCGACCGGCACCATACCCGTGACGGTCGTCGCGCTCGTGCCCGGGACGCGTCCGGTCACCGAGGTCGTCGAAGTGAAGATGCTTCCCGGCCCCGCGGCGAGTGTCGTCATCGACGCTGCACCAGCCAAGCTCGTTGTCGGCCAGCAGATCGTGCTCAGCGGGACTGCGTTCTCGGCGGCCGGCGACCAGCGCGCCGACAAGCTGAGTTGGAAGAGCTCCGCGCCTAACGTCGCGCGCGTCGCGAACGATGGCCGACTCGCGGCGCTCGCGGCGGGCAAGGCAACGATCACGGCGACCACAGGGTCGGCATCCGGAACGCTCGCGGTCAACGTCGTTCCCAACACGATCGCGTCGGTGGAGATCATGCCCGCGACCGTCGCCGCACGCACGGGCGACGTCGTGCACTTCAGCATCACGGTCAAGGACGCGCAGGGGCGCAAGATCGACGGCCTCACGCCGTCGTGGACATTCTCGCCCGGTCAGGGAATGATCGAGCAGGACGGCGGCTTCGTCGGATACGAAGCCCGGCCATACACCGTCGTCGCGACCGTCGGTAATCGGGTCGCGCAGGCGGCGGTGAGCCTAACGCATCGCGATGCTAGGCGTCAGGCGACCGTCGTGGGTCGGTTGCCGCGCACGCGCTTCAGTACCGAGGAAGTGTGGATTCATCCGGACGGCAAGCACGTCTACCTCGGGTCCGGCGGTGGCGGCGACGTCATGTACGCGATCGACGTGAGCAACCCCGCGGCTCCGGTCGTGACGGACTCGGTTGTCTCGAACACGCGCCGAGTGAACGACGTGATGACGACGCCCGACGGGAAGTTCCTCGTCTTCACCCGTGAGGGCGCGAGCGACCGCAAGAACGGGATCGTCATCTGCTCGCTCGAGGACCCGGCGCACCCGAAGCCGATCGCCGAGTTCACCGAGGGTGTCACAGGTGGGGTGCACTCCGCCTTCATCTACAAGCAGGAAAAGTTCGGCACGCACATCTACCTCACGAATGACGGCACGGGCGCGCTGCACGTGATCGACATCAACGACCCGTACCACCCAAAGGAAGTCGCGCAGTGGAAGACGGAGCGGCCGGACGCCGGGCGCTCGCTGCACGACATCGACCTGCGTGACGGTCTGCTCTACGCGAGCTACTGGAACGACGGGCTGGTGATCCTGGACATCGGCAACGGGATGAAGGGCGGATCGCCATCGAATCCGAAACTCGTGACGCAGTACAAGTACGATCTCAACGATCTCTATCGGCAGGTCGAGCTCACGGGCGGCCCCGGCTTCATTCGTGGGACGCACACGGCGTGGCGTCACAAGAACTACGTCTTCATCGCCGACGAGGTGTTCCCCGCGAGCGGCGTGAAGGGAGCGAAAGACGCGGCCGCTGGTCGCGCCTACGGCCGCCTGCAGGTGCTCGACGTGACGAACATCGAGAAACCACGTCCGGTTGCGTTCTACGAGCCGGAATACGGCGGTGTGCATAACGTGTGGGTCGCGGGCGACACGCTCTACATGGGCGCGTACAACGCCGGCTTCCGCGCGTTCGACATCTCGGGCGACCTGCGTGGCGACCTGCGCGCGCAGGAGCGTGAGATGGTGCACGTGCACACGGGCGACATGGAGGGCAAGGTGCAGAATTCGCCGGACACGTGGGGTGTCGTCGTGAAGGATGGACTGGCCTATGTCAACGACAACGCGAATGGGTTGTGGATCATTCGCATCGAGCCGAAGAAGCCCGATGTGGTTCCGTAGCGCACTCGCTCTCGCCCTGGTCGCATCGACCGCAGGGGCACAGGCGCCCGATCGCGATTACACCGTCCTCGTCGCGTCCGAGGCCGTCGACCTCATCACACGCATCACGTTCGGCCCGGGTGCGGGGCCGACGTTGGTCAAGGTGGAGGGGACGACGAAAGTCGGCATCAACCCCGTGGATCCCGACGGGCCGCACGGGCTTGGGCTCTCGCCTAACGCGCAGCAGTATTACGTGAGCACAGCGCACGGCGTGCCGTACGGGTATCTGTGGAAGATCGACGCGAAGACGAACGAAGTGTTAGGTAACGTGGAGCTCGGAAACTTCCCGGCCACGCTGCAGGTGTCGCCCGACGGCGGCTTCGTCTACGTCGTGAACTTCAATCTCCACGGCGAGATGGTGCCGTCGGACGTGAGCGTCGTGAGCACGGACCCGTTCGTGGAGGTCGCGCGAATCCAGACGTGCACCATGCCGCACGGCTCACGGCTCAACCCCGCGGGCACCAAGCACTACTCGGCCTGCATGATGGATGATGCGGTAGTGGAGATCGACACAAGAACGCTCGCGGTCGCGCGGTACTTCGTGCTCAAGAAGGGTAGCGAGAAGGGTTTGATTGGCGCGCCGCGTGGCCAGGGGGAACCGGGAACGGGGAACCGGGAACCGTCCGACCACGCCGGTCACGGAATGTCGCCGCCCAAGCCCGGCGACGTGTCGTGCTCGCCTACCTGGGCGCAGCCGTCCGCCGATGGCCGCAGCGTGTTCGTCGCCTGCAACAAGGCGAACGACATCGTCGAGATCGACGTCGCGTCGTGGACGATGAAGCGACGCATCCCCGCGGGCGATGGCGTCTACAACCTCGCGGTCACACGCGACGGCAAGCTGCTCGTGGGCACGAACAAGCGCGGAAAGTCCGTTTCGATCATCGAGATAGCGTCGGGCAAGGAGCTCGCGCGTGTGCCGACACAGCGCAAAGTCGTCCACGGAGTCGCCATCTCCGGTGACGATCGGTATGCGTTCATCTCGGTCGAGGGCATCGGCTCGGAACCCGGAACGGTCGAGATGATCGACCTCAAGACGTTCACGCGAGTCGCGAGCGCCGACGTCGGCCAGATGGCCGGCGGGATCGATGTCGTTGGCGGAGGGTCACAGGCGTTGCGGTGAGCGGCGTTCGCTCGGCCGCCACATCCGACGCGCGTCGGTGTAGGATTGGGCATGTCGAGACGCCATCCTCGGGTCGTGCCTTGGCTCAGCATAGTCGCCGCGGCGCCTATGCTCCTCCAGGCACAGTCGCCAAAGCCCGGACTCAGCGCGAAGGCGAAAGCGCAGATCGACTCGGTGCGACGGGCAGTCGCCGAGTTCGCCGACCCCCGAGTCGCCGAAGACTCCGGGTACGAGCCGGTCTTCGGCCTCATTCCGCTGCAGGGGGTGCACTACGTCCGGTCGGACCTGATCAAAGGTGGCAAGTTCGATCTGACGAAGCCGCCGGTGCTCATGTACGCACCGGTGAAGGGCGAGCCACAGCTCGTCGGTGTCGCGTACGCGTACCAACACCCTCGTAACGAGCCGCCACCCGAAGGGTTCGACGGTCGGAACGACGATTGGCACTCGCACGACGAGCTGTCACGCGACCCGGACAAGCACATCGTGATGGTCCACCTGTGGCTCACGGATGCGCCCGGCGGACCGTTCGCTCGATATAACCCCTACCTGCCGTACATGGCCGCGGATCTCAAGCGTCCGTCGGCAGCGGAGCTCAACGCCAACACGTCGCGTGGCGAGCGGGCGCGTCGGTTCGCATTCGCGCTCGCGATCGCGACGCATCCGCCTCAGATGTTCGATGTGATCGAGTCACGTGGTGGCGAGGAGCTCACACGCGTTGCGTATCCACATCGACGCGCGCTGATGATGAGCGTCGACAGTCTCGCGCTCGCGCAGCTGCGTGGTGATGCCGCGACGTACAATCGTCTTGTGTCGCAGACGATCGAGCACTCGGACGCGCTCATGGCGGCCTACCGCGGAACGGTCCGGTCGCCGTCGGCCCGCCAGCTCATCGACAAAACGCTCGACGAACTCATGGGAATCGGGCACGAGGGGCACGAGATGATGCCCGGCACTCATCCCGCCGGTCACGATCATCGCCCGGGCGGATAAGCCCATACCTTCGCTCGGTATGGTTTTCTACGTTCGCCAAGCCTTTCTCGGAACGGCGATGAAGCTGATCACGCGGAAACTGCCGGATACTGCCTGACCCGTCGGGCTCTTCTCGCCACGAGCCGGATTTCTTGTAAACGACCTCGGGAGGCTTAGCGTCCCGAGGTCGTTCATTCTTTATTCTGGCTCGTTGCACGAGTCAGCGGCAATGCAAAGCCGGATCCGGCACCTTCCGCACGATCGCTTCATCGCTGTTCCCGAAAAAAGCTCGTCGCGCGCCCCGACGGCGTGGATGGATCGACTATGTGAGCCGTGCCTGCTTGAGGGCGCGCTCCCACCCATCGACGATGCGAGTCCGCGCCGCGGACTTCATGCCCGACTTGAAGCGTCTGTCAGTCTGCCACTGTTTGGCGATCTCCGCTTCATTCTTCCAGAAACCAACGGCCAGGCCGGCGAGGTAGGCAGCGCCTAACGCGGTCGTCTCCAGAACCTTCGGGCGCACCACCGGTACGTTCAGCAGGTCCGCCTGCAGCTGCATGAGCAGGTCGTTCGCGCTCGCGCCGCCATCCACGCGAAGCTCCTTCAGCTTGATGCCCGCGTCCGCCTCCATCGCCTTCAGCACATCCATCACCTGAAGCGCGATGCCCTCCAAGGCGGCCCGCGCGACGTGGGCTTTCGTGGTCCCGCGCGTCAGCCCGACGATCGTGCCGCGCGCGTGCGGATCCCAATGCGGCGCGCCCAGGCCGGCAAAGGCCGGGACGAGGTAGACTCCACCCGTATCCTCGACGACGGCGGCGAGCGCCTCGATCTCCGGGGCGGAGCGGATGAACTCCAGACCGTCGCGCAGCCACTGCACGACGGCGCCGGCGATGAAGATGCTGCCCTCGAGGGCGTACTCGGTGCGATCGCCGATACGCCACGCGATGGTCGTCAGCAGGTTGTGCTTCGACGCGATCCGCTTGGTGCCGGTGTTCATGAGCATGAAGCATCCGGTGCCGTACGTGTTCTTCACCATCCCGGGCTTGAGGCACGCCTGCCCGAAGAGGGCTGCCTGCTGGTCCCCCGCGATGCCCGCGATAGGCACGGCCATGCCTAACAGCTCGGTGTGCCCATATACCTCGCTCGAGGAGCGCACCTCGGGCAGCATCGAGCGCGGCACACCGAATATCTCGAGCAGCTCGTCGTCCCACTGACCCTTCGCGATGTCGAAGAGCATCGTGCGCGACGCGTTGCTCACGTCGGTGACGTGCACCTTGCCGCCTGTGAGATTCCACACGAGCCACGAATCCACGGTGCCGAACGCGAGCTCGCCCGCTTTCGCCTTCGCCTTCGCGCCCTTCACGTTCTGCAGCATCCACTGGACCTTGGTGGCCGAGAAGTACGCATCGATGACGAGGCCCGTCTTGCGACGGATCACGCGCTCGAGCTTCTGCTTGCGCAACCGATCACAGATCGCGGCCGTGCGTCGATCCTGCCACACGATCGCGTTCATGATCGGTTCGCCGGTGGCACGGTCCCACACGATCGCGGTCTCGCGTTGGTTGGTAATCCCGATCGCCGCGATGTCGTCCGCCCGGACGCGTGCCTTCGTGAGCGCCTCTGCGGCCACGCCCGCCTGCGACGACCAGATGTCGCGCGGGTCGTGCTCCACCCATCCTGGCTTGGGGAAGATCTGCGGGAATTCCTTCTGGGCGACGGCGACGATGGAGCCTGCGTGATCGAAGAGGATCGCGCGGGAGCTCGTGGTGCCCTGGTCGAGCGCGAGGATGTGTTTCATGCCTTCCAGATGAGCTTGTAGGTGAATGCGGCGATCACGCCCCCAGCGATCGGGCCAAGGATGGGGATCCACGAGTAGCCCCAGTCGGAGCTTCCCTTCCCCGGGATCGGCAGCACGAGATGGGCAAGGCGGGGACCGAGGTCGCGCGCCGGGTTGATCGCGTAGCCGGTCGGTCCGCCTAACGACAGGCCGATGGCCCACACGATCGCCCCGACCAGCACGGGGCCGAAGCCCTTCGCGAGATCGGACCCGGGCACGAAGTTGCCCGGCGAAAAGACGGCAAGAATCGCGAGCACGAGCACGAAGCTCCCGATCGCCTCCGAGAGAAAATTCGGGCCGGGCTTGCGGATCGCCGGTATCGTGGAGAAGACGGCGAGCTTGCGTTCGGGGTCTGGTGTCACGCTCCAGTGCGGAAGGTAAGCCAGCCAGACGATCACGGCGCCCAGAAATCCGCCGAGCACTTGCGCCACGATGTACGGGAGCACCTGCGTCCACGGGAAGGCGCCGGTGGCCGCAAGCGCCACGGTCACCGCGGGATTGAGGTGGGCGCCGCTGATGCTGTTCACGCAATAAACGGCGATCGTCACGGCGCACGCCCAACCTGCCGTGATCACGATCCAGCCGGAGTTATGACCTCTCGTTTCACCGAGTACGACGTTCGCAACGACACCATCGCCCAGCAGGATCAGCAGCGCGGTCCCAAACAGCTCGGCGAGGAACGGTGACATGTAGCTCCGTAGATGAGGGGTGGAAGGTCTGCAACGATCCTAACGTGCGAGTCAAATCGATCAAATGTGTACGCCGGCATCGAGACAGGGTCATGACTTTGGTGCCTTCTCGATCGCCTGTTCGATCGCCAGGGCGAGCGCGGTTGGATGCCGCGGCTCGTACAAGCCGAGCTCACCTCCGCCAGGCAGTCGAATCGCGGTCACTCGGCCCCACCCCTGGTCGCTCACCGGTCGTGCGACGTCCACCCCTTTGTTGTGTAGGTCGGCCACCGTGGAGTCGATGTCGTCGCACATGACGTAGAGCTCCGCCCGGTTTTCGCCGCCTTCTTCTTCGGGATGGATGCCAAGCTCCGCGGGCGGGAGGGCGAAGATCAGCCAGCCGCGTCCGGCGTCGATGGCGGAGAACCCGAGGACGTCGCGAAAGAGCGCGCGAGTCGCGTCAGCGTCCTTCGAGTACAGGAGGGCGTGAATGCCGGTGATCATCGCGGTCGCTCCCGGTGCCTAACGTGATGTCAGTCGAGGACGTACTCGAACACGTAGCCGTGCTTTCCGCCAGTGATCTCGATGCTGAGATTGCCGGACAGCCCGGTCAGCTCGCCGGTGCCGGAGTCCGGCACGACGACGATATTCAGGGCACCGGCGCCGCGGGTCATGGTGGCGTTGTGCTGCAGGGCGAAGGTGCCCGTCTTGCCGTGCAGCGAGCCGGTGACGCGCTCGATGGCGACATAGCCGGCGGAGTTCTTGATCGACGTGCCGGCGGTGAGCATCTGTCCGGTGCTCGTGGCTTCGAGGTCGCCGTGGAACTGCTTGTCGATCGACATGCGGCCGAGCGGAGAGCCTTCGGCCGGGGTATCGGTGGCGATCGGGGTGATCTTGACGTCAAAGCTACCGGTGGCGCGAGTGGTCACGTTGTCATCCTGAGCAAAGCGAAGGATCGCGGTCGTCCCGAAAGAGGGCGCTCTCTCGGGAGCCTGAGGATTCCTCGCTTCGCTCGGAATGACAAGGGGGCTCGGGATACGGTTACACCGGTACCCTCGTGATCACTTGTCCTGCAGGATGAACGACACCTTCATCAGCACGCGATACTCGGTGATCTTGCCGTTCTCGACTGTCACCTTCTGGCTCTTGATCCATGCTCCCGTGACGTCGCGCAGGGTCTTGTTGGCGCGGGAGAGTCCGGCCTGGATCGCATCGTCGAAGCTCTTTTTCGACGAGGCCTGGATCTCGGTGATCTTGGCGACACTCATGATATTGCTCCGCGGTGGAAGGACACGAAAGCATGCGTTCCACCGGTTGAACGCGTCGATTAGCGAAGGGTCCAATGTGCGTCGAGCGCGCGGCGCGGCGGCGCGTGAGATTCAGTATATTGTATCCAGTTCGCACCGGCGGCGTTCGCGCCGTGTCGGCCCGAGTCGTCCAACCATCCGCGAGCTTCCGCAGCATGCGCCGCCTTCACCACGCCGGGACGCAAACGGTGGGACGTCACGTTCCATGAGCTCCACGTCGCCATCCAGCCTAACGACGGCTCGATCGCCGGGTACAACGGCATCCCCGGCAAGGTGCTCGAGCCGGCAACCGAGATGCAGATCGACCTCATGGAACCGCTATGTGGTGCCGAAGGCGGTGGACGCGACGAGTCGTCCGTGATAGATCAATCCGCGTGACGCAACCCGGGGAGCTGCTCGGTCCACCGGCAATACCAGTCCTGGACGGATTCTCGTCGGCCGTCTACGGGCTGGTGCTGCCCGAAACACGCGCCATGGTTGCCCGACTCTGGGCGGAGCGACCTAACGAGCTGTACGAGACGCCGTACGAGGATCGCCAGGACCTCGCGCACGTCGTGTTCCTCGACGCCTGGCAGTCGTGGGTTGGCTCCGACGTGCATGGCCTGCACGAGCTGTCGCACCGCTACGTGACGAACGGATCGAGCGAAGCGATCCGAGAGAGTGTGTGGAATCTGGCGCACGGCGCTGCGGCTGAGCGGCGAGCCGCGGCGATTCACATATTCGCCGGGGAATACGAGGGTTATGCGGCGTACGCGCGAGCAGCCGGCATTCCGGTCATCGCGCACGATCGCGATGCCTGGGCGGACGTGCAATACGCGCCACATACCGTGCATCGCTGGTATGTCAGTCAGCCGAGTGCCATCGATGGCAATGCCTGGGCGGGCTTCTCCGGGTTTCTCGAGGCCACGGGCCGGCTCGGGGTGGAGGTCGCCATCGATCTGGCATATGTCGGAGCAACACCTCAGCTGCCGCGGATCGACCTCGCCTCACCTAACGTCCGCTACGTGTTCTTCTCGCTGTCCAAGATCTTCGGCGTGTTCTACCACCGTGCCGGCGGCGTGCTGAGCCGATCGCCGATGCTCGGGCTCGAGGGGAACAAGTGGTTCAAGAACATCTTCTCTCTCTACCTCGGCGCTTCGCTGATTCGCGAGACGGCGGGGCCGACCACATTGCCGTCGAAGTATCAATCGATTCAGGCCGAGGCGTGCCGCCTTCTCTGCGCGAGGCATGGAATTCCACTCCGCGCGAGCGACGTCATTCTGCTCGCGTCGACACCGGCGGGGAACTACCCTGCCGCCTTTCGGCGCGGCAACGGGTACCGCTGGTGCCTAACGCCGACAATGGATCGGTTGCTCAGGGCACCGGAGACCGAGCCGACTCTCCATGCATGACGTCAGGGCACTCGTCGAGCGTGAGGAGATTCACGCCTACTTCAAGGCGCTGTGGCGAACGCCGGAGTTCCAGGAAAGCCACGTCCCAGGCGGGTACGTCTTCGGGTGGATCGAGCGCCTCGCCGACTATCCGCGCTTCGTCGGCGATCTGAGCGACCCACGCATCGAGCGCGCGCACTTCTCACCCTGGTGGAACGTGCTCGGCACGCGGAGCTACGACAACGCCGCGATTCACGACTTGTTCTACCTGCACGAGGTCGCGCACATGGCGATGCTCGTGTACGAGGACTCGATGCCGTGGTCGGCGTGGGCGGCAAAGATGGCAGACAACGAGATGCTGGCGAGCCTCGAGTCCGAGACGCTGGTGTACCTCGCGATGCCATCACTCCGGCCGAAGTCCTTCGACGCGACCATCTGGGCCGACCGGTTTCTGGCCGAGGAGTCGTATGGTGGCGGGATGCGTGACGCGGCCATCCGCGCGGCGCATCGAAGCTTTATGCTGATGGAGCGGTACCGGGCCCGTCGGGTCCCCGACGACGCGCTCGAGCAGCGGATCGCAGCGTTTCAGCACGAAAACGAGGCGTGGGCGGAAATCTGGCGCGAGAATTACGCGGTGGTCGAGCGCGGGATGTACACGTTTCGCGGGATCGCATCGCGCGACCGGCGTGCAGCGGCCACGTGGTTCCTCGACTGGTATGGTCGTCTCTCGGAGCCGAACGGTGTTCCGTTCAGGACGGAAGCGGAACAATTCGCCGAGGTGTATTGGCGATCACGAGCGTGACGCGAGGTGGCCGATGACAATACGGTCAGTCCCGTTTCTTGCGCTCATCACGGCGGCAGTTGCGTGCAGCGCCGGTCGAGCTGCGCCGCCACCGGCGCAGCGTACTGACCTGGCCATCCGAGCCGCGCGGGTGCTCGACGTTCGTTCCGGACAGTACAGCGGCGCGTCGGTCGTGCTCGTCAGCGGAACGCGCATAACGAGTGTGATCCCAGCCTCGCGGTTCGATGCCAGCAGTGCGTCGCGCGTCGTTGACCTCGGGGACATGGCTATCCTCCCCGGCCTGATCGATGCACACGTACACCTCGCGATCGGCGGGACCGTTCGGGCGAACGCGCTCGCCGACCTGCGCGCGGGATTCACGACCGTCGCGGACCAGGGGGCGGTCACGAACCGACTGCTCGTTCTTCGAGACTCGATCAATGCCGGCCACACCGAAGGGCCGCGTGTGCTCGCCGCCGGCATCTGGGTCGGAACGAAGGGCGGCGTCTGCGAGTTCACCGGCATCGGGATCGCCGGTGGCGCGGACGCCTTCGTCGAGCGCGTTAGGCAGAACATCGGCGCCGGCGCGAATCTGACGAAGGTCTGCCTTTCGTCGTGGCCGGCTGCGTCGTATGCGGCGCCCGACAGCGTGGAAATCCCGATGAGCGTGTTGCGCGCGATCGTGGACGCATCGCACGCCGCACACCGCCCCGTGACGGCGCATGCGATCAGTCGTGGCGCCGCCCGTGCTGCACTCGACGCCGGCGTCGACGGGCTGGTGCACGCCGCGTACGTCGATTCGGCGCTCGCCGCGGCAATGCGCGCGAAAGGCATGTGGATGAGTCCCACGATCGCGTCGCTGACGGCCGGGGACACGAGCGCCGCCTCGCGCGCCCTCATCGAAGCCCTGAAGACGGCGCACGCCGCGCACCTAACGATGGTATTCGGGACCGACGGGGGTGTGCTTCCGCACGGTCGTGGCGTCGACGAGATGGAGGCGCTCGTCGCGGCCGGGCTGTCCCCGCTGGAAGTCGTTCAGGCGGCAACGATCAACGCCGCGAGAGCGCTCGCCATTGACGATAGCGTCGGCCGACTCGATGCCGGCATGTCCGCTGATTTCGTCGCCGTTCGGGGTGATCCGCTGCACGATGTGGCCGCGCTTCGCAACGTCGGACTTGTCGTCTCGCGCGGTCGCATCGCCGTCGCGCCACCCCAGTGAACGCATCCGCGGAGACGGGCCCGCCCGGTTACCTCTGGCCGCGATGGCTCTTCCTCCGTGCGCTCGGGCTCATCTTCCTCTCCGCGTTCTACTCCTTCGCGTTCCAGATCCACGGGCTCATCGGCGAGCGGGGAATTCTTCCCGCCGGCGAGTACCTCGCCCTCGTCCATCGCGAGCTCCCGGGCATCAGGCAGTTCTGGTACGCGCCCACGCTGCTCTGGTTCAACGCCGGTGACACGACGCTCACACTGATTGTCGCCGCCGGCGTCGTGTGCTCGCTGCTGCTGGTCGCCAACATCGCCCCGAAGGTGACCGTCGCGTTATGCACGCTGCTGTTTCTCTCGTGTATCGCGGCGCTCCAGGACTTCTCGTCGTACCAGTCCGACGGGATGCTGCTCGAGGCCGGATTTCTCTCGATCTTCTTCGCGCCGCGCGGCCTACGCCCGAAGCTCGGCGCGACGCATCCGCCGTCGGCGTTCAGCCTCTTCATGCTGCGCTGGGAGTGGTTCCGGATCTACTTCGAGTCGGGCGTCGTCAAGCTCGCGAGCGGAGATCCACACTGGCGCGACTTCACCGCCATGGACGAGTACTACCAGAACGGGCCGCTGCCCACGTGGATCGGCTGGTACGTCCAGCACCTGCCGCACTGGTATCACGCGGGCACGGTGATCTTCACGCTGCTCGTCGAACTAGTGATCGTCTGGGCCGTGTTCCTGCCGCGACGGTTCCGCCTAACGTGCGCCGCGATCGTTACCGCGCTGCAGATCGGGATCATCGCCACGGCGAACTACGCGTTCCTGAACTACCTCGTTCTGGCGCTCGGAGTCCTCCTGCTGGACGATCGATTCCTCGCGCGCTGGCTGCCGTTGCAAGCAGAAGATTCCGCCGCGCCGGCCGCTCGCCATCCCATCACCCAATGGGCCGAGCGAGGCGTGCTCGGCTACCTGTTCTGCGCGACGATCGTCGCGTTCTTTGTGCAGAGCGCGTTCTCTTCGTGGAGTCGGCCGTTCCGCGTACTGGATCCGTTCCGCATCGCGAACGCCTACGGGCTCTTCGCCGTCATGACCGAGGGGCGCTACGAGATCGAGTTCCAGGGAAGCCTGGACGGAGTGCTCTGGGTCGCCTATCCGTTCCGATACAAGCCTCAAGACCCGGGCGAGCATCCGGGCATCTATGCCCCGTATCAACCTCGCTTCGAGTGGAACCTCTGGTTCGCGTCGCTCGGCCCATGGCAGCAGTCGCCGTGGGTCGTGCAGGCGCAGAAGCGACTCATCGAGGGAAGCCCCGCCGTGCTGCGACTGTTCAAACGCGACCCGTTCGCCGGTAAGCGGCCGGCGCTCGTTCGAACGGTGCTGTGGCAGTATTGGTTCACCGATCTCGCGACGAAACGGAAGACCGGGGCGTGGTGGCGTCGGACGGAAATCGGCCCGTTTACCGGCGTCGTGGGCCGGCCGTAGACTTCAGCGACGCGCGCGTCATGCCACGACGGCCGCCTCACGCGGCTTGGATCGCGCGCGGGAATTCCACCAGGCCGCGGCCTGCTCCTGCGACCACGGCTCGACATCCGCCTCGGCAGCGGCCAGCGCATCGGACAACGCCGCTGCGCTCGGCGGCCTCGCGGCGGGATCCTTCGCGAGGCATGCCAACACCGCGTCGTCGAGCGAGCGCGGGATCGGCTGATCCGTTCGCCGCGACGGCGGCACCGGCTTCTCCTCGACGTGCCTCACCAGGAGCCGCATCACGTTGTCGGACTCGAACACCACCTTCCCGGTGAGCAGGAAGTACATCACGCAACCTAACGCGTAGAGATCGGCGCGACCATCGAACGCCTCGTCGAGCGCGATCTCCGGCGCCATGTACGTCGGCGTGCCGACCGTCATCCCCTCGACGGTGAGCCGCGGGTCGCCGGCGGTGGGGCGCTTCACTTCCTTCACCAGCCCGAAGTCCAGCACCTTCACGAAGTCATACTCGAGGCCGACCTGGCCGACGTTGATGTTCGCCGGCTTGATGTCGCGGTGCACCAGCCCCTTCGCGTGCGCTTCGCCGAGCGATTCGCACACCTGACGCATCAGATAGATCACGCGCGCGGCCGGTAACGGCCCGCTCTGACTGACGAGCGTCTCGAGATCCATTCCCTCGAGCATCTCCATCACGAAGTATAGGGTCTGATCCTCCGTCACGCCGAAGTCGTAGACCTCGACGGTGTGCGGTGACCGCAGATTCGCCGCGGCTTCCGCCTCACGCGTGAACCGTCGCACCGCGAGCTGGGCGCCGTCGCTATTCGCGGCGCCTAACGCCTCCGGCCTGATCAGCTTGATCGCGGCCGCCCGCGCGAGCATGGTGTGCGTGGCCTTGTAGACCTCGCCCATGCCTCCGCGACCGAGGAGCTCGCCCAGCCGATAGCTGCCCATCTCGCGCGCCCGCGTGACCTGCCGGCCGAGCTGCGTGACGACGTGCGATATGACGCCCGCCACGCCGACGAGGAGGAAGTCCGGGTAATGCATCAGCAGCACGTTCGCCGCGTTGCCGGTATCCCAGGTTCCGTTCGCGCGAGCGAACAGCATGCCGATGGGATTCATCGACGCTGCAACGAACGCGGCCACGACGGTCTTCCACGGTCGCGTCGGGACGATCGCGGCGAACAACAGCATCTCCACGCCGATCCAGCTGATCTCGGGCGTCATCGGGCGGTTCACCGGTGCCCGACCGCCGGAATAGGTCACACCGAAATGCACGAGGAGCCCGATCCCGGCCGAGCTCACGATCATGTACGCCAGGCCGAGGTCGAGGCTGATCCTCGATTCTCTATGTCGGCGCGTATAGGCGTAGAGTGCGAGCGAGCCGATGATGCTGATCGCGGCGATCGCGTCGACCGGGAGCGCGATGGATCGCCATCGCGTGTCGCCCGGCGGACTCTGGGCACGCAGGGAGATGTGTCCGAGGAGCGTGCCGAGGAACCAGAGGACGGCGCCGAGGAGCGACAGGATGCCGAGCCGCTGCGACGCCTCGCGCAGGAGGTCGGGCGGAAGCGTTCGAGGACGTCCCTGCGAGTCGAGCGCAGGTGGCGTCGAGCCGTGCGGTCGATGGATCAGCTGTGGAGCAGGCATCGCAGAGGGATACTATGCGAAAACCCGCCCCGTGCATAGCTAGCCCAGCGAGCCCACCCGACCCCGCCGGTTCTCGGCAATGCGCAGGTGCATCCCGGCGTAGGCCCGCCACGGCCGCCATCGTTCGGCGCGCGTAACGAGCTCGCGCATGCTCGACACGCCAACGGCGTTCCGCAGGGCGCGGTCGGCCGCCGGGAACGCATCCGGCCACTGCAGCGCTCGGCCGACGATGGCGGTCGCGACGCAACCCGTCATGCCGTCCACGCTCAAGAGTGTTCGGTGCGTTGCATCGACGTCGCACCCCGGCTCGAGCCGCAGCTCCCCGCTCGTGACCATGTGTGCAACCCGAACTATCGCCGCGGCGATCCCGGCGGGCGCTCCGAGCGTCGAGAGCCGCGACGTCCCGGCTTGGGCGATCGATCGCGGCGTCGGGGCAATGTGCGTCAGCGCGGCGTTCCCCACGTCGAGTGGCTCGCCCAGTGTGGCCACGACGCGTCGGAGCACATTCAGCGCGACCTCAGGCTCGAGCGCGCTTCGCACGAGCAACCCGAGTGCGACCTCGAAACCGTCGAACGCGCCCGGAATGCGCAGGCCCGGTAACTCGCGGACCATCGCGGCGAGACCACTCTGCTCGAGATGCCCGTCGATCACAGTGGGCTCGGCATCGAGGTCGAAGAGGTGTCGGAGTCGCGCAAGCAGCGGCATCAGCGCGGGCACGAGCGACGGCGAGACATCCACCGTTAGGCTCGGCGGCCCCTGTCGCTTCGCACTGCGCGCGTCCGCATGAACGAACACGACACCGGTTCGCTCTCCGAGTCGAACGGTGCGAGCGTATCCTCGGATGTCGACGACTTCCACGCCAGGCAACGCGCTACGGCCCAGCACACCGAGCAGGGCGTTCCATGCGAGCGGCTCGCGGTACGCGAGCGTGAGTCGAAGCGGGCTGCTCGTCTCGTCTGTCGGAGACGGCCTCGCCGCCGACTCCGTCGACTGACGCCGACGCAGCGCGGTGGGGCTCATGCGATATCGCTCGCGAAATACGGAGTTGAATCGCCGGAGGCTCTGGAAGCCGCTCGCATAGGCGACGCGCGTGACCGTGAGCGGCGTGTCGACGAGGAGTCGTTTCGCCAGGAGCAAGCGATGTGTCTGTGCGAGCTCGAGGGGCGTCACGCCGACCTCGCGCTCGAGCGCTCGTCTCAGGTGCCGCTCACTGACGCCGAGGTCTCGGGCGAATTGTCGGACGGAGCAGACGTTGAGCGCACCGGCGGCAATGCGGTGCGCTGCCACGCTTGCGAGACGGGGCACGGCGTCCACCAGCGCGCGGCCCGGCGCGAGCTCCGGCCGGCAGCGAAGACAGGGTCGGAAACCCGCGCTCTCGGCGGCAGCGGGTGACTCGAAGAAGCGGCGGCGCTCCGGATACGAAACGCGCGCGGGACATACCGGCCGGCAATACACGCCTGTCGAGGTGATGCCGACGAAGAACAGTCCGTCGAATCGTGCGTCACGCGCGCCTAACGCTCGCGTGCAGATCTCTGCGTCCAGCATGGGACTCCCAGCGGGTCGGATCGTTCAATCTAGGTCAGGGGCGGGGCCGAGGCTGGTCGGAATCGGACCTGGAATCGAAGGCGGGAACCGGGAACGGCGAACCGGGAACAGTGACTCCACTGCGAGCTACAGTTCCCGGTTCCCGGTTCCCGGTTCCCGGATTCCAAGTACCGCCCTAACAAGCTTCTGCACCATCGGCACAACGTCTTCCGGCGTTCGATCCGGGCCGGCGAGCTCGTTGAACGTATCGAAGCTCAGCAGGACATAGATGACGGTGATGGCGTCGGCTCGCGCGACAACCGGGCGCGCCTTGTCGCCGAGTCGTCGAAGCAGAGCGGCGAGACCCCTTCGGCGACGCTCGTTGCGCGCGTTCATCGCGGCCGCGAGCTCTGGGTCGTGCAGCGCTGCGGCGCGCAAACGCCCGTGCGCGCGGCGCCTCACCGTCCAGAATCTCCCGAAGATTCCCACGTACTCGTCGAGCGCGACGAGTGCGTCGTCCATCTTGAGGACGTCAGCGATCTGGCCCAGCGGCCCGCGCGCCGCGAGGGAATCGAAGAGCGCCTCGAGCAGGCCGGCTTTCGACTCGAACTGGTTGTAGATCGTCATGCGCGCCACGCCAGCGCGGCGGGCCACGGCGTCGATCGAGAACCCCTCGGCGTCGTCGTCCTCGAGGAGGTCGCGTGCTGCCGCGAGGATGCGCTCGCGACCCTCCTCGACGGAGCGCATCCGTTCTCCCGGATTGTACGACCGACGCCTGGGCATGGGTTGATTTTCGTTAGACTGGTAGTCTAATTTCCTTAGACTGTCAGTCTAAACATGGCAATCAGTGTCGGCGGAGGCGAGGATGGACATTTCTCGGATGTTGCTCGTGTTCATGCGGGCCGCTATGGCGGTTCAGGTGATCCTCGGGATCGGGTTCTGGACCGGTCACTGGGCGAACCTCGTGAACGTGCACATGGCGATCGGCTCGCTTTTCGTCATCGCGCTCTGGGTAATCGCCGGAATCGCCGGCGCGCACGGCAGCCCGGGTCGCCTCGTCGTGTTCGGATTCGTTTGGGGTGTGATCGTGCTCGCGCTCGGGATGACCCAGCAGGGGATTCTCATTGGCAGTTTGCATTGGATCGTTCGCGTGCTGCATCTCGCGATCGGGATTGCCGCGATGCCGATCGCGGAGCGGCTGGTGGCGGGGCCACAGCCGACGCCAGTCCGCGCCTAGCTACAACCGGGACTAGGGACTGGGGACTGGGGACTCGGCTGGGAGCCTTCTACCGCCCAGTAAGCCTGCTCGCCAGTCATAGCATTCCGGCCGAGTCCCCAGTCCCCAGTCCCTAGTCCCCAGTTGTGACCGCGGGCCGGCGACGCCGGTTTGGCGAGGCATGAATACGCACTTCGCACAATCCAGTCGTCTTCTCCGGCTCGTCGGCGCGTGTATCGCGATCGGCGGAGCGGTTGTCTGCTCCGACGATACGCCGGGAATCGGCCTCAAGCCGCAGCAGGGCATCACTGCCGGAGACTCGATCACCGGCTCGGGTGACCTCTCCGAACTGCGGGAGCGTCGCGCGGCGTGGCTGGCGCACGGGATCGACGACTATCGGTTCCAGCTCCAGATCAGCTGCTTCTGCGGCGGGCAGATCACGCGGCCCGTGGTGATAGAGGTGCGCGGCGGAGCGATCGCGACGGTTCAGGACCTCGAGACCGGCAACCCGGTCGCCGACGTGTCCGCATATCGCACGATCACGAAGCTGTTCGACGCCGCGATCGCCGAGCGCTCGGGCGGCGGGTACGTGTCGGTCGCGTACGACCGGACGTTAGGCATCCCGGTGCGCCTCGAGGTGGGTACGCTGGCCAATGACGCGGGCATCCTGTACCTGGTGAGCAGCCTGGTACGCCTGTAGCGGGAAAGGCCGTTGCGTCGCGCAACGGCCTTTCCAGTCAGCGCGGCCAACGCGCCGCGCTACCGTCCGACGAGCGCGATGATGTTCCCGTCGGGATCCTTGAACCACGCCGCTTTCGACTGGCCTGTCAGATGGACGTCACCCTGTCGGGTCACGCCCGGCATGTCATAGTGCTCGAACTTCACGCCCTTCGATTTGAGCGTCTTGACCGTGTCATCGAGGTCATCGTCCAGCATCCATGTCGCCGCTGTCGCGCGGTTCGTCCCGGCGAAGTCGGATTCGTAGATGAGGATCGAGCTCGACCCGGTCTTGAACGGCATCACCCCGGGCTCCTCGGCCGGGAGCGGCGTTAGGCCGACGACGTCCTGATAGAACTTCTGCGCGCGCCCGATGTCCTTGACGGCAATCGTCGCGGTGACGTCCTTGTCCTTCAGCATTTGTTTACCTCCACGTGCGATAGTGCGGGAGCGAGCCGATCCCGCGAATCTTGGGCCGCTATGACGCCGAGCGATCGACTCCGCCGGCGCGAAATGAGCCAAGGATCAGAGGCTCCTGAACAACGAAACGACGAACGCTGAGGACGCGGACGGCGCTTTCGGGCCGCCGCAGGATACGCTGAGGTTATTTGAAGGACTGAACGTTCCTGAAGGAGTTCAGCGTGCCCAGCGCCCGGCGCAGAGCGCCGCCTGCGGGTTCAGCGTTCGTGGCTCCGCCGGACGTATTCACCCCGGAGCGTGCCCGGTCTCGTCAGGCATGCGAGGTCGAGCGTCTCGCCGAGTCGTGATGGCCCAATCGGCGCGCGGATCGGGCATCTCCAGCCGTCGAATCCCGCCCGCAAACCGTCCCTGGAGCCGAGTGTACTCGGCCTGCTTGGCCGCGTCGGGATGCGTCCAGTCGTGGAGGTAGTACACCTCGTTCACCCCAGCCTGGAGCATCTCCTTCGTGCACCCGAAACACGGACGCATGGTGGAGTACACCGTGCTCCCCTGCACCGCGATCCCGAAACGGGCCGCGGCGAGCATGGCGTTTTGCTCGGCGTGCACGCAGATGCAGAGATCGTAGCCAGTGCCTGACGGATACTGGTCGCGATTCGCGCACCGATGACATCCGCCTTCGGTGCAGTTGGGCATGTTCTCGGGGGTACCGTTGTATCCGGTCGACACGATCCGCCGGTCGACGACGATGATCGCACCGACGCGATTGCCGGTGCAGTCGGCTCGCTCCCGGACGGCGAGGGCGATGCCCATGAAGTACCGGTGCCTGTCCGGGCGATCCGTCATGGGCCGCTCCACGGGGGAAGGAGGTGTTTCTGCACCTTGCCTAACGCGTTGCGCGGCAGGGCATCGATCCGCACGAAACCGCGCGGGACCTTGAACGACGCGAGCGATCGGGTGCACGCCGCTCGCAAGCCGTCCGCGTCCACATCGCCGTCCGGCACGATGTACGCGACCGGCACTTCTCCGCGTCGAGCGTCGGGCACGCCGACGACCGCCGCCTCACGCACCCCGGCCTGCTCGAGCAGCACTTCCTCGATCTCCCGCGGGTAGATGTTGAACCCTCCGGAGATGATGAGGTCTGACGCCCGTCCTCGCAGCGTGTAGTACCCGTCGGCGGAACGATCGGCGAGATCGCCGGTCTTGAACCAGCCGTCATGAAATGCGTTGGCCGTCGCGTCCGCGTTCCGCCAGTAACCCGAGAACACGTTAGGCCCGCGGACGAACACCAGGCTCGTCTGGCCCTCCGTAGGGGCGCCGCCGTCCGGCGACGCGAGACGCACCGAGACGCCTGGCAGCGGGAAGCCGACCGTACCGGCGCGGCGCTCGGCCTCATATGGGTTCGAGATCAGCATGAGCGTTTCGCTCATGCCGTAGCGCTCGAGGATCGTGTGGCCGAACCGTTGCCGAAATGCGTCATGGACGGCGGCCGGCAGAGGTGCGGACCCGGAAACGAACAGCCGCGCCCGGCTACCGATTCGCTGGGCGGCTCCGGTCGGCAGCTCGAGCAGCCGCACATATATGGTAGGAACGCCGAAAAAGAGCGTCGGCCGGAACGAATCGAAGAGGGCCTCGGCTCGCTGCGCATCGAACCGCTCCGCCAACCGCATCCGGCACCCGCTGAGGAGCCACGAGCAGACGCCGTTGCCGAGCCCGTGAACGTGGAACAGGGGTAGGACGGCGAGATACCGGTCATCGCTCGTGATGCGCCAGCAGGCTACGAGGTTGGTGGCGTTCGCGGCGAAGTTGTTGTGCGACAGGACAGCACCCTTCGAGCGGCCCGTCGTCCCCGACGTATACACGATCGCCGCCGGCTCGTCTCCGTCGATCGTTAGGCGCACGCGATCGGCCGACTGCGTCGCCGCCTCGGTGGCAATCGTCTCGACGTCCACTACCGTGTGATCGCCGAACAGCGATCGGTATTCCGCAGTCGAGATGCTGAACCGCGGCTCGGCGTCGTCAACCATGTGCGAGATCTCGCGCTCGCGATACAGCACGTTGATCGGCACGAAGATGACGCCGAGTCGCACGCACGCGAGAAAGAGGTCGAGGAAGTCGACGCGGTTCGCGAGGTGAACGCACAGCCGGTCGCCGCGCGCCAAGCCGCGGGCGGCAAGCGCGTGAGCCATGCGGTTCGCTCGTGCGTCGAGCTCGCCGAACGTGATCGAGCGAACGCCATCGGGCGCGTCGTACTCGAGCCCGATGGCGTCGCGGCGGCCGATCAACGACAGGTCGAAAAGATCTCCGAGCTGCATGGTCCGGATTGTAGCGAGACCGAGGTGGCGTCGCGATGCCTCGGACATCCAGAACAAAGGGAATCGGATTGAACGGAAACCGCTGATGCAACGGATTTCTTATCGTTGATCCGTTTGATCAGCAGTTTCCGGCCGTTTCCGTTTGACCCTCGTTCTGGATGCTTGTCCGGCGAGAAGCAACCTCGTACAGCACGATGGACGTTGCCACGGCCGCGTTGAGTGATGATGCAGTGCCCGTCATCGGAATACTCACGATGTCGTCGCAGAGCTCCCGGTAGGCGTGACTCAACCCGCTCGTCTCGTTGCCCACCACGATCACGGCTTCGGAAGGCCACTCATACGCGCGAAGCGGCCGCGTTCCGCCCTCGTCCGTTCCCACCACTCGCAATGCCCGATACGAGCGCCGCACGACCTCTGCCCACGCCGCGATCTCGCGATGCGACGGCAGGACGATGCACGGAACGGCGAAGAAGGACCCCACGCTCGCGCGAATCGTCGCCGGATCGTACAGGTCCACGCCGTGGCCGGTCACGATCACGCCGCTCGCACCGAACGCGTCGCAGGACCGAACGAGCGTGCCGAGATTGCCCGGGCTGGCCGGCCGGTCGACGACCACAACGACCATTCCGCTTCGCACCAAAAGCCGATCGACCGAGTCCGGTCGCATTTCGACCACCGCGAGCAGCTCCGACGGCTCCTCCTTGTCACTTAGCGTCTCGAACAGTGACGGATCCATCTCGAAATGCGACTCGGCATCTGAGCCCTCGAGGATCGACGATGCCCAACGGGATAACGGCCGGCCGCGCGGGTAGACGAACGCCCGAATCGTCCATCCGGCCGCGAGCGCGCCGTTGATCGCGCGCACGCCTTCCACGACGAACTCGCCGTAGCGATGTCGTTTCGTGCGATTCCGCTCGAGGACCTCGACGCGCTGGTAGGCCGCGTTCGCGGTCGAGACCTGCAGGGTTCGTGGCATCGACAAAGCTTCAATCGGGCGACGCGAACGGACAAGGCACTCTGCGCGGCCCACGGATTGCCCAAGGTCGAAGGCGATGACGCACATGAAGGAGAACCTCACGCCTACTCGCGACCCCGGTCTCGTTGCGATCGCGGTCTTCAAGCTCTTCAAGGGCGTCACGCTGATCGCCCTTGGACTCGGCGCGTTTCGGCTGCTGAATCCCGAGACCGTACACCGCCTCACGAATTGGCTGCTGCACTTCAGCCTGACGACGGGCCAGCGCTTCGTCGACAAGACCATCGACCTGCTGAGCAATCTGACCCGAGGGCACGCCGCCGCGCTGGGGCTCGGAGCGATCCTCTATGGCTCACTGTTCACGGTCGAAGGCGTCGGTCTCTGGAAGGGAAAACGGTGGGCCGAGTACCTGACGGTGATCGCGACAAGCGCGCTGATTCCCTTCGAGGTGTATGAGCTCGCGAGGCGGCTGACGATGGTTCGCGTCTCGGCGCTCGTCGTGAACGTCGCCGCAGTGATCTACCTCGTGTATCGACTTCGTCACCCGAGACAGGCGAACGCCGCGTCCGCGACATCGCACGTCGGTCGTCCAACACACACGGTCTCCAGTAATGCTTGACACCAGCACTCGGCAGACCTAGACTGCGAATGTCGGCGCCGCATAAATATTCGCCGCGCTGCGAGCCAACCCGACAACCGAGATCCGGCTTGAGCCAGACCCTCGCGCTTACGCTCAACACCAAGGCCTTGAATTGCTCCAAGGCCTTTTTTGCGTGCGCACTCGCTAAGCGGCTTACGAGGGGGCCGACCGGGTAGAAGAACGTAGAACTTGAGAACGCCTGGTCAGGCCCCTCCGCGAGCAAAAGCACGGAGGGGCCTTTTCGTGTGTGGATAGAGCAGGATCACTGTCACACGGGAGAGCAGCTTCAATGGAAGACACCGCGGAAGGCCGAGGGCTGTACGATCCGCGCGAGGACCGAGACGCGTGCGGCGTTGGGTTCGTCGCTCACGCGAAGGGGTCGGCATCCCGCGAGATCGTCCGCGACGCGCTGCGCCTGCTGCAAGGGCTCTCGCATCGCGGCGCCGTTGGCTGCGATCCGCACACGGGCGATGGTGCCGGCATTCTCCTCCAGGTGCCGCATACGTTCTTCAAGCGCGAGTTAGCGTCGATCGGCGTGAGGCTCCCCGCGGCGGGCGCCTACGGCGTGGGCATGCTGTTCCTCCCGAACGACCCGGGTGAGCGGCGCGCCTGCGAGCTCACCATCGAGACCATCGTGGCCGAGGAAGGTCGAAGGATCCTCGGCTGGCGGGACGTTCCGGTTGATCCGAGCGCCATCGGTGACCTCGCGCGCCGGACTGCACCGACGGTTCGTCAGGTGTTCATCCCTCGTGGAACGACCGGCGACGAAGCGTTCGAACGAAAGCTCTACGTGCTTCGTCGGCAGATCGAGAACGCGATCGGAACGCGCGCCGGCTTCCACGTCGCGAGCCTCTCGGCCCGCACGATCGTGTACAAGGGCATGGTGACGCCGGAACAGCTGCCGGCCTTCTACGCTGACCTCCGCGCGCCGGACCTAACGAGCGCGCTGGCGCTCGTCCATTCGCGCTTCTCGACGAACACGCTGCCGACCTGGTCGCGTGCACACCCGTACCGGTTCCTCTGCCACAACGGCGAGATCAACACACTCCGCGGGAACCTGAACTGGATGCACGTGCGCGAAGCGTGCATGAAGTCACCCCTCTTCGGAGACGACCTCCACAAGCTCTACCCGATCATCGCCGAAGACCAGTCGGACTCGGCCTGCCTGGACAACGCCATCGAGTTCCTGCTTCGTGGCGGGCGCTCGCTTCCCCATGCTGTTGCGATGCTCATCCCGGAGGCGTGGGAGGGCAACCCGCACATGGACCTCGACCGCCGCGGTTTCTGCGAGTTCCACGGCGCCATGATGGAACCGTGGGACGGGCCTGCGCTGATCGCGTTCACGGATGGTCGAGTGATCGGCGGAACGCTCGACCGCAACGGACTGAGGCCCGCGCGTTGGCTCGTGACCGACGACGATCTCGTCGTCCTCGCATCCGAGGCGGGAGCGCTCGAGCTGGACCCGGAACGCATTATCGAGAAGGGGCGAATTCAGCCGGGCCAGATGTTCCTCGTCGACACGCGCGTCGGACGCGTCATGCACGACGCGGAGATCAAGCGCGACCTGGCATCGCGCAAACCGTACCGCGCGTGGGTGGCGGCGAACCGGGTGGGACTCGATGAGCTTCCGGAACCACTCGGGGTCGCCCACACGGAGCACGAGGATCTCGTGCGTCGTCAGGCGGCGTTCGGCTATACGGCGGAGGAGCTCAGCATGATCCTCACGCCCATGGCCGCGACGGGCGAAGAACCCGTCGGATCGATGGGCAACGACACGCCGCTCGCAGTGCTGTCGCACGAGCCGCAGCTCTTGTTCAACTACTTCAAGCAGCTGTTCGCGCAGGTCACGAATCCGCCGATCGATCCGATCCGCGAGCAGCTCGTGATGTCGCTGTCCGTGAACATCGGGCCGCGCACGAACGTGCTCGGCGAGCGGCCAGAGCATGCGCGACACATCCGCGTGAAGAGTCCCATCCTCACGAACGTCGCGCTCGAGAAGATCCGGGCGATGGGCAAGGCGGACCCGCGCTTCAAGTGCAAGACGCTCCGCACCGTGTTTCCCGCCGCTGGCGGCGCGAAGGCGTTTCACCTCGCGCTCGAAGCGATGTGTCGGAAGGCATCACAGGCGGTACACGAAGGCCATACGCTCATCGTGCTCAGCGACCGCGGCGTGAGCGCCGACTGGGCTCCGCTGCCATCGCTGCTCGCGACTGCTGCGGTTCACCATCACCTCGTGCGCGAGGGCCTTCGAACCGAGGTCGGGATCATCGTGGAGAGCGGTGAGCCGCGTGATGTCTCGCAGTTCGCGCTGCTCATCGGTTACGGGGCCGGGACGGTCAACCCATATCTGGCCCTGGAGACGTTAGGTGCGCTCGCTCGAGCTGGCCGCCTTCCGAATCTGGTCGACGAGGCGACGGCCGAGACGAAGTTCATCAAGGCGGTCGAGAAAGGGCTGCTCAAGGTGATCTCGAAGATGGGGATCTCGACCATCCAGAGTTATTGCGGCGCTCAGGTGTTCGAGGCGATCGGCCTCGGGCCGAAGCTGGTCGACCGGTACTTCACGGGCACCGCGTCCCGCATTGGCGGCATCGAGATCGCGCAGCTCGCTGAAGAAACGCTGCGACGCCATTCGGCAGCGTTCCGACGGCCGCTCCCCGTCGACCGACTGGAGCTCGGAGGGAACTACCACTACCGCAACCAGGCGGAGCATCACAACTGGAATCCGCTCACCATCTCTGCCCTCCAGCAAGCCGCGCGAACGAACAGCGGCGAGCGATACGCGGAGTTCGCTCGGCTCGTCAACGACGAATCGAAGCATCCCTCCACACTGCGCGGCCTCGTGGAATTCGTGGAACGCGAGCCTGTGTCGATCGACGAGGTCGAACCAGCGGCGGAGATCGTCAAACGATTCGCGACGGGGGCGATGTCCTTCGGGTCGCTGAGCCGCGAGGCGCACGAAACGCTCGCGATCGCCATGAATCGGATTGGTGGCAGGAGCAACAGCGGCGAGGGTGGCGAGAGCGCGGAGCGGCTGGGCACCGAACGGAACAGCGCGATCAAGCAGGTGGCGTCGGCGCGGTTCGGCGTCACCACCGAGTATCTCGTGAGCGCGCGCGAGCTGCAGATCAAGATGGCCCAGGGCGCGAAGCCAGGCGAAGGGGGCCAGCTTCCGGGCCACAAGGTGGACGCCGTGATCGCGAAGACGCGTTATGCAACGCCCGGAGTAACGCTCATCTCGCCGCCGCCGCACCACGACATCTACTCGATCGAGGACCTGGCGCAGCTCATCTTCGATCTCAAGAACGTCAACCCGAGCGCGATGGTCTCGGTCAAGCTCGTGTCGGAGGTGGGCGTCGGGACGATCGCGGTGGGCGTCGCCAAGGCGCGAGCCGATCTGATTCTCATCTCCGGCGACTCCGGGGGAACTGGCGCCTCGCCGCTGTCATCGATCAAGCACGCGGGCAGCCCGTGGGAGCTCGGGATCGCCGAAGCGCACCAGGCGCTCGTGGTGAACGACCTGCGCGGCCGCGTCCGGCTGCAGACGGACGGTCAGCTCAAGACCGGGCGAGACGTCGTCGTCGCCGCGTTGTTAGGCGCTGAGGAGTTCGGGTTCGCGACCGCACCGCTGATTGCGCAGGGTTGTGTGATGATGCGGAAATGTCATCTCAACACATGTCCCGTCGGTATCGCGACGCAGGATCCGGTGCTCAGGGCCAAATTCGCGGGGGCACCCGAGCACGTGGTCAACTACCTGTTCCTCGTGGCCGAGGAGGCCCGGGCAATCATGGCACGAATGGGGTTCCGAGCGCTCGACGAGATGATCGGGCGATCGGACCTGCTGCGTGCGCGCGATCTCTCGGGCCACTGGAAGGCGCGGACGCTCGACCTGCGAGCGCTGCTCCATCGGCCTAACGTGGCGGCGACGGTCGCGACACGTCGAGTGCGCTCGCAGGACCATCCGATCGATTCCGTGCTCGACCGACAGCTGATCGATGCCGCCGAACCGGCGCTCGAGCGGAGACGCGCGGTGAGGAGGTCCTTCGCGATCCGCAATCACGATCGCACGGTTGGCGCGATGCTCTCGGGCGAGGTGGCGAAGCGTTACGCCGCCGCCGGCCTCCCCGACGGCACGATCCGCTTCGCGTTCACCGGGTCCGCCGGTCAGTCGTTTGGGGCATTCTGCGCGCGTGGCATCACGCTCTCGCTCGAAGGCGAGGCCAACGACTACCTCGGCAAAGGGCTATCGGGAGGTCGGTTGATCGTAGTGCCGCCCAAGGCGGCGCGCTACGATCCCGCACAGACCATCGTGGTCGGCAACGTGGCGCTCTACGGCGCGACGAGTGGAGAGGCTTACCTGCACGGGATGGCGGGAGAGCGGTTCGCGGTGCGGAACAGCGGCGCGGTCGCGGTCGTTGAAGGTGTGGGCGACCACGGCTGCGAGTACATGACCGGTGGCGTGGTGGTCGTGCTCGGAAAGACCGGGCGCAACTTCGCCGCCGGAATGAGCGGCGGCGTCGCGTTCGTGCTGAACGAAGACCATGCGTTCGAGCGGCAGTGCAACACCGGCATGGTGGCGCTCGAGGCGGTCGAGGACGACGAAGACGTCACGCTGCTCGAGCGTCTCATCCGGCGCCATGCACGGTACACAGGGAGCGGGCGCGCGCGGCGGTTGCTCGCGTCGTGGGGCGCGTCGTTCGCGCAATTCGTTCGCGTCATGCCGACCGAGTACAAGCGCGCGCTCGAAGCGCAGGGTGCGCGGCATGTCGAATCCATCGAGCGCGCGATCGGCGACCTCACCGTTCACCCCGCACGGGGGCAGCGACAATGGGCCTGACCGACTTCATTCAGATCCGGCGCGCCGACCCCATTCGCCGGTCCGTCGCCGAGCGTACGCGGGACTGGCGCGAGCTGTATGAGCAGAGCTCCGACGAGACGCTGCGCGCGCAGGGTGGCCGGTGCATGGACTGCGGCGTGCCGTTCTGCCAGGGGGACACGGGGTGTCCGGTGCAGAACGTGATTCCCGAGTGGAATGCATTGGTGAAAGCGGATCGATGGCGTGAGGCAGCGCTCGCGCTGCACGCGACGAACAACTTTCCGGAGTTCACAGGTCGGCTGTGCCCCGCCCCATGTGAATCCGCCTGTGTGCTAGGCGTGATCGAGCAGCCGGTCGCCATTCGCAGTATCGAACAGGCGATCGCCGACCGTGCGATCGGAGAAGGGTGGGTCCCGGCGCGCCCGCCGGACCACGAGACGGGGTATCGCGTGGCAGTCGTCGGCTCGGGGCCCGCGGGGCTCGCGGCGGCACAGCAGCTGCGGCGTGCGGGCCACGGCGTGGTAGTGTTCGAGAAGGCCGATCGCGTGGGTGGTCTTCTGCGATACGGGATCCCGGACTTCAAGATGGACAAGACCGTGCTGGCAGAACGCGTTAGGCAGCTCGCCGACGAGGGCGTGGTGTTCGAGACCGGTGTGGAGGCGGGCGTCGACATTTCGGCCGATACCCTTCGCTCCGAGTTCGACGCGGTGCTCCTTGCGGGTGGAGCGCAAGCTCCCCGCGATCTGCGCGTGCCCGGCCGCGAGCTTGGTGGCGTCCACCTGGCAATGGACTTCCTCTCGCAGCAGAACCGTCGCGTGGCGGGTGATGTCATCGATGACCGCTTGGGTGTCTGGGCGGGAGGAAAGCGCGTCGTCGTGATCGGTGGTGGTGACACCGGCTCGGATTGCGTGGGGACGTGTCATCGCCAGGGCGCGGCGGAGGTCCATCAGCTCGAGGTACTCTCGCGGCCACCCATGGAGCGAGACGCGTCGACGCCGTGGCCGCTATGGCCGCACAAGCTTCGTACGACGCATGCGCATGAGGAGGGGTGTGCGCGCGAGTGGAGCATTTCGACCACGCGGCTTTCCGGCGATCGCGGGCAGGTGACCACATTGCACGGTACGCGGACCGACACGGGCGATGAGTTTCGTCTTGATGTCGATCTCGTGCTGCTCGCCATGGGCTTCACGGGGCCGGTGCGCGAAGGTTTGCTCGCGGACCTTGGCGTCGAGCTGACCACGCGCGGGGCGGTCGCGACGGGGGCGGATCACATGACGAGTGTTCCTGGTGTCTTCGCGGCGGGCGACATGCGACGCGGCGCATCGCTGATCGTGTGGGCGATTCGCGAGGGCCGCGATGCTGCGGCAGCCGTCGACCGCTATCTCGCAACGAAGGCGTCGGCGGCGGTCGCATCCCGCGCCAATGCGGCTGCGCTGGTGGCCGGAGTGTAACCGATAGTCACGCGCTGCCAACGGCCACGCTGCGGTCAACGGCGCGGCCGAGCCGAGCACCGATCGCCCCGCCGGCCGCGATTGCGGCGGCGCTCGCGCTGAGAGCGGTGACGACGAGCATCGTGGCGCGGCGCCCGGCGTTAGGCGCGCCGACGCGCCAGCCGAGTGCGTACATCAGGAGATCGACGGCGAGAAACGTCAGGAGCGCCGCCGCTCCGGCGTTCGCCGCCAGCCGCATGCCCAGCGCGCGACCGTTGAGGCCGACGCCCAGCGCGAACGCCCCGACGGCCGCCACGATACCCGCCACCGGCACGAACAGCACCGAGTACACGAAGTGAATCGAGTACCCGGCCCGTGTGGCTCGCGCCACGGCGGCCGGCTCGATGGCCGCGAGAATGGCGCCGGCGGCAAGGATCGCCGGGCCCACCGCCAAGGCGGTGAGCCTTGCCGTTCCACGTGCGTCCGGCACATGCGCGAGCGTCGCCATGTCCTGACCCCACAGCCTCCCCGCCAGCAAGGTGCCGCACAGCGCGACCACGCCGTCGAAGACCCGACGCGCCACGAACGGCAGCGGCGATGCGTCGGCCAGTGAGCCGAGGGCGACGGCGATCACGATTCCGCCGATTAGATCGCGGGCGGTGATCGCCGCGGCTGCGATCGCGGTATCTCGTCGCGAGTCCATGGCCCCTCGATCACCTCAAGCCCGACGCCGCCATGGCGTTACGCCGGCGGACGCGAGTATGATAGTCACGCAGCTGCCGCTCTCCGTTCGAGCTCTCCTATCTCCGGAGGTCGTCATGGTGCCGCTCGCCAGCCTGTGGCTTCCCGTCCTGCTGTCGTCGGTCATCGTGTTCCTTGCCAGCTTCATCCTGCACATGGCCCTGCCCTGGCACAAGCACGACTATGCGCGCGTGCCGGATGAGGAGAAGGTTCGCTCCGCGCTCCGGCCGTTCGCGATTCCGCCGGGGGATTACATGGTGCCGCGTCCTGAGACACGCGAGGAAATGAGAGCACCCGCGTTCGCGGCGCGCGTGGCCGAGGGGCCGAACATCGTGATGACGGTGCTGCCTAACGCGCGATGGTCGATGGGCCGCAATCTCGGGATGTGGTTCGCCTACCTGGTCGTCGTGGCGATATTCGCCGGGTACGTTGCCGGCCGTGCCTTGCCGCCGGCCAC
>Ga0207674_10001001_pt1 | contig 36849 bp, 47 predicted proteins | sample KBSCornC72_FD_184303 | JGI IMG/M metagenome (GOLD analysis project Ga0207674, IMG submission 184303) | Corn rhizosphere microbial communities from Kellogg Biological Station, Michigan, USA - KBS Corn C7-2 (SPAdes) (version 2) | ecosystem: Host-associated > Plants > Roots > Rhizosphere > Soil ... | reverse complement strand
CCGTCCTCGATCAGCTGGACGCGCCGCGTCTCCCGGAGAAATGCCGCGATCGACGACGCGAGGAACATCTCGCCGTCCCCGATGCCGACGACGAGCGGGCACTGGAGGCGGGCCCCGACCAGCATCTCCGGATGCTCGCGGTGGATCACCACGAAGGCGAAGTGGCCTTCCAGCTGCGCGTAGGCCGTCGCAACGGCCTGTGTGAGGTCGCCCTCGTAGCAGCGCTCGACGAGATGGGCGACGACCTCCGCATCGGTCTCGGAGGTGAAGGCATGGCCCTCCTCGCGCAAAGACTCCTTCAACTCGCCGAAGTTCTCGACGATCCCGTTGAGAACGACCGCGACCTCGTCGTCGACGCAGCCGGTCAGCGGATGCGCGTTCTCGTACGAGACCTTGCCGTGCGTCGCCCAGCGCGTGTGCCCCACTCCCGTGCACGACGCGGAGCTGTCGAGCCCCGTCGCCGCCTTCAGCTGGTCGAGGTTCCCGACTGCGCGGACGTAGTCGAGCCCCTCGTCCTCGAGGAGCGCGATGCCGGCAGAGTCATAGCCGCGGTACTCGAGCCGTTCGAGACCCTGAAGGAGCAGCGCATGCGCCTCCCGGGAGCCCACGTATCCGATGATTCCGCACACCTGGAACCCCTTTTCTCCGGTGGGCCGTCCCGTCCTCCGCCGGCCGTTTCGGCGCCTGTCGGCGTCCATTCTTCCAGAAAAACCCGTCGGAAAAGAAAAGCCCGGCTTCAGCCGAGCTCTCGCGAGACGAGAGTGGCGATCCTCCCACAGAGGCTCTGGGCGGCCTCTTCCGTCTCCGCCTCGACGAGGACGCGCACGACGGGCTCCGTTCCCGAGGGACGGATAACCACACGATCCCCCGCCGCCAGGCCCTCGATCTCCTCCCGCAACGTTTGCGGAATCTCCTTGCTACGAACGGAGATATTCGCCTTCGCCTGCGGAAGCTTGGCCATCCGACCGGCGAGGGCCTGGAGCGTCTCGCCGCTCTCACGAAGCGCGCGGCAAAGGAGCAGCGCCCCAACGAGCCCGTCTCCGGTCGTGTGACCCTCGAGATACATGATGTGGCCGGACTGCTCGCCGCCCAGCTTTCCTCCTTCCCGGCGAAGCGCTTCGAGGACGTAGCGATCCCCGACCAGCGTCGTGAGGACGCGGATGCCGCTCTCGCCCATGAGCCGGTGGAAGCCGAGATTCGTCATCTCCGTGACGGCGACGGTGTCGACACGGAGGTGGAGAGCGAGCACGGCGAGGATCTGGTCGCCGTCGAGCTCCTCACCGGCTGCGTCGACGGCAAGCATGCGGTCGCCGTCTCCGTCGAACGCGACCCCGAGGTCGAACTCGCCGTCGCGGACCGTCTCCGAGAGCAGCCGCAGGTCGGTCGCGCCGCACCCGACGTTGATGTTGGTGCCGTCCGGTCTGTTTCCTATGATGACAACGTGCGCACCAAGACGCTCGAACGCCGCCGGCCCCACATCGAACATCGCACCGTTGGCGCAGTCGACCGCGACTCCGAGCCCGTCCAGCGGCGCCCCGAAGCGCTCACAGACGAGCTCGACGTAGCGGGCGGCGAAGTCGCCGTTCCCTTTCGTCTCGGCCGAAGAACCGCCCGGCGCCTCGCCCGCGTCGTCGAGCAGGGCTTCGATCGCCTCCTCCTCGTCGTCCTCGAGCTTCCAGCCGCCGCGAAAGAACTTCACGCCGTTGTACTCGGGCGGATTGTGAGACGCCGAGATGACGGCCCCGGACTCCTGGGCGAGAAGCGCGACGGCCGGCGTCGGAAGGATCCCTCCGCGGACGGCGTACGAGCCTGCGCCGGCAAGGCCCGCGACGAGGGCGTCTTCCAGCTCGCGCCCCGACCCACGCGTATCGCGCCCGACGAGGACCGACTCCCCGCCGCTCCAGCGGCCGTACGCAGACCCGAGGCGCTCGACGAGCCCGGCGGTCAGCTCGTCACCGACCACCCCCCGGACCCCGTCGGTCCCGAAGTATCGGCGCGGCAAGGTCTAGCGCTTCGAGAACTGCGGCGCCTTGCGCGCCTTGTGAAGGCCGGCCTTCTTGCGCTCGACCACGCGAGCGTCGCGCGTGAGAAAGCCCTCGCGCTTGAGCACGGTGCGAAGCTCGGGGTCGGCCTCGACGAGAGCCCTGGCGATGCCGTGGCGCAGCGCGCCGGCCTGGCCGGTCGGCCCGCCCCCGTGCAGCCGCGCGCGCAGGTCGAACTTGCCCTCGACTCCGGCGACGCGAAGCGGCGCTGTCGCGAGCGCCTGCAGCACCTGGCGCGGGAAGTACTCCTCGATCGTCCGCCCGTTGATCCAGGTCGAGCCGTCGCCCGGCCGGAGGATCACGCGGGCCACGGAGGTCTTCCGCTTGCCGGTGCCCTGGTATTGCGCGATCTGGCTCACGACTCGGGGAGAGGTTGTGGGTTCTGGGCGCCGTGCGGATGCTCGGGGCCGGCGTACACCTTGAGCTTCGTCAGCTGCTGGCGTGCGAGGCGGTTACGGGGAAGCATCCCCTTCACCGCGGCGCGGATGACTTCGGTCGGACGCCGGTCGAGCTGCTCGCCCAACGTGCGGCTTCGGAGCCCGCCGGGGTAGCCCGAGTGGCGGTAGTAGATCTTCGACTCTCGCTTGTTCCCCGTGACCGAGATCTTCTCCGCGTTCACGACGATGACGAAGTCGCCCGTGTCGACGTGCGGCGTGAACTCGGCCTTGCGCTTGCCGCGCAGGATGTCCGCGATCCGGGTCGCCAGCCGGCCGAGGGTCTGGCCCTCCGCATCGACGACGTACCACTGCCGCTCGATCTCGCTCGCTTTGGCGCTGTAGGTCTTCATCACAAGAAAATCGGCGGACCGGGCGTCCGCCGAGGGCCGATTGTACCAGCCGTCAGTCGAGCGCGGACGGTGCGAGCGCGGTTGCCCGAACGCGGAGCGAGTAGCGGACGATCCACCCAGCCGGAGCGAGGGCGATCGCGAGCCCTCCGAGGGCGAGCGCGGCCACTCCCAGCGCATCCAGGGCGAATCCGCCGATGAGGACGAGCGCGGCGCCCGTCAGCCCGGAAGCGAGGTCGTTCAGGCCGAGAACCTTGCCGCGCTCGGCGGGGATCGTGCGGTCGGCGAGCTGGGCGGTCGCGGCCACGAACGAGAAGCTCCAGCCGAGGCCCAGCGCGAACAGCGAGAGGGCGATCGTCGCCACACTCGTGAACCAGATGAGGCTTATCGCCGACGCGGCCATGAGTGTGAGCCCGCCCACGAGGGCGCGCGTCCGCCCGATCCGGTCGATGAGGTCGCCGACGACGATGACGAGCGCGTACATCCCGACCACGTGCGCGCCGATGATCGGGAAGACGACGTCGGCAGGGTGACCGCGGTCGACGACGACCACGCCCGTCAGAGTCATGATCCCGACCATCGCCGAGAAGCTCGCCATGGCGGCGACCATGGAGGGAAGCACACCTGGACGCCTCAGGATGACCGCGAGCCCGGCAGGCTTGTCGGCCGCTTCCACGGCCCGGTCGGGCTCGGCGAGCATCCGCGCGATCTTGCTGGGATCGGGCCGCACCGAAGCGACGAGCACGAGCCCGAGGAGCATGAATGCGGAGGCGGCCAGCCAGGGAAGCACGAGCGCGTCGGCGTCGAGGTCCTTGCCCGCGAGCAGCGGGCTGAAGACCGTCGGGCCCAGAATCGCGCCGAAAACCGCGCCGAAGAGGACAAAGGAGATGCCCCGAGCCCGGCGGCTCGCCGGGTACATGTCCCCTGCGGCGGCGCGCGCGAGGAGTGCAGTGGCGCTGGCTGCGCCGACGAAGACGAGACCGACCAGGACCGGCACGGCGAGGTCGAACGCCGCGCCGAGGGCCGCGAGGACGCCACCGGCGATTCCGAAGGCAAAGCCCGCAACGAGGACCGGCACGCGGCCGAACCGGTCCATTGCGCGCCCGGCGGGGAGGGCAGAGAGAGCGCCGGTGCCGAGCACGATCGCCGGGCCGAGCCCGACGAGGCTGCGGACGCCGACGACGAGCACGACCGTCAGCGTCGCGACGGCCGCGGAGAGCTGGAGCATCGCCGAGTTCGCGGCGAGCGACGCCGAGAGGAGGACGGTGTTGCGCCGGACGGGAGGCTCAGACATCCAGGAGCCCCATTAAACCGGCGCGGAAGGCCGTCGCTCCTCCATGGGAGGGGTGACGGACGTAGGGAGCCGCAAGCGCTCGCTCGGCCAGGCGGCCGACGGCGAGCACGCGTCGTCCCGACGCGAGCTCGCGGACGAACGGCAGCCCGGCCGCCGTCTCGGCTCGCGTCGGGGACCGGTTCGAAGCGGGCACTCCGGCCCGGTGCGGATGCAGCGGGACGACGTTCCAGAGAAGCACGTCGCCCGCCAGGCCAAGCTCGGCGAGCACGCGCTGGACGATCGTCGCCGAGGACTCGGCCGGGCCGAACCCGGTCAGCTGCCGCTCGGATGTGAAAGGAAGCCCGCTCAAGCGCGCTCCGCGGTAGCCGGCCGCCTCCCCGACGAGAAGTATGGGCGCCCCCCGGCGCGCGTCCAGGTACTCGGTCAGGCGCGCGCGCCGCACCTCTGCGCCGGCTCCAGCCGCGTAGAAGTTGAAGGTCGCGCCGATCTGGGCTGCCGCCAGGCGCCTGACGAAGCGGGCCGCGCTCCACGTGGACACCGGCGTAGCCTACGGCCGGTGAGGCGAAGGGTCATCGTCCACGGCAGGGTGCAGGGAGTGTTCTTCCGCGACTCGCTGCGCCGGCTCGCCGAGCGAAACGGCGTATCCGGCTGGGCGCGTAACACGGCCGACGGAACGGTCGAGGCCGTGTTCGAGGGAGACCCCGATGCCGTTGACCGCCTCGTGTCGTTCGCCAGGACGGGACCGTCTGACGCTCAGGTCGAAGCCGTCGACGTGAGCGAGGAAGAGCCCGAGGGGCTCGGCGGGTTCTCGGTCAGCTAGCCGCCGCGGCCTCGCGCTCCTCGCGCCGCTCCGCGAGCCGGTCGAAGAGCCGGTTGACGGCGAAGAAGGCGATCACCGTGTAGAGCCAGCCGAGGAGGATGTCGACGACGTAGTGCTCCGCCGTGTAGACGAGTGCGTACGTCATCGCGATCGGATAGAGGGCGAGCAGCACGCGGCCCCAGCGGGGCACGAGCGGCCAGAGGATCAGCGCGATGAGCAACGTGTACGCGCCGTGCAGCGACGGTACCGCGGCCACCTGGTTCGAGTAGGCCGCACCCTTCTCGTACAGCGTGTCGAAGTTCCCGATCGGGATGTGACTCCAGATGATCCCGATCGAGCGCGTGGTCGGTTCCAGGTCGCCGAACTCGCTCGCCATCCACGGCGGCGCGGCGGGGAAGAGCGCATACGTCGCGAAGGCCATCATCGCCGTGGTCGAGACCATGACGACGTAGCGGCGGAACCGGTCGCGCGCGATGAACCAGAGAACCGCCGCGACGACGTACGTGGCGAGGAAGTAGCTGACGTAGACGAGCCACGCGACGTAGTCGTACCAGTGGATGGTGGCCGGTCCGTCCCAGAGCCAGTGCTGCAATCGCACCGTGGGCGCCACGCCGAAGCCGAGAATCTCGTCGGCGCGAAGCTGCGGCAGGACGTGCGCCTGGAAGAACAGGCTGTCCGCCTGCCCCCGCAGCAGGTCGTAGACCCAGAGGATCGCGAGAAACGGGATCCACTCGAGCACGACGCTTCGCACCCAGCCCTTGACATTCGTGAGCGAGAACGCGAGCAGCCCGAGCAGGATCCACATGACGAGTCGGTCGCGCGACAGAGGCAGGCCGTCCTCCACCCACACGATCACGAGCGCCGCCGCCCAGACGACCGGGCCGCCCCAGCGCAGGATCTTCAGCGTCGTCGGCGAGACGAGCCGGGAGCGGGTGGCGTCGGTCGCGTTCATCCGCAAGAGGCTAGCGGCTCGGCGTTTGTCGTCGGGTGTCTCGTGGGCAGGACCGGTTCATGCCCTTCGACCAATACCACGAACCTGCCGACGAGCTGCCCGAAGAGGTGCGCACCTTCGCGCGCATGTGCATCTCCCTCATCGAAGAGGCCGAGGCGATCGACTGGTACGAGCAGCGCCTCGCCCTCGAGAAGGACCCCGAGGCGCGCGCGATCATGGAGAACGCCCAGCAGGAGGAGTTCAAGCACTTCGCGATGAACCTCGAGTTCCTCTCGCGCCGCAGCGAGAAGTGGCGCACGGTGCTGCAGGACGTCCTCTTCAAGGACGGCGACATCGTCGAGCACGGCGAGGCCGCCGAGTCCGAGCTCGACTAGAGCGACAGCTGGCGCATGACGGCGATGCCGACGACGGGCATCGCTGCCGCGAGACCGTAGGCGAGCGACCACGACCCTGCCTCGACGACCGCGGCGAACACGGGCGGTGCGACCGCGCTCGTGATCGCGAGAGCCGTCTGCTGGAAGCCGAGCGCAGCGCCGGCGCGCCTCCTCCCCGCGAGCTCCGCGGCGGCGGTGAAGGAAAGACCGTTCCAGCTGAGCGAGAGCGCTCCCGCAGCCACGAAGACGGGAATCAGCAGCCCGAGCGGCGCCGAGAGGAGTGCGGCAGCGGCGGCGAGTGTCACGGTCAGCCCGAGCGCCAGCTTGCGCAAAGGAGCGATGCGCGCTTCGAGCCGGTCCGACCAGCGGCCGGCGAGGATGCGCGCGGCTGCGCCGAGGGCCTGGATGACCGCGAAGACGGCGGCCGCTTCCGCGGTGCTCAACCCTCGCTCCGCGTGCAGGAACAGGATCAGGAAGCTGAGGATGCTGATCTGCGCCGCGAGGACGAGCGCGCTTCCGATCGAGAGCTGCCACATGCGGGGGTCGCGCACCGGATGGCCGATATCCGTGAGCTCGCTTTCCTCGTGCGGCGCCTCGCGTAGGCCGCTCGCGCCCGCGATCGCCGCGGCGAGACATCCCGCGGCGAGGGCGATCAGGCCGGCGCGCACGCCACCCGCGGCCTCGATCGGCGGGAGCAGGACGGCGGCAAGCAGACCGCCGATCGGCAGGGCCGTCTGCCGAATGCCGAGCGCGAAGCCTCGCTCGTCCTTCCGGAACCAGCTCATCACGGCGCGACCACTCGCCGCGTTTACGCTCGCCCCTGCCGCGCCCCCGAGTGTCAGCGCGAGAACGAGCACGGCGAACGACGGAGCGAAGGCCGCGACGAGCAGCCCCGCGCCGCAGCCTGCCAGCCCCGCGCCGAGCACGAAGCGCTCGCCCACGCGGTCGGCGAGGAGCCCCCAGGCGAGCAGAGTGAAGACCGATCCGGCATTGGCCGCCGCGATGGCAAGGCCGACCTCCGTGAGATCGAGATCGTACTCCCGCTGTAGGGCGGGCGCGAGGACGGGAATGCCGAGAAAGACGGCCGAGTAGGCGGTCTGCGCACCCGTGCCGAGCGCGAGGATCGTCCAGCGGTACCTGGCCACCAGCGCGAGCCTAGCGGCGGATCTCTACTCCCACTCGATCGTGGCGGGGGGCTTGGAGGAGATGTCGAGGGCCACGCGGTTCACCCCCGGGATCTCGTTGATGATGCGGCTCGAGATCGTCTCGAGGAGGTCGTGGGGGAGTCGCGCCCAGTCGGCGGTCATGGCGTCCTCGGACGTGACCGCCCGGATGACGATCGGGTAAGCGTAGGTGCGCCCGTCGCCCTGCACGCCGACCGATCGGATAGCCGGCAGAACGGCGAAGCACTGCCAGAGCTCACGGTAGAGCCCGGCTCGGCGAACCTCCTCGAGCAGGATCGCGTCCGCGTCCCGCAGGATGCGCAGACGCTCCTCTGTCACCTCGCCGATGATCCGGATGGCGAGACCGGGCCCCGGGAACGGATGGCGCCAAACCATCTCCTCCGGAAGGCCGAGCTCCTCGCCCACCCGTCTGACCTCGTCCTTGAAGAGCATCCGGAGCGGCTCGACAAGGTCGAGATCCATCACCTCGGGGAGCCCGCCGACGTTGTGGTGGGACTTGATCGTCTCGGCGGCGCCGGCGTGCCCGCCGCCCGACTCGATCACGTCCGAGTACAGGGTTCCCTGGACGAGCCAGCGGACGTCCCCGAGCTTGCGCGCTTCGTCCTCGAACACCCGGATGAACTCCTCGCCGATCCGCTTGCGCTTCTCCTCCGGGTCGGTCACTCCCTCGAGCCGCGCGAGGAAGCGGTCGGCGGCGTCGACGTGGACGAGCGGAACGTGAAAGTGGCGGCCGAAGGTCTCGACGACATGCGCGGCCTCGTCCTTGCGGAGCAGGCCGTGGTCGACGAAGACACACGTGAGCTGGTCGCCGACGGCCTTGCGGACGAGTAGCGCGGCGACGGCTGAGTCGACGCCGCCCGAGAGCGCGCAGAGCACTCGCTCCCGCCCCACCTGCTCTCGGATGCGAGCGGTCTCCTCCTCGATCACGGCGGCGGCCGTCCAGAGCGGCGGCGCGTCCGCGACCCGGTAGAGGAAGTTCTTCAGGATGTCGTTCCCGTACGGCGTGTGCACGACCTCGGGGTGGAACTGGACGCCGTAGAGGCCGCGGTCGGGATCCTCGAAGGCGGCGATCGGGGTCGAGGTCGACCCGGCGACGACGCGGGCACCCTCGGGCGGCGCGGTCACCGAGTCTCGGTGGCTCATCCAGGAGACCTGCTCCGCGGGGAGGCCTGCGAAGAGCGCTCCCTCCTCGGTGCGGATGTCGGTACGGCCGAACTCGCTGATCCCGGTCGGCTCGACGCGCCCACCGAGCTCCTGCGCCATGACCTGCATCCCGTAGCAGATTCCGAGCACGGGAACGCCGAGCTCGAAGAGCGCCGGATCGACGGACGGCGCTCCCTCGGCGTAGACCGAGGAGGGACCGCCCGAGAGGATGAGCGCGAGCGGGCGGCGAGCGGCGAGCTGGGCGGCGGGCACGCGGTGCGAGACGAGCTCGGAGTAGACGCGGCACTCGCGAACCCGGCGCGCGATGAGCTGGGAGTACTGGCCGCCGAGGTCGACGACGAGGACGGGACGCTCCTCCGCGGGCGGGTCGGGCAGCTGGACGACGACTGCATCGGCCATCAGCGTGCGGCCTTTCGCGACGCTCTTGCGACGAACCGCGTGCCATAAAGGCGTCCTAGGGGATTACGCTCGAAAGCGGGTGGAGGCATGGGGTGGCCCCAGCGGGAGCGGGCAGCCCGGCCCCGCTCGGTCATCCCATTCCGATCCGCTGTGCCTGCTGCAGCGCCTTGCCCTCCGTCTTGATCGATGGCGCCAGCATGATCTCCGCGCGCTGGAAGTCATGGATGTTCTCGTACCCGCACGTGGCCATGGACGTGCGCAGCGCGCCCATGAGATTCAGCGTCCCGTCGTTCTCGCGCGCGGGGCCGACGACGATCTCTTCCAGCGTGGCGACCTGCTTGACCTCGACCCGCGCGCCGCGCGGGAGGGTCGGGTGGAATGTCGCCATTCCCCAGTGAAAGCCGCGGCCCGGCGCCTCCTGCGCGCGAGCCAGGGGCGAGCCGATCATGACTGCGTCAGCACCGCAGGCGATCGCCTTCGCGATGTCGCCGCCGGTGCGCATCCCGCCGTCGGCGATGACGTTGACGTATTTGCCCGTCGCAAGAAGATGCTCGGCCCGCGCAGCGGCTGCATCGGAGATCGCGGTCGCCTGCGGGACGCCGACCCCGAGAACGCCGCGCGTCGTGCAGGCGGCCCCCGGCCCGACGCCGACGAGCACACCCTCCGCGCCCGTCCGCATGAGGTGAAGGGCGGTGTGGTAGCTCGCGCACCCACCGACGATCACGGGGATCGGAAGCTGGGAGATGAACTCCTTGAGATTGAGCGCCGAGCCGTTCGTGGACACGTGCTCGGCCGACACGACCGTGCCCTGGATGACGAGCACGTCGAGGCCGGCCTCGAGCGCGAGCTCGTAGTGCTCGCGGACGCGCTGAGGCGTCAGCGACCCGGCTGCGAGGACGCCTGCTGCCTTGATCTCCTCGATCCGGCGGGCGATCAACTTGGGCTCGACCGGCCTGGCGTAGATCTCCTGCATGCCGCTCGTCGCCTCGGCGGGCGAAAGGGACGCGATCTTCTCCAGCTGCTTCTCGGCGTCGGCGTAGCGCGTGAAGATGCCTTCCAGGTTGAGCACGCCGAGGCCGCCCATCCGGCCGAGCGCTATCGCCGTCTCCGGCGAGACCACGCCGTCCATGGCCGAGGCGAGCAGGGGCAGCTCGAGGAGGTGGCCGCCGAGCGTCCAGCCGATGTCCACGTCGTCCGGATCGCGGGTTCGCCGGCTCGGGACGATGGCGATGTCGTCGAACCCGTAGGCCTGCCGCGCCTTCTTTCCGAGCCCGATCTCGACGTCCATCAATTGATCCTACCAACCGTCTTCGGACGGCCGGCCGGCGCTCAGGCGTCCTGCGGAACCGGTTCCAAGCGGTCGAGAGCAACGTGCGCCGCGAGCCGCTGTGCCTCGCGTGGGTCGAACCGTCCAGGGCCCGCCTCGAGCACCGAAGCCGCGCTCGTCGCGACCGCGCTGCGCAGGGCGTCGTCGTATGAGCGGTCGTTCATCCGCGCTGCGATGAAGGCCGCGAGCAGCGTGTCGCCCGCCCCGACGGTCGAGACTGCCTCGAGTCGCGGAGCTCTCGCGCGCAGGCGGATGTCCTCGGCGCGGTCCTCGCGGAAGAGCGCGTAGCAACCCGTGTCGAGCGTGATGATGACGTTGCGGGCGCCGAGCTCGGCGATCTCGTCGAGCCCGGTGGAGAGGTCTTCCTCGTCGACGAATTCGTGGCCGACGAGGGACTCGGCCTCGCGCAGGTTCGGCGCGACGAGGTATGGCTCGGCCTCGATCCCCAGCCGCAGCGCCTCGCCTTCGGAGTCGAGGACGGTCGAGAGGCTGCGGCGGTTCCCTTCCCGGATGAGCTCGGCGTACAGGCCCGGGTCGACGCTGCGAGGGAGCGACCCCGCGAAGACGACGTACGCCGCGCCCTTGGAGAGATACGCGAGCTTCTCCCGCAGCACATCGAGCTCGTCCTCGGCGACCTCGGGGCCCCACTCGTTGATCTCCGTGTAGACGTTCGAGGTGGGATCGAGCACGGCCGTCGAGGTCCGGGACTCGCCGCGGATTCGCACGAAGTCGTTGAGGATCCCCTCGTTCGTCAGCTCCTCGACGAGCAAGGTGCCGTTGCGGCCGCCCGCGAGGCCGGTCGCGACGACTGGTGCACCGAGGCGGCGCGCGGCCCGGGCGATGTTGATCCCTTTCCCGCCGGCGGTTGTCGAGCCCTCACTCGCCCGGTGCCGCTGGCCGAGCTGGAAGTTCGGCACGGACAGCGTCCGGTCGATCGCAGCGTTGAGGGTAACCGTGACAATCATCAGAAGGGCGAGAGGCTCGAGAGCATGTCACGGGCTTCGTCGAGCGCCCGGCCAGCGTACCAGCGCACGCGCTCCGGCAAGGTCGGCTCGCTGACCGTCGCCGTGGAGACCAGGGGGCGTCGCGCGACGACCTCGTTCCCGTCGTAGACGAGGATCTCCCCGACCGGGTCGCCCTGCGACACGGGAAGCTCCAGGATGTCCGGCGCGACGATCTTCTCCACGAGCGTGTGGTCGAGCGGCACGTTCACCCGCACCCGGTGCTCGGCCACGAGCGCCACGCGGGTGTCGGAGAAGGGCACACCGACTTCGGCGTAGGGCCTGTTCTTCGCGATCACGGGCACGCGGCCGTAGTGACTGAAGCCCCAGTCGAGCAGGGCGGCGAGGTCGCGGTTTCGCTTGTTTCGCGAAGGCCCGCCGAGGATGACCGAGTACATCGTCTCTCCGTCGCGCTCGGCGGCTGCGATCTCGCTCCAGCCGGCGAGATCCGTGTGTCCCGTCTTGATCCCGATTGCGCCGGGATAGGTCTTCAGGAGGTCGTTCCAGGCGTAGAGCGTGCGCCCGCCTGCGATCTCTCCCCCGGTGCGCGCCACGATGCGGCGAAAGAGCGCGTGCGTCATGTCCTCGCGGGCGAGCGTATACGTGTCCCGGGCGGACGAGTAGTGCCCGGGAGTGTCGAGCCCGTCGGGCACGACGTAGTGCGTATGGTCGAGCCCGAGCTCGGCAGCGCGCGCGTTCATCATCCGCACGAACTTCTTCACGGTGCCGGCGACGTCGGTCGCGAGCGCATAGGCGGCGTCGTTGGCGCTCTGGATGAGGGCGGCTGCGAGGAGGTCGCCCACCTTCAGCTTCTCACCCGCGTGGAGGCTGATCGTCGATTCGCCGACCGAGGGGGCCGGGCCCTGGATCCGGACGACGTCGTTCTTCTTCGTGTTCTCGATCGTGAGGAGCGCAGTCATGAGCTTCGTGAGGCTCGCCATCGGCAGGCGCTTGTCCGGGTTGAGCGCGTAGAGCGTCTCGCCCGTCGAGCCGTCGACGAGCAGCGCCGCGGACGCATCCACGCTGGGCGGAGGCGTAGCGGCGAGGGCCGACGGGGCTGCGATGAGGAGGAGGGGCAGCCCGGCGATGAGCAGGAGGCGCCGGAGCACGGTTCTCAGCGTATAAATTCAGCACGCGATGGGTCTGGTCGAACGACGCAGCACTCCCGCGCGCGTGCGCGGGCGCGAACGGGGCTTCGAGGTTCAGCTCGGCGACCTCGGAGGCTTCGAGCTGCGGCCCACCCGGCTCTTCCTCTGGCCGGGACTGGATCGCGAGAGCCAGGCGCGCGTCCTCTCCCTGGGGACCGAGCCGCGCAGCCTCGTCCTCCCCCGCAAGGAGAGCGAATACGTCGCCGGCGCGGTGCGGATGCGCTCCGTCGGGAACCCGCTGATGACGCTTGCGCTCGCCGCCGTGCACACGGCGAAAGCGGTCAGGCGACGCGGATCTTCTGGCCAGGGCTGAGCGCGAGCGGGTCGATCCCGGGGTTCAGCGCCAGGAGGTCGTCGACCGTGGAGTCGAACTTGGCCGCGATCGACTCGAGCGTGTCCCCCGCCTTGACGCGATAGACCTGCTTCTTTTGCTTTCCAGTCGTCGTCCCGGTGGTCGTCGGCGTCTCGGGCGCCGTTACGGTCGGCACCGCGGACGTGGCGGTCTCGCTCGAGCTGCTGTCCAAGCCTCTCTGGATCAGGACCACGAGGATCGTCGCGGCCAGAAAGAACGCCGCCGGAGCGGCGATGCGATAGATCCAGATCCTGTACTTCGGATCGCTCACCATCCTGATGCCGCCCAGACCTCGCTTCGCAGCCGCGCCGCCTCAGCGGCAGCGGCCTTGCGCCAGTCGGCGCCGTCGACGCGGAAGGCGTAGATGACCGCCCGCGAGACCGGGACGAGCGCGCTCGCGGGCCCGCTCGTGAAGGCGCGCGCCACATCGGCGGGGGTCGCGCCCTGCGCGCCGATCCCCGGCAGGAGCAGCACCGCCTGCGGCATCAGACGGCGCGCCTCGGCCACCGCGCGCGGATAAGTCGCGCCCACCACCGCCCCCACGCTCGAAAGGCCGCGCTCGCCGACAAGGCCGGCCCCCCACTCGTTCACGAGCTCGGCGACCTGGTGCCATACGCGCCGGCCGTCGGAGAGGGCGAGGTCCTGGATGTCGGCACTCCCCGCGTTCGACGTCTTCACGAGGCAGAAGAGACCCGCGCCGGACCGGCGGCACGAGGCGAGAAACGGCTCCATGGAGTCGCTCCCGAGGTACGGGTTCACCGTGAGCGCGTCGACGGGCAGCCGCTTGTCGTCGCCCGGCTCGAGGTAGGCATCCGCGTACGCACGGGCCGTCGAGCCGATGTCGCCGCGCTTCGCATCGGCGACCACGAGCAGGGTTGCAGCGCGCGCATAGTCACGCACCTCCTCGTAGGCGCGAAGGCCGTCGGAGCCGAGGGCCTCGAAGAAGGCGAGCTGCAGCTTCACACCGACGACATACGGCGCGACCGCGTCGATCAGTCCGCGGCAGAACCGTGCGCAGGCGTCGGCCGCCGCTCCGCGGCTCAGGTAGGTCTCGCCCCGAAGCTCGACCGGCAGGAGCTCGGGTCGCGGGTCGAGCCCCACCAGGAGCTGGCTGCGCTTCGTATCGACGGTATCCGCCAGGCGATCGGCGAACGTCGAAGCCACCGTATCGACCCCGGCCTCGAGGTTCTGCGCCATGGACTGAGCTTACAAGCGTTTTCAGCCGGCGCAGACCTTACGCGCTAGTGCTGTGGCGGCGCCACGTGCGGCGACCCGGGCGCGTCGATTCCGGGCGGGTCCTCGGGGGAGCGCGGTCGCTCGAGCGAACCCTCGTCGTCTTCGTCGGGGGCCGGTGGACCTCCGGGAATCCCCGGATCCTGGGGCAAATCCTCATCGGGAGTCTCCGGCGAGAGCGGCTGTTCGGTCATCGGCCGGGAGATACCCGCGTTCGAGCTCCGCCAAGCGCACGATCTCGAGCTCCGGCGGAGGCCGCCGAAGGAACGAGCCCACGAGGAGGAGCTCGTCCGCATCCTCGGGCGCCAAGGAAGCCTCGGCCCCGCGCGCCTCCGCCAGCCCGGCCTCGATCTCGATGCGCGCGGCGGGGCCACGCGCCAGCGTGCGGACCGCGGCAACCCGCCCGCCGCTCACGAAGACGGCCCGCCGCAGGCCCGGCTCCACCGCCGGAGCGATGAGGCAGAGGCGAGCGGCGCGGAGACGCTCCAGCTCCGCGAGGTCGCGCACGACCCGCTCGAGCGCGGCGATGCGGTCGCGAAGACGCGCGGCATCTTCGTAGCGCAGGCACTCGGCGAGGTCGCGGAGCTTCGTGCGCAGCCGCGGCAACGGACCGCCCGACGGGAGGAGGGCGAGCTCGCTCTCGCTCGCCCCCTGCAGCGCCCGGGCGGCAAGCTCGGCGCACCTGCGGCTACGGATCGGGCCGAGCGGCGAAGGCGCCGACGTGACCACGATCCGGTCTCCCCTTCGCGCGAGGTAGAGATAGCGGTCGGGTCGCGACGAGCGCGCGTTGGCAGGGGGCCGCTCCTGGCGGATGAGGCGTAGCTCCTCGAGCGCCGCTTCGAGCTCGGAGCCGAGCACGCGCCACTCGATACGCTCGACCGCGGCGAGCGCCGCCTCGACCGCAGGCCGCTGCCGCTCGCCGCGGAAGTACGAGCGCAGGCGCTCCCGGAGGTTGCGGGCCCGGCCCACGTAGAGGATCTGGTCGCCCTTCCCGACGAAGAGATAGACCCCCGGGGAGGAAGGCGCCCCGAATGCGAGCGAGCGCTTGTCGTACACGTGCCTCGTGCGCGGCGCCGCCAGGCGGCCGAGGTCGGCCACGGTTCGGGCTCCGCGCTCCTGGGCGAGCCCGATCAGCCGCAGGAGGATCTCCGCGGTCGCCTCCGCATCGGGGAGCGCGCGATGGCACGGGCGTGTCGACGTCCCGAAGAAGTGTGAGAGCGAGCTGAGGCTTGCGCGCGCGACGCGGCCTGCGAGGAGGCGGCGGGCGAGGCCGACGGTGTCGATCACGGGAGCGGCGAGCCGGCGCCCCTCGACGAGCTCGACCTCCCGGTCGAGGAAGCCGATGTCGAAGCGCGCGTTGTGCGCGACGAGCACTGCACCGGAAGCGAAGTCGAGGAAGCGCTCGACCGCTTGCACCGGCGTGGGCGCGCCGGCGAGGTCGCGGTCCTCGAGGCCCGTGAGCGACGTGACGACGGGCGGTAGCGGAATCCCGGGGTCGACGAGCGTCTGGAAGGTGCCGGCGTGCGTCAGCCCGTCGAGCCGGACCGCGCCGATCTCGCAGATGGCCGCACGGCCGGGCCGCAGCCCTGTCGTCTCGAGGTCGACGACCACGTAGCTCGCGGCCTCGAGCGGCAACTCCTCCGCCGGGTCGTTCGCAAGCGCAACCGTCCTGCCGCGCCAGGCGAGCCGCGCGTCCCCGGTGACGACATCGTCGAGGAGGCTGTGTGCGAGAGCTGCCGGCGCTGAGGCCAGCGCGAAGAGAGCCCGTGCCGCCTCCTCCGCAGCCACCGGGCCGCGGCGCTCCTCGACGAGATCGACCAGCCGGTCAGCGGCGTCGAAGGCGAGTTGGGCCTCCATACGAACACATGTTCGCACAACGACCGGCCGGAACGAGAGACGGGGGCCACGCGGGCCCCCGTCTCAAGGCTTGAAGGGAGGGACTGCTGCTTAGCGCAGTGCTTGCTTCAGCTGGCTGCCGGCGGAGAACTTCGGAACACGAGCCGCAGGAATCGTCACCTTTTCCCCGGTGCGGGGGTTCACGCCCTGGCGTTCCTTGCGGTGCTGCGGCGAGAACTTGCCGAAGCCCGTGAACGACACCTGCTCGCCGGCGCGCAAACATTCGGTTATCGAGTCGAGGAATGCGTCGACCGCTTTGGTCGCATCCCGCTTCGAGAGCCCGCTCTTCGTTGCGACCTTGTCGGTGAACTCGGCCTTTGTCACTGCCCTCTCCTTCCGTCAACGATCATTGCTCTAGAAACCGGCAGGACCCTAACAGCAACGCCTGATAGCACGCAACCATGCGGGTTTACGGGTCTTTTCAGTCCGGCAGGATGTCGGAGGCCCTGAAAATGGGCGTCAGGCGGACCGCCTTCCGCGCGAGCGCGTCGGCCCCTCCCTCCTCCCGATCGACCACACAGATGGCGGTCCGGCACACGAGCCCGGCCTCTCGGAGAGCCTCGACCGCCTGCTCGGCAGCGCCGCCGCTCGTGACGACGTCCTCGACGAGGCACACCTCCTCGCCCGCCTCGAACTCGCCCTCGATGCTCCGCTCGGTGCCGTAGCCCTTCGCCTCCTTGCGGACGATGAGGAACGGCAGGCCGCCCGCGAGCGAGGCGGACGCCGCGAGGGCAACCGCCCCGAGCTCGGGGCCGGCGAGGCGCCGCGCGTCGGGGGCGTAGGCGTCCGCGGCCCGGGCGATGCGCAGGCCGAGCTCCCTCAGCAGGTCCGGCCGCGTCTCGAAGCGATACTTGTCCAGGTAGTAGCTCGAGCGCCGTCCCGAGCGCAGCACGAAATCCCCCTCGAGAAGCGCGTGCTCGCGGAGACGGCCTGCGAGCTCTGCGTCCGTCATCCTCGCGCCGCCGCGAGCACGCGGCGGGCGAGTGGGAGCAGCCGGTCGCCGTCGGCGGATCCGGCTTCGAGAGAGACCATCGAGCCGTCGGCGAAGTACACGTCGACGTGCTCGCGCTCGATCGAGGACTTCGTCCGCACGAACACGATCGCCCCGGCGAGCGCCGCGCCGGCGGCGAGGAGCCCGACTGCGCTACGAGCTTTCACTCTCTGCCTCCTCGGTCTTCTTCTTCGTCGTGCGGCGGCGCGTCGCCGTCTTCGTCGCGTTCTCGGCCTTCGCCTCTTCCTCGCGCTCGAGCATGCGCAGGCACGTCTTCAGGTCGTAGAAGACGAGCCCCACGGTCGGCCGCGGCTTCGTCACCGCGGCGACGAGATGGCGGTCGTCCTTCGCCACGAAGACCGAGCCGTCGAGAGCTGCGCCCTCGACTTGGACGAGCGGCTCCGAGCCCGGCTCCGTGCGTACCCCGTCCGCTTCGGCGAGGAGCTCGGCAGCCGCCTCGGCGAAGGACTTCGCGGCCGCGTCGTCGACCAGCGTGGAGGCGACGACCGAGCCGTCGTGGCCCGCGAGCACAGCCGCTTCGATCTGCGTGGAGATCTCGGTGAGGTCTGCGAGAGCCTGGGCGGCGTCCATTGCGGGAGGAAGCTACCACAGGCCTGACCGAGCCCGAGAGGCCGGGTCGGGATGCGGCCTCGACTCAGGTCTGCATTCCGATTCGGCATCTTAGACTCCGGCGGGCGTGCATCGCATCGTCTCCAAGTTCCTCGCAGACCGTGGAACGCACCTTGCGGCGATGATCGCCTACTTCGCGCTCCTCTCGTTCGTGCCCCTCCTCTTCCTCGCGCTCTCGCTGACGGCGCTCGCCGGCCAGCAGACCGAGTCGAGCTATCTCGTCGAGGAGCTGCGGCGCGCGTTCCCCGCGAGCTCCGTCGACCGGCTCTTGAGCGTCGTCCGCTCGATTCAGGACCAGGCGACCTCGATCGGGATCATCGGGGGCATCGCGCTCCTCTGGGGCGCGCTCGGGTTCTTCAGCGTCCTCGAGTCGGCCTTCAACATCGTCTACGGCCTCCCGAACCGGTCCTTCATCCGCCAGAAGCTCCTCGTCCTCGTCCTCGTTGCCGGCTCCCTCGCAGTCCTCTTCATCGCTCTCGTCGTCGGGTCGGTCGGCGTCGAACTCGTCCACAGCGCAGGGGTGGCAGGCGGATTCCTGTCGTACGTGTACGCGCTCGCCGTCTCGACGGCGCTCATCTTCGGCCTTCTCTGGACCCTGTACCGGCTGCTCACGAACGCGGCGCTCACGTGGAGGGAGACCTTGCCGGGCGCAGTGTTCTCGACCGTGCTCCTCCAGGTCAGCTTTCAGGTCTTACCGGCTTTCGTGCGCCTGACGAGCGGCGACCTCGTCACCCTGCAGGCCTTCGGCGGCCTCGTGCTCCTGCTCTTCTGGCTCTACCTGATGGCGAATGTGCTCGTCCTGGGAGCCGAGGTGAACTGGTGGTTCCGGTACGAGCACAACCCAGATCCGCACTGACGCGGCGTTCTCGCGCTGCGATACCCCTTCGAATACCTCGCCGCGAAGGCCGTATGGATACGTGAGGCTTTCCCCCAGCCGGGGTAGAGAAGAGGAACTGCGGCTAGGGGGACACGATGAGACACGAAGCAACGGAGGCACGCGTCAGGCGCGCGATCGGTGCGTGCCGCGAGCAAGGGATCGAGGCCACTCCCGAGGTGGTGGCGCAGATCATGGCCGGGGAAGATGGGCTGGCAGCCAGCCACGAAGCCGGGACAGCGAACGCCCATGCCGACTACCTCAGGGCGGCGACCTGGGTGCTCCTGCTCCTCGACGAGGGGGACGAGCAGTTCGGCGACCGCAACGAATGGCCTGACGCCGCCTGAGCGATCGCCCACCCGGGCCGGACGTTACCCGGTGCTTACAGCTGATCTGAAAACCTCGCCGAGGTCTGCACCTGAGACGCGCTCTGACACGCATCAATCTGGTCCTCGCTGCGGTTCTCGTTTCCGGGGCCGCCGGTGCCGCCGTGGTTCTCGTGGCGATGAGGCCGAGTCTGGCCCCTGCCGAACCGGCGCCGCAGCCCACGACGAGGGAGAAGGCCGCCACTTCGGCTCCCGAGGCGTCGAGCGAGAAACCTCGCTGGCCCGTGGTCGTCGCCGCGGGGGATATCGCCTGCGATCCCCGCGCGCCGACGTTCAACGACGGCCTGGGAACGTTCGACTCCTGCCGCCAGGGACTCACCGCCGAGCTGGTCGAACGCATCGACCCCGATGCGGTCCTCGTCCTCGGAGACGATCAGTACGACGACGGCACGTTTCGCGACTACCGCCGAAGCTACGACCCGAGTTGGGGCAAGTTCAAGCGGATCAGCCACCCGACTCCGGGCGACCCGCGGGCGGGCGCCTCCCTGAACGGCTACTACCGCTACTGGGATCGTCGCGCCCGGCCGAAGGCGTTGCCCTGGTACAGCTTCTCGATCGGCGACTGGCATGTCATCTCGCTGAACAGCAACTGTGGCGCCGTCGGCGGCTGTGAGCCGGGATCACCGCAGTACGATTGGCTTCGCGCGGACCTGGCGGCCCACTCGGGTGGGTGCCAGATCGCGTTCTTGCACGAGCCCGTCTTCAGTTCCACCGCATCGGCCGCGACTAAAAGTCTCGACTCCTTGTGGCAGGCGCTCGCCGACGCCCGTGTCGAGGTGTTGCTGAGTGGAGACGCGCACAATTACGAGCGCTTCCGCAAGCAGGATGCGGGCGGCCTTCCCACCCCTGACGGCGTTCGTCAGTTCGTGGTGGGAACGGGCGGAGAGAGCCTGACGCCGTTCACGAAGCGGAGTCCCGGAACCGCCCGCCGCAACAGCACGACGTTCGGCGTGCTGAAGCTCACCTTGCGCGCGAAGAGCTACAGGTGGAGGTTCGTACCGGTGCCCGGCGCCGTCTTCGGGGATGCAGGCGGCGGCGCGTGCCGCTAGCGCCAACCAGCTGCACTGGCGTTTCGTTCCGCCGGTGCGGCGCAAACCGTGACAGGCACGGTTCCGGCGCCGTGAGCCCGGGCCCGAGGTCGCTCTAGTCGCCTGCCCCGGCGCTCAGCCGCTCCTCGAGCGCGGCCATGACCTTGCCCTCGATCTCGGGCTGGTGCTCGAGCAGGCTGCGGAAGGACTGGCGCGTGAGGACGAAGAAGCGCAGGTGCGAGGCGGAGGTCACGGTCGCCGTGCGGCGTGCGTTCTCGTAGATCAGGGCGATCTCGCCGAAAAAATCTCCGGGCCCGAGGCGCCTGATCTCCTTCCCGTCCTGCGTCACGGAGACGTCGCCTTCGACGATGACGAAGAACTCGCGACCGAGATCGCCCTCTCGCGTGAGGACCTTGCCCTCCTCGACTTCGAGATCCTCCGTCGCCTTGGCGAGCTGGCCGAGCTCCTGCTTCGAAAGGTCGGCGAAGAGCGGAGACTTCGCGAGGGCGTCGACTTTCGTGTCGTGGGGGAAGAGCACGCGCGGAATCTACATCTCTCGCGGCGCCTCGCCTACCCCCGCAGGCAGAGCCCGGGCCGCGGCGGCGCGATGGCTGTGCTCGCGCTTCCAGTCGTCGCCGAGCTCGGCGACGGTTCGCGTCTCGCCCGTGGGGACGAACACCGGGTCGTAGCCGAAGCCTCCTGAGCCTCTCGGCTGCGTGGCGATGGAGCCCTCGAGCGTGCCGGTGCCGCGAGCCTCCGAGCCGTCCGGGCCGAGGACGACGAGCTCCGAAACGTAGTGCGCTCCACGATCGGTCCCCTCCACAGCCGCGAGCGCCGCGAGGAGCTTGGCGACGTTCTCCTCGTCGGTCGCGTCCTCCCCCGCGTAGCGGGCCGAGCGGATCCCCGGCACACCTCCGAGCCAGTCGACCTCGAGCCCGGAGTCCTCGCCGATCGCGAAGCGCCCGGGCTGGATGCTCTGCGCGAACCGCGCCTTGGCGAGAGCGTTGTCGTAGAAAGTCGCGCCGGTCTCCTCCGGCATCTCGACCTCGCCGAGCGGCGCGATGTCCCATTCAGGGAGGAGGGCGCGAAGCTCGCGGAGCTTGCCCTCGTTCCGCGAGGCGAAGACGGCGTCTATTCGTCCCAACGGACAGCCAGGACTTCATCCAGTTCTGACAGGCGCTCGACCACCTCGCGACCCGAGACGGACGGCGGCAGCACGACTTCGAGCCGTAGCTCGCGGCCCTCGTCCCCTGACTCCTCGAGCTGGATCCTCTCGACCTTTGCCCGGCGCGCCTCGAGCATCGCCAGGACGGGAGCGACCGGCTGGTCGGGGCGCAGGTCGACCTCGAGGCGGCCGGCCGCACGGCGCCGCGCGACGATGTAGCCCTCGGCCCAGCGCAGCGGCCCGAGGCCGAAGAGCACGACCCCGGTTCCGATCAGGGCACCCGAGTAGTAGCCGGCGCCGACCGCCATCCCGATCGCCGCGACCACCCAGAGCCCTGCAGCGGTCGTCAGGCCCCGGATATTGAGCCCCTGGCGCATGATCGCGCCCGCGCCGAGGAAGCCGATGCCGGTCACGATCTGCGCCGCGATGCGCGAAGGGTCGGCGCGCACGACGTTCGACCCGCCGACGAGAAAGTCGTTGAAGCCGTAGGCGGAAATGAGCGTGAAGAGCGCCGACCCGACTCCGACCAGCATGTGAGTGCGGAGGCCTGCCGCTCGTTCGCGCCACTCGCGCTCGAGGCCGACAAGACCGCTGAGCGCCGCGGCGATGACGAGCCGGAGGGCGATCTCGCCGATCGAGATGTCGGGGATCACGCCGCCGCCTTCGCCTGGATGTCGAAGATCTGCTCGATGCCCGCCGAGGCGAGGTCGATGAGGCGATCGAGCTCTTCGCGCGTGTAGGCGTTTCGCTCGGCGGTCGCCTGCACCTCGATCAGCCGCCCGTCCCCGCGCATGACGACGTTCATGTCGACGTCCGCGGTCGAGTCCTCGCCGTAGTCGAGGTCGAGGAGCGGCTCGCCGCCGACGATGCCCACCGAGACGGCGCCGACGCGCTCCATCGGCGCGGGCAAACCCTTGCGCCTCGCCGCGCGGGCGAGCGCGATCCAGGCGCCGCTGATCGCCGCCGTCCTCGTTCCCCCATCAGCCTGGATGACGTCGCAATCGAGCCAGATCGTGTGCTCGCCGAGCTTCTCGAAGTCGTACGCGGCCCGGAGCGAGCGCCCCACGAGGCGCTGGATCTCCACCGTGCGCCCACCTTGGCGGCCGGAGCGGGCCTCGCGCGCCGTCCGCTCGCCGGTCGAGGCGGGCAGCATCCCGTACTCGGCCGTCATCCAGCCCCGGCCGCTGCCGACGAGCCAGCGCGGCACTCCGTCCTCGATCGACGCGGTGCAGAGGACTCGCGTCTTCCCGAACGAGATGAGCACGGACCCGTCGGCCTGCTCGACGAAGTCGGGGACGACGTCGATCGGCCTGAGCTCGTCGGGTCGCCGCCCCGTTCGCATCAGGCCGCCGCCAGCTCGAGGTCGCGGACGGCGACCTGCTCCACCTCGGCCAGCGGGAGCTGCAGGAAGCGCTCGCCGAGCGCGCGGAACTCGTCCACCGGGCCCGTCGTGAGGAAGCGCGAGCGGCCTTCGCGCGCCGAATCGTTCTCGATGCCCTTGCGCTCGAGGGTCTCCGCCACCTCGCGCGCGGTCTCGACCGCGGAGAAGATCAGCGTCGTGCTGCGGCCGAAGACGCGCTCGAAGACCGGCTTGATCAGCGGGTAGTGCGTGCAGCCGAGGATGACCGTGTCCGCATCTGCGGCCTTGAGGGGCCGCGCGTACTCGCGCACGGCAACGTCGAGCTCCTCGTTCGGCGCGGCGGACTCGATCAGCGGGACGAGTCTCGGGCAGGCCGTCTCGACGATGTGGGCGCCGGCGTCGAGCGCGTGGATCGCTTCCGTGTACCGGCGGCTCGCGACCGTCGCCTCCGTGGCGAGGACGCCGATGCGGCGGTTGCGCGTCGCCTGTACCGCGGCGTGCGCCTCGGGGGCGAGCACGCCGATCACCGGCACCTGGAGCCTCTCCTGCAGCTGCGGCAAGGCCGCCGCCGTGGCCGAGTTGCAGGCCGCGACGATCAGCTTCACGCCCGCGCCCTCGAGGTAGGACGCGATCTCGTGCGCGAAGCGGCGGATCTCGTCGCGCGGCCTCGGGCCGTACGGGCAGCGGGCGCCGTCGCCGAGGTAGACGAAGTCCTCGTGCGGCAATGTGACGAGGCATTCGTGGAGGACGGTGAGGCCCCCCGCGCCGGAGTCGAAGATGCCGATGGGCCGCGTGTCCACGCCAGGATTCTAGGAGCGGTAGCGGGTAGCGTTCCGCGCGTGTTGGAGCTGCACTCGCCGGACGGCGCGTTCGCCGCGATCGAGGACTACCTCCTCGCCGCCGGCTTCTTCGGCGGCGGGGCCGAAGACGTCGTCGCCGATCTCTACCTCGGCTACGGGCTCTCACGCAGGCTTCGGCGCGAGCCGCACCCGAATCCTCCGGAGCCGTGCTCGCTTCCTCTCGCCGCTTGCCAGGTTCGGCCCTCCGGCGCTTCGCAGCCCGGCGGGAAGTTCCGGATCGGAGAGTGGGCGCGGACGTGGACGGAGGACGAGTACGCCTCCTCGATCGCAGCCGTTCAGGCCGCGATCGAAAAGGGCGACGTGTACCAGGTGAACCTCGTCCAGCATCTCTCCGCAAGCTTCGAAGGCGACCCCGAGGGGCTCGCCGACGCGCTGGCGCCGCTCCGCCCCTTGCACCCGAGGGCCTTCACCGGCGCCGGCTGGACGATCGCCTCCGCGTCGCCCGAGCTCTTTCTCGCGAGGTGCGGCGACCGCGTGTGGACGAAGCCGATCAAGGGGACCCGACCGCTGGACGCCGCCGAGGACCTGCAGGGCTCGGAGAAGGACGCGGCCGAGCATGTGATGATCGTGGACCTCGAGCGGAACGACCTCTCCCGCGTCTGCGAGCCGGGCTCGATCCGCTGGCCCGACCTGATGGCGGAGCACGAGCTCGCGGGAGTTGCACATCTCGTCACGACCGTGGAGGGGCGCCTCAGGCGCGAGGTCAGGCTCGCCGAGCTCCTCGAGGCCACCTTCCCCGGCGGCTCCGTGACGGGTGCTCCGAAGATCTCCGCCATCGACCACATCGCCGCGCTCGAGCCCGTGGGCCGCGGCGCCTCGATGGGCGCGCTCGGACGCGTGTGGCCGAACGGCGACCTGGAGCTGGCGCTCACGATTCGCACGTTTGCCGTCGCCGAGGGCCGGATCCACCTCTGGGTCGGCGGCGGGATCGTGTGGGACTCGAACGCGCACGAAGAGATCGAAGAGTCCTGGGTCAAGGCGCGGCCGCTCCTCGCCGCGGTCGGCGCACCGGTCGAGGAGCCGGCCGCCACGTGACCCTGCTCGCCCTCGCAGTGGGCGGCCGCGGTCTCGTCGATCCAGACGAGCCGATCCTGCACGTGGACGACGACGCGTTTCTCCGCAGCCGCGCCGCCTTCGAGACGACACGCGTCTACGGCGGCCATCCCTTCAAGCTCGAGGAGCACCTGGCCAGGCTCGCCGCCTCGGCGGCACGGGTCGAGATCGGCCGCATCGACACGGAGGAGCTCACCCGTCTCGCCGGGCTCGCGCTCGAGGCCGCCTCGTCTCCCGACGCGACGCTGCGGCTCTTCGTGACGCCGGGCCGCAACGGCGCCGAGAGCCCGACCCGGGTCGCAATGGTGAGCACGCTTCCGGAAGGGCTGGACGAGCTCCGAGAGCGCGGCATCAAGCTCGTATCGATCCAGCTGGGCCTCGATCCGAGCCTTCGCGCTTCCGCGCCGTGGCTCCTCGGAGGCGTGAAGTCGACGAGCTACGCCGTGAACATGGCGGCCGAGGCCGAGGCGAAGCGGCGAGGCGCCGACGACGCGGTCTTCCTCGGCTCCGGCGACGTGGTCCTCGAGGGCCCGGTGACGAACGTGTGGTGGCGCTACGACGACGTCCTCTACACCCCTGCGCTCGAGCTCGGGATCCTCGCGGGCGTCACGCGTGCGACTCTGGTCGAAGAGGCCGCCACAGCCGGATACGAAGTCCGCGAAGGGGTCTTCCCGCTCGAGCACATGGCGAAGGCGCAAGAGGCCTTCACCTCCTCGTCCATCCGGGAGGTGATGCCGGTCGTCGAGCTCGACGGAGATCCCCTGGGCGACGGAGCCCCCGGCCGGGCGGCACGGGAGCTCCAGGATGCGCTGCGCCGGGCGGCGGAGCGCTGATCAGGCGCTCGCGAGCTTCCTGCGGCCGACCAGCGCGGTCCCCGCACCGAGCACCAGCACGGCGAATCCTGCGCCCGCGCCCAACCCGATGTTCGTCCAGTCGGTTCCGTCGGAGGCCTGCGCCGGCGAGGACGTGACGTAGACCGACGGCGCCTCGCCGCCGTGGCGGAGCAGTGCCTGGTGGCGAGGATCGACCTGCGTCTGCGTGCCCTTGTCGAGGAGAGCCTGGTGCCGCGCGTCCACGCTCACCGCCGCCTGGGTCACGGGAGCCCCGAGAGCCGCGACCGTGAGCGCGGCCGCCAGGGCCCTGAGCTTCCTGTTTCGTCCCTGCTGCATCGTCTTCTCCTTCCAAAGCTGGTGCGAACAGGACGGCCATGGCCCTGACCGTCTTCCCTAGACTCGCGCCGTGCGCGTTCTCTGCCTCACCCACGAGCACGACGGCCCGGCAGGGCTTTTCGCCGACGTCGTCCGCCAGCGCGGCGACGAGCTCCTGGAATGGAATGTGTCGCAGGGCCCTCCGCCCGAGCCGGCCGAGAGCTTCGACGCGCTCGTCGTCTTCGGCGGCTCGATGCACGTCGACCAGGAGGACAAGCACCCGTGGCTCCCCGGTCAGCACGACGTGCTGCGCGAAGCGGTCGAGCGCGGCCAGCCGCTCATGGGCGTCTGCCTCGGCGGCCAGCTGCTCGCGCGGGCGACCGGGGCGCACGTCGGCCCTGCGCCGCGCCCGGAGATCGGCTGGTTCGAGGTCGAGCTCACCTCCGCAGGCGCGTCCGACCCCGTGATGGGCGCCCTACCCGGGCGCTTCGAGGCCTTCGAGTGGCACAGCTACGCCTTCGAGGTCCCGCCCGGGGGAGTGCTCCTGGCGAGTAGTCCCGTCTGCGCGCAGGCCTTCAAAGTCGGGGAGGCCGCCTGGGGCGTGCAGTTCCATCCGGAGGTCACGCTCGAGATGCTCGAGGCCTGGAGGGCGGGGTCGGACGGCTCGGCGCCGCCCGTGCCGCTCGAGCCGGTCGGCCGCTGGAACGAGCTCGGCCGCGCGCTCGCGAACGCGTTCTTCGACGCCGCCCGGTAGACCGCCTTGTCCATTGCGGACACAGGGGTCTGACCCCCGGGCATGTCCTGTTCGGTCAGTCGCGGCGCAGGCACGAAACCGCGCTTCTCCCAGCATCCATGCCCCTGGGTGTCGCGATTGCACCTGTCCAAGAGAGTCGGAGGGGTCTGACCCCGGTGTCTCGTTGGGCCAGCGTCCGCTAGCGGCGTGACCATTCATGCCACGAGCCCGCGTAGTTCGTGGCGTCGTGGCCGGCAGCTCGTAAGAGCGCCGCGGCCATCTCCGAGCGCTGGCCCGAGTGGCAATAGGCGACGATGGGGCGCGAGCTGTCGAGACCGGCGAGAGCGGCCTGCATGTCGGCCATGAGAACCTCCAGCGGCACGTTGAGCGCGCCCTCGATGTGGCCCTGGCGCGGATCGCACGGATAGCCGGCCTCGCCCGAGAACTCCTCCGGCGAGCGCACGTCGATGAGCGTCACGGAGCCCTCCGCGAGGAGACGGGCGAGCGCGTCCCCGGTCACGGCGCGACCTCGTGGAGAAAGAGGTGCGGCTCCTCGTTGAACGCAGCGGGGCTCTCCAGCGGGGAGAGGTGGCCCACGCCCGGAATCTCCGCGTAACGCGCGCCCGAAACGCCGGCGAGGATTTCCTTGGCGGCGCCCGGAGGTGTTAGCGCGTCCTCCGACCCGACGAGGACGAGCGTCGGGACCGAGATGTCGGCGAGCGTCGAGGTCGAGTCGGGTCGGTCGCGCAGAGCTTCCACCGTGGCCACGAGGTTCTCCGTGGGCTGGCCGGCCGCGATCTCCCGGGCTTCATCGACCAGGGATTCGGAAGCAGCGGACGAGAAGAGCTTCGGCGCGAGGCCGTCCCAGAACGCGTCGAAACCCTCTTCGCGGAGAAGGCGAATGGTCTCGTCCCGGGCCGCGCGGCCGGCCTCGTCGTCGGCGTTCGCACGGGTGTCGGCCAGGACGAGCGCCGGGATCCTCTTCGGCGCCTGCCGCCACAGCTCGAAAGCGAGGTAGCCGCCCATCGAGAGCCCGACCGGAATGAAGTCGCCCGGAAGGAGCTCGAGGATCCTCGCCGCCCAGCTCGAGAGGCTGGGGTCGGGCACCGTGCCCGGCAACGTCGGAGCGATCACCTCGTGGCCGGCTTGCTCGAACGACGGGATCTGTCCCTCCCACATCCGTGCGTCGAGCGGGAAGGCGTGCAGGAAAAGGAGGACGGTCACTCGCGGGGCACGTCGACCGCGCCGGAAATCTCTCCCGCACGCTCGTACCCGTGGTCTCCGCCCTCGACGCCGAGGACCGAGGCCACGGAGCCGGCCAGCTCGTCTGCGGACGGCAGCTCGTCCGGGCTCCCTGCGGTGAGGACGACGCGTCGCACCTCGCCCGGGTCGGCGCCGGTCAGGCGCGCGACGACGGTGGGGTTCGCGGCAAGCGAGATCACGTCTCCGGGCGGAACCTCGCCGTAGTACTCGGGCACGGAGAGGTACTCGTCCATCAGGCGCCCGCGCTCGAAGAGGACGAAGCGGACGACCTGCCCCTCCTCGACGCCGAGATGGAGGACGACCGCGCCCATTCGGTCGGAGAGCTCCCGAGCGAGCCGGCGCAGCATCTCGGGATTGCGGTCGGTGAGCTCGTCGTAGACCGCGATCCAGCCGTTTCTCGGCGGCGCGACGACGCTTCCCCTCGAGCCGCCCGGCAGACGCGGCACGAACTGGCGCACCGCGCGGACGACGCCGTCGAGGTCGTCGGTCTGGACGTGCACGGAACCGTAGGACGGCGCCTTGTCGCTCGTGAGCCGCTGCTCGAGCGCGTCGATGGATGCCTCGAGGACGCGCGCCTGCTCGCGGAACCCCGCGCGCACCCACGCGTCGCCGGCCTCACGCGCCGTCTCGACGGTCACGGTCTCCTCTCCGCGGGCCCGGGCCTCGTCGATGAGCTTCCGGAGCGTCTCGTCGCTGGGCGGCTCCTCGAATCTCATGCCGAGAGAACCCTATGGCCCGTGAGCAGGTAGTGCGCCGCCAGGTTGCGGAAGCCGGGGAAACGATCGCCCGCGGCCCGCGTGTTCTCCTCGCCGTAGAAGTGAAGGACGGCCTTGCGCAGGCCGAGGTCGCCCGCGGGCCACGCGTCCGGCCGCGCGAGGTGGCGGGCGAGGAACCAGTCAGCGGTCCACTCTCCGATCCCGGGCAGCGCCGTGAGGGCGGACTTCACCTCGTCGTCCGGAAGGGCGGCGAGACCGACGAGGTCGAGATCGCTCCGCGCAATCCCGATCGCGTAGTCGGCCTTCCGGCGCGAGAAGCCGAGCGCGACGATGTCCACGGGCTCGGAGAGCGCGACGCGCTCTCTGGTCGGAAAGGCATAGGCGGCCCCGGCCTGCGCGCCGAAGGCCTGGATGAAGCGGTTGCGGACGGCAAAGGCCGCGCGCAGCGAGATCTGCTGCGCGGTGATGGCGGAGACGAGGGTCTCGTACGGGTCCGGCGAGAGCGGCGGGCGGAAGCCGCGAAGCTCGGGAACGAGGCGCCCCAGCACCGGCTCTGTCTCCGCGAAGGCGTAGAAGGAGTCGAGGTCGAACGGCCCGCCGAGGTAGTGGCGCACCTCGCCTGCGAGCTCCGCCCGCCCTGGGGTGATCCGAACGCCGCCCGGCGCCTCGTCGATCCGCACCTCCGTCTCGCCGAAGACACGATGGACGCCTCCCTCGTGCCAGAGGTTGGCGAGATCGTCCCCGAAGGCCCGGAACCGTTCTGTCGAGAGCGTGAAGTCGAACGGCTCAGGCAGCGAGACCGCGGACGACGTCGTGGAAGTCGTCGAAGCGCTCGTAGGGGATCCCCCGTTCGTCGAGATAGTCGGCCAGCCCCCGCGTCGCGAAGACGAGGTCGGAGGCCTCCGCCGCGCAGCGGTCGGAATAGCCGTCGCCGATGTAGACGAGCTCGCCGCCGCCGGCCAGCTCTTGCACGATCGAGCGCTTGCACGACTCGCCGCAGGACTCGCAGGTGGCGTCGTACCGCCACTCCACGCGCCAGCCTGCGGGATCCGGGTCGACGCGGTTCGCGTGCAGCTCGACCTCGACCCCCTCGCGCTCGAGAATCGGTTCGATCAGCTCGTGGAACCCGCTCGAGACGATCACGACGCGCCATCCCTGCTCGCGCGCGAAACCGACGAAGTCGCGGAAGCCCTCACGCACGCGGACGTTCCGAAGCTCCCACTGGACGACCTCCTCGAGCGGCCTGCGCACCGGCTCGAACTCACGCGTGATCACTTCGCGCAGAGGCATCGTGCCCTCGTCCAGACCCTCGTCGACCTCCTGGTAGACGACGGGATCGCCGAAGTCCCGGGCGATCGTGTCCAGCAGGTCGATCTCGGTGACCGTTCCGTCGAAGTCGACGGCGATCGTTCGCGAACGCCTGGACGGCGCGTCACCAGCCGCGCGAAGCCCGGCTTCGACGACGCCTGTCTCCGCGCCGTTTGAGACGCGGCTCAAAAGTGGCTCGTCACTCCGGCGGGGTCTTCGTCCGCGTTGCGCGCTTCCTTCACGGCGTCGGGCTCCTCGTACCAGGAGTACGCGTACTTCGGATCCTCGGTGTCCTTGGCGAGCGCCGAGAGCTTGAGCGGATGGAACGTGTCGCACATGACCGCGAGCTCGTGGGTCTCGGTCATCCCGATCGACTTCTCCGCCAGGCCCGGCTGCGGCCCGTGCGGGATCGCCGAGGGGTGCAGCGTCACGGAGCCGATCTCGATCCCCTTGCGCGAGCCGAAGTTCCCGGAGACGTAATAGATCATCTCCTCCGAGTTGAGGTTCGAGTGGTGGTACGGGATCGGGATCGCGAGCGGGTCGAAGTCGAGCTTGCGCGGACAGAACGAGCAGATGACGAAGTTCCGCCCCTGGAAGGTCTGGTGTGCGGGGGGCGGCATGTGGATCCGGCCCGTGATCGGCTCGAAGTCCGAGATGTTGAACGTCCACGGATAGACGTAGCCGTCCCACCCCACGACATCGAAGGGGTGGTAGTCGAGGACATAGGTCTGGTAGCCGTCCTTCACGCGGAACTTGACGACGTGCTCGCCGCGGTCGGAATGCGTCTTGAGCTCAACCGGCGGGTGGATGTCGCGGTGGTAGTAGGGCGCATGCTCGAGCAGCTGCCCGTACTCGTTCCGGTACCGGCGCGGGATCTCGATCAGGCCGGGTGACGTGAAGACGAGATAGCGCTGCTCGCCCTCGGGGACGAAGCGGTAGGTCGTGCCGCGCGGAATGACGACGTAGTCGCCGTTGCGGTAGGGCAAATCGCCGAAGATCGTCTCGAGGGTGCCCTTCCCCTCGTGCACGAAGACGACCTCGTCCCCCTCGCCGTTTCGGTAGTGGTGCTCCATCGCCTCGCCCGGGCGGCAGAGGGCGATCTCGACGTCGTCGTTCCACATGAGGAGCTTGCGTCCGGAGACCGCGTCTCCCTCGGGCTCGACGCCCATCGTCCGGAAGTGGCGGTGCTGGTGGGCGCCGGGATCCCACTCGTCGCGCTCGATCGGCTCGAAGGAGCCGATCTCCTTCACGCGGCAGGGCGAATGGAGATGGTAGAGGATCGACTCGTTCCCGGAAAAGCCCTCGAGGCCCATGACCTCCTCGGTCAGGAGCGTGCCGTTCTCACGGAACTGGATGTGGCGCTTGCGGGGGACGCGCCCGAGGCGCTGGTAGGTCGGCATGAGGCAAGAATACCCGCGTCCTTCCACCCATCAGGAGGCTCACATGCTCAAGGAGTTCCGAGACTTTCTCCTTCGCGGGAACATCGTCGAGCTGGCGATCGCCTTCGTCCTCGGCGTCGCGTTCGGCGCGCTCATCACATCATTCGTCGACAATCTGCTGATGCCGGTGGTCGCGATGATCATCGGGAAGCCCGATTTTCGTGATCTCACGTTCACGATCAACGACTCGGTCTTCCGTTACGGCGCATTCCTCACGGACGTGATCTCCTTTGTCGCCGTCGCCGCCGCGATCTTCTTCTTCGTCGTGAAGCCGATGGACGCGTTGCGTGCCAGGCGCGGCGCGAGCGCCGAGGAAGAGGGTCTCCCGGACGAGGAACGGCGCCACCAGGAGCTCCTCGCCGTCTTGCGGGAGAGCCGGGTCTAGTACCGGATGGCGGGCCTGAAGGCGCTCAACCTCGCGATCCGCTTCTTCGTCGTCGAGTTGGGCGCCTTGGCGGCCGCCGCCTACTGGGGCTGGGAGGCCACCTCGAGCGCGGGCCGGTGGTACCTCGCCGTTCTGGCGCCGGGCGCGGTGATCGTCGTCTGGGGCGCCTTCATCTCGCCGAGGGCGCGCATCCGGGTGTCGAAGGAGGCCGCGCTCGTGATCGAGCTCGTCCTCCTCGGGCTCGCCGCGCTCGGGTTGGCCGTGACCGGCCCCGTCTGGCTCGGGATCGCCTACGGGGCGGTGGCGCTCGTGAGCGGAGTCGCGAACTACGCCTTCAAGCCCTAGCCGACCCGGTTTCGCAGCACGCCGATTCCCTCGACCTCGAGCTCGACCTCGTCGCCGCTCTGGAGCCAGCGCCCGTCTCCGTGCTCGAGGATGCAGCCCGTCCCGACGGTGCCCGACCCGAGGACGTCGCCGGGCACGAGCCGGGTGTTCGCGGCGGCGTGGGCTGCGAGGTCCTCGAAGGGCCAATGGATGTCGCCGAGGTTCCCGCGCGAGCGCTCCTCGCCGTTCACGCGCGCGATCATCTCGAGGCGGAGGTCGCCCAGCTCGTCCCGGGTTACGAGCACAGGCCCGAGGGACGTGGCGAAATCCTTGCCCTTCGCCGGGCCGAGGCCGACGGTCATCTCCGCTCGCTGCAGGTCGCGGGCCGACCAATCGTTCAGAACCGTGTAGCCGGCGATTCGGCCTTCGCTCCCGATCACGGCCGCGACCTCGAGCTCGTAGTCCCACTCCGCACTCTCGGCGGGGAAGGCGATCTCCTCGTCGGGCCCGTAGATCGCCGCAGGGTTCGAGAAGTAGAAGACCGGCCGGCCATACCACTCCGGCGGCATCTCGAGCCCGCGCGCCCCGCGGGCCGTGGCCACGTGCTGCTCGAAGGCGTAAAAGTCGCGGACGGACGGCGGCTGCGGGATGGGGGCGCGCAGGCGGACCTCCGCCAGCGCGTGCTCGCCGATGTCGGCCCCGCCCGATCCGAGCCAGTCGGTGAGCGAGGGCGCGTCGAGCTCGACCACGCGGTCTCCCTCGATCCGCCCCGGTGCGAGGCGTCCGTTCAGGTCGAAGGTGCAGAGAGGCATACGGCCCGAGTATCACCCGGACCGTATGTCTTCACCAACAGCGTGCTCACTTGAAGCGGTAGACGATGCGGCCGCGGTCGAGGTCGTACGGGGAAAGCTCCACTCGCACGCGGTCACCCAGGAAGATGCGGATTCGATAGCGGCGCATCTTTCCCGCGGTGTAACCGAGGGTCTCATGGCCGTTGTCGAGGAGGATGCGGAACATCCGGTTCCGGAGCGCCTCCACAACCTCGCCTTCCATCTCGATCTTTTCTTCCTTGGGCGGAATCTCGCCCTCCTTTGCTACTGGGCGGGAGCGACGTTCGTCGCCTCAGGCCCTTTCTGACCCTCTCGGGCCTCGTACTCCACCTTGGCGCCTTCGGTGAGGGACTTGAAACCCTCGCCGGCGATGTTGGAGTGGTGGACGAAGAGATCCTGATCACCCTCGTCCGGGCTGATGAAGCCGTAGCCCTTCGAATCGTTGAACCACTTGACGGTTCCGGTTGCCATGAAAAAACACCTCCTCACCCTGTGCTCGAACGGGTAAGAAGGTGTGCACCTCCGGTACTCGCCCTGGTTTTCGCCAACCAGTGTAGCTAGAGATTGCCGCGGAGAGCTTGCTCGCGCTCGATCGCCTCGAAGAGCGCCTTGAAGTTCCCGTCGCCGAACCCGCGCGCGCCGTGGCGCTCGATCACCTCGAAGAACAAGGTAGGCCGGTCCTGTGCCGTCTTCGTGAAGATCTGCAGGAGGTAGCCGTCCTCGTCGCGGTCGACGAGGATCTTGTGCTCGCGGAGCTCGGCGTAGTCCTCCTCGATCTCCCCGACCCGGTCCGGTGCTTCTTCGTAGTACGTGTCGGGGGTGTCGAGGAAGAGGAGCCCGCGGCTCTTCAAGTCCTCGACGGTGGCGACGATGTCGGTCGAGGCGAGGGCGATGTGCTGCGCTCCGGCGCCGTTGTAGAACTCGATGTACTCCTCGATCTGGCTCTTGCGCTTGCCCTCCGCCGGCTCGTTGATCGGGAACTTGATCTTCCCCTCGCCGTCCGACATCACCTTGGACATGAGCGCCGAGTACTCCGTGTGGATCTGCTCGTCGCCGAAGTGGAGGATGTTCGTCATCCCGAAGACGCGCTCGTAGTAGGCGACCCACTCGTCCATCCGGCCGAGCTCGACGTTGCCGACGATGTGGTCGATGTTCGTGAGCCCCGCGTCGCCTCGGGCCTGGCCGTTCGCCGAGACCGAGACGAACCCGGGCAGGAACGCGCCCTCGTAGCCGGAGCGCTCGACGAAGGTGTGGATCGTGTCCCCGTACGTCGCGATGGCGGCGACGTCGACGGCGCCGTCGTCGTCCTCGAGCTTCGTCGGCTCGCGCACGCCGCGCGCTCCGCGCTGCACGGCCTGGCGGTAGGCCTCGGTGGCATCGGGCACCGTGAGCGCGATGTCCTTCACCCCGTCGCCGTGCCGCGAGTGGTGGCGCGTGATCTCGTGCTCCTCGCGCAGCGCGCTCGTGAGCACGAGGCGGATGTCGCCCTGCTCGAGGACGTAGGACGCGCGGTCGCGCGTGCCTGTCTCGGGCCCCGCGTAGGCCGTGCGGGTGAAGCCGAGGGCGCGCTCGTAGAAGTACGCGGACTGCTTCGCGTTCCCGACCCAAAGCTCGACGTGATCCCAGCCGAGAAGCGGCATGAAGTCCTGCATCGGGACCCAGTTTAGTCCTGGCTGGGCGCCGGTGTCCGGGTGCCGCGGGCGAGCAGGATTCCGGCGCCGATCACGAGGCCGCCCGCCACCTGGAGCGAGCCCATTTCCTCCGAGAGAACGACGAGGGCGAAGAACGCGCCGAGGAATGGCTGCAGGTTCGCATAGAGGGACGCGCGTGCTGCCCCGACCCGGTCGATGGCCGTGAACCACATGATGTTCGTGAAGACCAGGCTGAAGAAGAGGCTGTAGAGGAAGCACGCCCAGGCGACGCCGCCGAGCGCGTCCCAGTCCTGCTCGTGGATCTGGACGATGGACGTGAGCAGGAGGGGCACACAGCCGACGAGTCCCATGAACGCGCTGATCCGGTAAGGCGAGTACCGGCGCATGAGGGGGCCCATCGCGGCCGAATAGAGCGCCCAGGTCGCGGAGGCGGCGAGGCCGAGCAGGACGCCGCCGAGGTCGCCCGAGAGCCCGCTCGTCGCGCCGGCCGCGACGAGGGCGACGCCTGAGAACGAGATCACCGTTGCGACCCAGTGGCGGAGCCGCAGCCGTTCGAGCCGGAAGGCCCACGAGATGAGCGCAACGAAGATCGGAAGCGTCCCGAACATGAGGGCGACCGTCGCCGCGGTCGTCAGCTTGACCGCGAAGACGAAGGAGAGCTGGTTCAGCCAGATCCCGGAGAGCGCGGTGCCGGTCATGAACGCGACGTCGCGGCGGCGGACGGCCAGGCTTCCCTCGCGCGCGTAGGTGTACCCGGAGAAGAGGAGCGCGCCGATCGCGAACCTGACCGACGAGTAGGCGAGCGGTTGCCAGCCGTGCGTTAGCGCGTACTTGACCACCGTGAAGTTGAAGCTCCACAAGACCACGGTGACGAGCAGGAGGACGTCGGGCGGCACTCGGTGGCGCACGCGCGCACCCTAGAGCGCGGCTTGCGGACAGGTCCGAAAGAGCGAATTGAAAAATGGCGTGCGTCCAGTCATCGTGTCTGGAGGTCGCGCCCGCCGACCGCAACCGACTCAAGGAGCCCTCGGTGATGGCGCGCATGACATTCCTCTCTTGCCTTCTTTTCGCCCTTGTCACGAGTGCGTGCGGCGCTGCGAAGAAGGAGGTCGCCGCGCAGCCGCCTCCTCCTCGACCGCCTGCCGTCTACACGGTCGGACGCACGCTCCTGGGCCTGCCCGGGCAGGACCGCGTCGAGCTCTCGGCCGCCCCTGTCACGCCGCTCGCCGGCTGGCTCACGCCCGTCGCGGTGCCCTCGCCGGACGCGCGCTACGTCGCCTACAACGCCTGGCGCCAGCTCCGCGAGGACGATCCGGCGCTCTCCTGGGAGGATCAGGGCATCACGGCCGGCGATCCCCTCGCACGGCCCTCGATCCGGCTTCACGATCTCGGGACGGGATCCGACCGCACCTACGTCGACGGTGGGTTCTCGCTCGCGTGGCGCGGCGACGGCGCGATCGCGTACTTCAAGGGAGCCGAGCGTGAGTACCGCGCGGGCGTCCGTTACGTCGGCGACGTCTTCGTCCGCGACTCGGTGGACGGCCAGGCGCGGCGCTGGACGCCGAGAGCCGACCGCTACGTCGTTGCCGGCTGGGCCGGGCCGACGCTGCTCGTCTACCGGGTGCGCGCCGGCGAGGCGCTCGACGTCCTCGCTCTCGACGGCCCGGGCAAGCGCCGCACCCTCGCCTCGAACGCCGGCCTCGTCGCCATCAGCCCGGACGGCACGAGCGCTCTCGTCGAGCACGGGCCGGAGACGGGGCCGCCCCAGGTCGTGCTGCTCGCGGTCTCGAACGGCGCGAAGCTTGCCTCCCTCGACCTCACCACGGTCGACCCGTCGGTCGGCGTCGTCGGCTACTCGGGCGACTGGCAAGGCGACATCGTCGCCGCGCCGTCTGCCTCCGGTATCGTGCTGCTGCGCGTCGCGGGCAGGCGCATCGAGCTGGCCCGGACGATGCGCGCCGCCGCCGGCCAGGGAGTGGCCGAGCCGCGATTCGTCGGCGCGAGCAGCGTGACCGGGTGGACCAGTACCTCCTCAGGAGGCGCGTTCGTCGACTGCGACCGCGTCACGGGCAGGTGCGCGCGCGCCGTCCCACTGCCGACCGCCCGCGGTGCCGAAGGCTTCCCTGCCTGGCGCCGGCCCGCCTACAACCCGAGCCGCCCGCAGGAAGGAGAGCAGTGAGATGCGCATCGCCCTGCTTGTCGCGCTCGTCCTCTCGACGGCCGCCCCCGCCTCGGCCGCCAACGGCTGGTGGACCTTCAACCGGAACACCAACCTCAACTCGACGCTGACCTGGAAGTGGACGTATCCGCCGAGCCCTGCGGATTACAGCCGCAGCTGGCGCGCCGGTTCCGGAACGACCATGGACGAATGTGAGATCGGCCGCGGTTGGCTCCCGTCCGGCTGGTACGCGCAGAAGGGCCACTGGGACCACTACGACGGCTCCAAGATTAGGGGCCGAGTCTGGTGGGTTCAGGACAAGACCTGCAGGGACGGGTCGACCAGGCGAACCGAGCTCTTCATCCACAGCGAAGAGACGGCTTCGAACGGTCAATCCTGCACTTCGACCTACGACGACCCATTCTGCTGGGAGCGCGAGTCGGACTACTACTCGAACGGCTGCATCAAGCTGGCGAGGCCGAGCCCGGTCGCGAGCTTTCCCAACGATCTCGGTTCCGCACATGCCACCTACCACGACTATGGAGGGAAAGCCGCACACGGCGCCTACGCCACCGC